>Ga0315904_10002688_pt1 | contig 27223 bp, 53 predicted proteins | sample LakEriMetagenome_6_FD_203529 | JGI IMG/M metagenome (GOLD analysis project Ga0315904, IMG submission 203529) | Freshwater fungal communities from buoy surface, Lake Erie, Ohio, United States - Buoy 12 MA120 | ecosystem: Environmental > Aquatic > Freshwater > Lake | place: USA: Lake Erie, Ohio...
TTTATTCTGAATATCAAACAAAAGAAACTGAAAAAGCAACGGCAGAATCTAAATTAGAATCATCTAAATCTAGAGTAGAAAAAGCAGAAACAGATTTTGCAAATAAAACAACTGAATCTGAAAATTCAGAGAAAAAAATAGAAGATATAGAGGCAGGAAAAGAATCAGTAGAAGATGAAATATCAGACCTGTCTTCATCAACACAAGATCTTATTGCTAAAACTAAAGAAGAGCAAAGGCTTGCAAAAATAGAAGAGACTAAGGAAGAAGCTAGAGAAGCAGCAGAATCTGGCGGGGTAATTACAGAAGAACAAAAAGAACTTATAGTAAATGCATTATTTGAAAATGCTGGCGGAGAACCAATAACAGCAGAGGCAATAGCAGAGTCTGGTATAGATTATGAAGATTTGCCACCCGACACCCCAGTTGAATTAGAAAATGGTGTAGTTTTGACTGCTGAAGTTGCAGATGCTCTTGAAGTTTTTGAAGATGTAGGTGAATTATTTTCTGAGGTATTTTCTGATCCAGGCAAAGTCTTAATGGCATTTGCAAATGTTGGAGCAGATATGTCTCCAGAAGTTAGAGAAAAGGCTGAAGATATAGTTGTTGTGACTGTTGTTGTTGGTCAAATGGTCGTAGCAGCAGCAGCCGCAAGGAGGTAAAAATGAAATGGATTAAAGATAGGGTTTTGGCTATTCTCAATGAGAATTTCACATTCCTTGGATTTTTTGTGGCATGGGTAGTGCTAGAGGGTAGCGCAAAAACCGTAGTTGGATATGTAACCCTCTTTTCTCTTGCCCTTTGGTTCCTAACCATAGGCGTACGAGCCAGGGCAGAAGAAGATCAAGAATAATGCTATAATGAGGGATATGAAGCTTCGAAAAATACTATTGTCTTTAGCTATTGTATTTTCTCTTGCTGGATGTGGGTATGATGGACATTTTAGATATCCATGTCAAGATCCTGCTAACTGGGAATCAGAAGATTGTAAGCCACCAATTTGTGTAGTAAATGGAGCTTGCCCAGCAGACTTAGTTGGAGAGAATGTAATTAATGGTACAATAGAAGAAGACCTAGTGGAGGAAGTAATAACAAATGAGTAAACAGAGATATACATCATCAGAATTAGATGCAAGGTTAAAGTTTGCATTAGGAATAATGCTTGGAGTTATTCTTCTATCAACAACACTAGGAATTTTATATGCCCTCGTTTTTGTATCACAACCAGTAACTGCACAGTCTGAAAATGATAAGATGTTTTTTAATGTTCTTGGCAGTGTTGCTACATTTATTACTGGTACGCTTGCTGGATTACTTATTGGAAAAAGCGGTGCACAAGAAATGAAAGAGGCAATGGAAACTAATCCAGTATTTCCATCTCAAGAAGCATTAGCAGAAGAAGCAAACTTAGAATTTGAAGCACCATCTGGTAAGCCAGAAGGAGAAATGCCAGAAGAAACAGAAGTAGATGAAGATTGGGATAAGGACTAATTATGGCAGAAATGGGAACAGCTGAAAAACTTATTGAAGTTGCTAAAGGTGAGCTTGGTGTAATTGAAGGACCAAAAGATAATGAAACTAAATATGGCAAGTTTACCAAGGCAAACTTTCAACCTTGGTGTGGCTCATTTGTTATGTGGTGCGCTGATCAGGCAGGCGTAAAAGTTCCTAATACTGTATATACGCCTTCTGGAGCAGCAGCATTTAAAAAAGCTGGTAAGTGGATTGATGCACAAATAGCAGATCCAGAGGCAGGAGATATTGCATATTTTGATTTTCCTGCTGATGGCGTAGATCGTATCTCACATGTTGGTATTGTTATTAAAGACAACGAAGATGGCACTGTTTGGTGCATTGAGGGAAATACGACTAATCGCAAGGGTGGAAGTCAACGCAACGGTGGCGAAGTATGCAAGCAGCTAAGAGCATATAAGAAGAATAAGAAGGGCGTTCAGGTCTCCATAGTAGGATTTGGTCGACCTAAGTTCAAAGGTGCCTCAGAAGCCCCCAAGAAGGCTGAATCTAAGGCTGAAGAGCCAAAGTCATGCCCTACATGCGGACAAACCATTAAGTAATACTTGACACATTTTTAAGCCTCTGGTATACTAAAAGAGTCCGAAAGGGTTGGCATGACCTGCATAGCAGCAATAATAAAAGACGGTAAATCTTATATGGCTGGAGAACGAGCAGCCACTGATGACCACATGATGTCTAGATTAAATAATCCTAAGATATGGGAAGTTGGAGAATATCTTATGGGGTTTTGTGGAACATTTGAAGGTCAAATCATACAGGCAAACTTTATTCCGCCAAAAGTAGAAGGCAACCTGGATAAATTTATGCGTGGTAAATTTATTAAAGCAATCAATGAATTCTATAAAGAATATGATATTCCAGGAGAAAAAGAATCAGAACTAACTTTGCTCATCTGTATTAGAGGTAGGATGTATGAGCACGAAGCAGCAACGCTATCAATGATCTCCTATGACATGAACTATCATGCTATAGGATCTGGATCAGCCTACGCAATGGGTTCTTTACATGCCACCCAAAACTATAAGGATCCAAAGCGTAGGTTGACTCAGGCACTAGATGCTGCAATTAATTATAGCCCTAACTGCCTATACCCTATTGACATACTTACAAAGTAGGAGTAGAATAATACTATGACTATTGACTTTAATGAAGAGTTTGATAAAGATATTGATTATAAAGAATTTGATATTTGGTTACAAAATGGAATAGATCGTGGATGGATTACAATGCCATTTTGCTCTACACATGAAGGCGATCCGTACATGAGTGAAGAAGAAGCACAAGAATGGGAAGACGGCGGAGATCCATGCTGTTTTGTCAGTAAATTTATTGGTCTGTAGCTCAGTCGGCAGAGCGGGAAGCTGTTAACTTCTAGGTCGTAGGTTCGAATCCTACCAGACCAGCTAACATACAAAAGTATGTTTATTAAGGAGAAAAATGGAAATCGTAGAAATTGTAGGAAAGTTGCTATTTAGTTATCTTTTCATTACATCTGGCATTTCTCACTTCAGATATTTTGATGAGACTGCTGCATACGCAAGAGCTAAGAAGTTGCTATTTGCTGATCTTAATGTTATGATTAGTGGTGCTTTCCTAGTTGTTGCCCCAGTTCTTTTTGTATTGGGTTTCTTTGAAACAATTGTATTGATACTTATGTCTCTATTCTTGTTTCTTACAGCTATTTTGTTTCATGACTACTGGAATCAAACAGATATGCAAACAAAAATGAACGAAGAGCTTGCATTTAAGAAGGACATTTCTCTTCTTGGTGCTGCGTTAATTATAATTGCCTTGATTTAATAAGGTTGGTCCGTTAGCTCAGTTGGTTAGAGCGCTACCCTGTCACGGTAGAGGTCATGGATTCAAGTTCCATACGGATCGCCAAGGCACTATCGTCTATCGGTCAGGACATCGCCCTTTCACGGCGGAAAGACGGGTTCGATTCCCGTTAGTGCTACGCTCCTATAGCCCAGCGGTAGAGGCAATCGACTTAAAATCGATCAAGCGTTGGTTCGAATCCAACTAGGAGTACGAAGTCCCTATAGCTCAGTTGGTAGAGCAACAGACTTTTAATCTGTGGGTCGTAGGATCGATACCTACTGGGGACACGCCTCCCTAGCTCAGTGGTAGAGCATCCGCCTTGTAAGCGGAAGGTCGTCAGTTCAATCCTGACGGGGGGCTCGGAATAAAATGCGACTATTGCATAGTGGTAGTGCGTAACCTTGCCAAGGTTAATGTGTGAGTTCGATTCTCACTAGTCGCTCTGGTATAATATATATGTACCTGCCAATAGGGGGTATAAATTAACTCGCTGAAAAGGAGAAAAAAATGGTTACAACATATGCATGGGATCTATTTAAGGATCCCTTTTTTATTGGATTCAATCGTGAAATGGAAAGATTGTCCAATGTTCAGTTAGCATCACGCAATACAAACTATCCACCTTATGACTTGATTAAGTTGGATGATGATAAGTATAACTTATCTCTTGCTGTTGCTGGATTCTCTAAAGATGATATTGAGGTTTCTGTAGATAATGGAACCTTGGTTATTAGAGGAGAGATTGCTGAAGTAGCAGATGCTGAAGTAGTTCACAAGGGTATTGCAAGTAGAAAGTTTACTCGCACATTTGCACTTGGAGAATATATGGAAGTGACTGGTGCCAAGATGGAAAATGGCATGCTACATATTGACATTGATCGCATTATTCCAGAAGAGAAGAAGCCAAAGTCAATTAAAATTAAGTAGTATAATATAGATAGGCTCCACACAGGATCTTAGGATGGACTAGTTACCCATTTAAAGTCGTGGCGTTAGTGCTTAGAATATCACTGTGTGGAGCTCTAAAAAGTTGTATAATACTATTATCTATGACTAATAAAGAACTAGAACATAGACAAAGAAAAGAATATAGGGACAGAATTCGTAGAATCAAAGAGTCCTTTGGATGTCACGACTGTGGAGAAAAAAATCATATAGTTCTAGATTTTGATCATATTAGAGATAAAAAACATAATGTATCAAGAATGGTTCATGATGGGTTCTCATGGAGACAAATAAAGAGAGAGATAGAAAAATGTCAAATAGTATGTGCAAATTGCCACAGAATACGTACGTATGCAAGATTGACAGAGAAAACAGCATAGGATATAATTAAGATATGCCAACATACGATTACAAGTGTCAAAAGTGTGGATCAACAATAGAGTACCGTCGTGGATTTGGTGAAGACCGTGAGCCAGTATGTTGTCAACAAACTATGATTCGCTTGTGGTCTACTCCAGGAGTAATATTTAACGGTAATGGTTTTTATTCAACCGACAACAGAAAGTAGAAAGATGCATCCCAGTATGATTAAAGAACAAGAACAGCCTAAAGAATATGTCCTGACATTAGCTGACAGATGTGATAGGTGTGGATCCCAAGCTTTGGTTATGGTTAAAGGCGTATCAGGAGAGCTAATGTTTTGTGGGCATCATTTTAATAAAGTTATGAATGATCCAGTTGGATATGAAAAAATGATGGCATATGCATTTGAAATTGTAGATGAAAGAGATAAGATTAAAGAGAATAGACTCATTGGAGGTCATAACCAATGAGGACACTACTATACTTTACAGCTGATTGGTGTCGTCCTTGCAAACAAATGAGACCAATTATCGAAAAGATGTATCAGGATAATCCAGATTTTAATTTAGAAATTATTGATGTAGATAAAGAAATCAAAAAGCGTGAAGAATTTTCGCTTTTATCTGTTCCAACCTTTGTCTTGTTGCAAGATAATGCTGAAATTAAAAGAACAAGTGGTGCAAAAACAGAAGAGTTTATGAAGGATTTTATTTATGGATGAGCTAAATATTGAACAGCTTATTTTAGATGGCATACTTGAGGTAGCTGGAATAGATTCTGAAAGTGGTGAGATGCTATATAATTTTACACCAGATCTTCAAGAAAAAATACCAGCACTATATAAAGCCCATACTGAGTGGGTTCATCAAGAAATAATGTTTTTTTGGGAGCATGGGTTTTTAAATATGAATAATATTTTTACTAATAACCCAACAGTACATTTATCTGCCAAAGCCTTTGACGATGAAGCATTATCAAAGCTAGATCCCGATAAAAGGTTCGCTTTAGAGCAAATTAAGCATATACTAAAGATGATATAATAAGTATATGCCTTATCATGTTGGTGCCAAGGGATCATACGGTTGTGATGGATACCCTGCAGTAAAAGAAGATGGAACCGTTATGGGTTGCCACAAAACTAGAGGTGCTGCTGCACGTCAAATTTATGCTATTAATGTAAGTGAGGGTAATATTGGAAAAGCCATGATAAAAGAAGGCGATATGGTCATGGCACCAAATGACGACGAGGTTTATGTTGGTCGTGTAGTTCATGTAATGGCTGATGGTATGCTTGGAATGCCTGGATCAGAATATGCACTTTCTGCATCTCCAGAAGATCCAGCAGTATTGATTCAGCTCTTTGAAATGGAAGAGGGCGGATTAGAAGAAACAGAATATTTTATTGGCAAGAAAGCATCTGAAGTTATGGCTATGCCATCTCTTGAAGCAAATGAGGGTATGGATAAGTCTATGGACAATGGATCTTATGACATGGATGAAGAAGATGATGAAGAAGAAGACGACGAAGAAGATGACATGTCTAAAGAATATCAAGGCTGTGGCTGTCCAACATGTAAGGAATTAAATGTAAGCTGTGAAAATTGCCCTGTATGTCAAGCTGGTGCTATGAAATCAGACTGCTGTGGTAATGTTGCAAAAAAGTCTCCATGCTGGGATGGATATGTGCAGCAAGGTATGAAAGAAAAAGATGGACAAATGGTTCCAAATTGCGTACCTGCACAAAAAGCAGAAAAACCAAATTATGATGAAATGATTCAACCACGTCGTGGTGGATCTACTCCATCAAATCCAAGACTTTACGCAAAAATTGTTCAAGAAGCAAAGGATAGATTTGATGTTTATCCATCAGCAGTTGCTAATGGATGGGTAGTACAAGAATATAAGCGTCGTGGTGGAACATATAAGGGAGAAGATATGGACAAGAGAGACTATTCAACAGAATCCCGTCGAAGGATGGCATCAGAAGGTATGGCAATGCCAGATGGTTCATTCCCAATAGGAAATCGTGCTGATTTGATGAATGCGATTCGATCAGTTGGTCGTGCATCAAACTACGATGCTGCAAGAGCACATATCATTCGTCGTGCAAGAGCATTGAATGCAATGGATATGCTTCCAGAAGATTGGAAGAATAAGGCTACGAAGGGTGCTACACCTTGGAGTGGATCAATTTTTGATCTTAATCCATTTGTAAAATAATATGAGTAGATCACATATCGTACAGCCATCAGATATTCATAAGGCAGAAACTTATGCTCCAAATGAGGGTATGAAGGCTGCAGCAAGACGAGCATTAAAGTGGAAAGAGCAGGGAAAAGCAACTGGAGCTGGTACTCCTGTTGGTTGGGGTCGTGCAACTGATATTGTTGCTGGCAGAGGTATGTCACTTGATACAGTAAAACGTATGTATTCATTCTTTTCTCGTCATGAGGTAGATAAAAAAGGTAAAGATTTTTATAACACATCAAATCCATCTAATGGTCGTATTATGTGGGATGCTTGGGGCGGAGATGCAGGTTTTACATGGTCACGCCGAATAGTTGAGTCAGAGAAAAGAAAAACAGAGAAGCTTTGGGAGAATATTCCGTTTAAAAATAATAAGAGGTGGTAACTTGGAAACATTTATCATCGGCTGCTTGACAACTATTGTCGCTATTGGTATACTAAATAAGTCTAAAAACAAAAATAGAAAAAGGCATATATTTATGAGGCAGAGTACCTTTTATAAGGTAATAAAATCTGTTTCGCCAGATACTATTAAGTTAATGACAACAAGAAAAACGCAGTCACAAGTTCATAGAAGTAAAAATGTTGTAAGGGTTTTACAAACTTCAGACAATAAGGCATACTGGGTAAAAGATAATATCTTTTATTATGCTGATGTTGTAAATGGAGAGTTTGATCCTACGGCTGGTATCCCTATAGATACCACTGATATATCTAAAAATGATCTTGACAAACTGCTTCTAATACTGGATAATTTAAAGAACGGATAATAAAATGCACGTCGCAGTTCAAGGAACTAACAGTTTCGATGACTACACTGTTTTTTTAAGAGCAATGGGAGTTGCTATGTCTGGAATGAAGAATGATGATAAAGATTTCTTTGTTTATTCTATAGGTCCAGCAAAAGTTAATGGTTTTGTTGCTGAATTCTGTAATCTCTCAGAAAGAGGGATGAAGGGTCGTGGCAAGAAAATTAAATACTATAAGGTACCTGCACAGTGGGTTGAAGAAAATATTGCATCCTTTGACTACTTTGCATTTCTTAGCAAACCAAACGAAGGTGGATCAAAGTTGCTTGGTATTGCAGAACTTAATAATGTCGAAGTCGGCATTTTCCGTTACTAACAAAAGGAAAAATATGTTAATTAGTAATTTAGATCAAATGGAATCAATCGTGTCACAGAATAAATCCCTATCATGGGATGGTTGGAATGTAGTTGAGCTGACAAAATCTGATTCAGCGGTATATAAGAATACTGGTACATTTATTAATGGCTCTTGGTATTTTAAAAACACATTCAGCCCAAACCGTGATGGCTGGAGAATCCCTAAAAAGTATGTGAGGTAGTCATGAAGCGTCATCTTTGGAAAGACGATTCTGCATGCATTGAGTTTGATACAAACCTATTCTTTGATAAATACGAAGAAGATGAGTCTATTCGTAATGGTATAGATGCAGTTTGTCAAAATTGTCCTGTAAGACGAACATGTTTTGCTGTAGGAATATCTGGCAAAGAGTGGGGTGTTTGGGGCGGCATATATTTAGAATCTGGTGAGATTTCTAGAGAGTTTAATAAACATAAGTCTAAGTTAGACTGGGGTAATACCTGGCAGTCTCTTACTACGGAAAAATAATGTATACTCCAGAAATGCGTAGAGCTTTTCATTCTGTATTGCCACCTAAAAACTTTTATGTGGATTTGATTGATAACGAGTTCTTTGTTACAATTAGAATAGATGAAAAGCTCATGTTTAGCTTACCACATGACGATAAGCTGGCTGCATTTGAGTATGTGTTAAAAGTAAAGAAGGCTTTAGAGGCAGAGGGTGCAATTGTGCATGTAGTGAGAAAGGCATTAGATAAATAATGCAAACATTTTTACCATATACTAATACTGCTTACGCTGCTCGTGCATTAGATAACAAAAGATTAAATAAACAAATTCTTGAATGCTATCAGATTCTTAATGTTCTGTCTGGCAGATCTAAGGGCAATGGATGGAAAAATCATCCAGCAGTCTTGATGTGGAAAGGCTATGAGCATGGGCTATGGGAGTATGTCAAAGGTATGGTATCTGAGGCATCTTTACGAGGCATTAAAACAGAAAATAATGTAAAGAATCTAAATGACTTATATGAGCAATGCCATCAAGACTGGGGCAATGAGCATCCTGCTTTTTGGCGGGATGAGAATAAGGTAATGCGTATTATTACTACTCATCGTGCTAACCTATTTAAGAAAGACCCTGTATACTATGTAAAGTACCAATACGCAGTCACTAGTCCATACAATGCTCCATGCTGTCCTGACAGAAAAGAGCCATGTAAATATTATTGGCCAACTCATGAAAGTAGATCATAATGTTTGAAATTTTAACAGTAATATTCGGAATTACTTCCTTTTCTTTATTTTTAGTTGCAAATAAACTACAAAAGGATAATGCAATTTTAGCTCAGGCTATTATTGAGCAGACTGCCAATAAGATAGCAAGCAAATTAGATGATGAAGAAGAAATAATGAAAGAAAGCTTTCTTAAGTTTGTATCTGATTCTAGAGAGTGGGCATTTGAGTATATTGAAAATGTACAAAAACAAATTAAAGATTTTATAGATGTTGCTGATAAACAGTTTTCATTTTTTGATTCTTATGGAGTGCTTTCAGAAGGCCATCTTTATTATGAAAATATGAAAACTATATCAGAAGAATACAAAAAGCTAAAAGCTTTGTTGCCAGAAGAGGATAATAAATAGTGAATATGATTAAAGATATCTCTATATGTTTTGATGATATTTTATTATTGCCACAACATTCCACAGTGTCAAGTAGACATTCTGTAGATCTTACTATGCATGGATATAGATTTCCAATTGTTGCTTCCCCGATGGATACAGTTTGCGAATTTGAAATGGCTAAAGCAATAGTAAATGAAGGTGGTATTGGAATTATCCATAGATATATGGACAGATCAGAAAGATTGTATCAAGTAGAAACTGCTGATCTTGCGTCTAGCTCTAAAGATGGAATTGGTATGGCTTTATCAGCATTAGAGTGTTATGATACAGAGCTTATTGACGATGCTATTGATGTAGGATGTAGGTGGTTTTGTATTGATACTGCTAATGGTCACGGTGAGGCTGCAATTGGAGCAGTAAGACACCTAAGAGCCTACTATCCAGGAATTAATATCATGGTAGGAAATGTTGCAACAGCGGAGGGATTTGCTAGGCTTGCCGAAGCTGGTGCTGATGCAGTTAGGGTCGGTATTGGCGGTGGTGCTACTTGTATTACCAGAATTGTATCTGGTCATGGAATGCCTACCCTACAGTCAATTATTGATTCATATGAATATAAGATAAACAATAATATTCATACATTAATTGTTGCAGATGGGGGAATCAGAACATCTGGAGATATCGTAAAAGCCTTTGCAGCAGGTGCAGACTTGGTTATGCTAGGATCTATGCTGGCAGGTACAGAAGAGGCTCCAGGAGACCTTATAGACGGTTTTAAGACCCTTCGTGGCATGGCTAGTGAAGAAGCTCAGATGGACTGGAAGGGTGAGTCTTCTGTAGTTGAGGGCGTATCAACAAAAATAAAATATAAAGGATCTGTTAAAAATATATTCAGTCAAATCAAAGGCGGTATTGGAAGCGGTTGTTCTTATTCTGGAGTAGATAAACTATCAGAATTAGCAGAAAATGCAGAGTATGCAATTGTTTCTGCTCTTAGTCTTGGGGAATCAAAACCTCATGCTATACATCACTGATGTATAATAGTTATAGAAAGAAGGTGAATAAATGGACGCAAAGATGAAGGCAATGCTAGCATCATATGGACGATCAGTTCTTGGTGCAGGTATTGCATTGTATATGGCAGGTGTAACAGATCCAAAGGATCTTTGGGCAGCTCTGGTAGCAGCTATTGCACCAGTCGCACTTCGTGCTCTTAATCCTAACGATAAGGCATTCGGTCGTGTACCAAGTGCTTCTGATGTAGAGGCAGCACTTAAGGATGTTAAGGTTCCTGCAAAGAAGGCAGCATCTAAGAAAAAGGCTGCTGATAAGAAGTAATTAGATAAAATGACTGGCACCTCGTAATGGGGTGCCTTTCTTTTTAGTTTATTTTTTGTTTCTTCCACTGAATATAAATGCCGTCATTCCATTTTTCAGAACTACCAGCAAACATATGCCTTACAGCTTTTCTTTTAAACATATTTGAATTATCATTTCCATAAATATAAATATTATTTTTAATAGCCTCTTCGCTATTATTTACATAGTCTACATTTTTTAACAAATCGACTTTTGGATCATACACGTGCTCACCGTTAATAGTTTCTGCCATACCAAGATGATTTAGAATAGAGTAAGAGAATATGTTTGGTCCACTTGTAAAATGTATAGCATAATTATGATCTTCTACAGTTGACCAATCTATATTGGATAAAGCTTCATATACGTTATCTATTAATGTTTTAAATATTGGCATACCAGGTTTTGCTGCAAATGTCCACTGGCAAACTCTATAAGGAAATTCTCCATCACCTACCATCTCTGCTCCGAATACTGCATTATAGTCTTTATATGGCGATTTAAGGCCTCTAATCCAAGTATCTATTGGCATAATGCATTGTGTATCAAGGTCTGTGTATATACCACCAAATTTATAAATAACAAGGTATCTAAATATATCTGCCTTAATAACTCCAAGCGGAACAGAGGTTAATAAGTTGTGCCACTCTTTTCCATAATAATCTAATACAAACTTTTCAACTTCTTTATCATTTAAATATTTATATTTATAGTTTTTGTTTTGTCTTTTCCATGTTTGTGCAGTTTTCTTGGCAGTAATTGGAAGATCATTAAAGTCAGTTTTATATGTTTGCCAAATTATTTTAGGAATTGTCATATGCTACCCCTGATGAATCGCTATAGCTCTATATAGTATAAATATGTTGTGATATCCCATTTTGTGCATTCTGTCACATACAACTACCATTTCGCAATCATGATGTCCTAATGTCTCATTAAACCAATGATATCTCAACCCCTCTTTAAATGGTTTTGAAAGATACATACATATACCGTTTGATGTTGCATAATACTTTTCATAACTTTTTCTATTCCAACCATCAAAAAGATTTCCTACTGTTTCAGAACTATTTCTTCGTGTTCCCCAAGTATCATAAAAATGTCTTCCGTTTCTTGATATTGAAGAAACAACATGAAAATCAGGCTCTTTATTCTTAAAATTGAATATTCTTTCTATAGACTGTAAATTAAATATCATATCGAACTCTAATGAAAGTATATAGTCGCTTCTTTGTAAAAAATCTTTTGCTTCTATAGCTTTATTTCTTGCAATAGCAAGATTCCTTACACGCTCTTCATCATTTGTAGATCCAAAGTATTGAGTATTGATATCTTCGATTACTATTTCATGCTCAACGAATGACCAATCTAAATTTTTTATTTTTTGTTTAGTGCTATCGGTAGAATCATTTTCATATATTGATAGTAAAAAATTATACTGGTATGAAAATTTTTTTACTATTTCACGAACTTGTTTATAAAAAGTAATAACACTTTGTTCACGGTTACGTACAATACTGTATATAAAAACAGTAGGTTTTTTGTTTTGCATAGCACCCTTCGACCTTTCTATTATATCATGCGGTATAATTAAGTGTGGATTATGTTTACATATGTAGAGCTGGTGATAACGAAGAACTTAGATATTCAATAAGAAGTGTAAGAAATAATGCATCATATAATAATTTATGGGTTGTGGGCGGCAAGCCAGACTGGTACTATGGAAATTTTGTCGAGGTACAAGACGTTGGAAACAAGTTTGAAAATATAGTAGAATGCTATAAAGCTATAGCACAAATAGGTGCTATATCAAACGAATTTGTTTTAATGAATGATGATTTTTTCATACTAAAGCCTGTTGGTGTTATGCCAATATTTCATGGTGGATCACTAATGGAAAAAATAGAGCGGTATAACAATAATGGCATATCTAATAAATATACAAGAATTTTACTTGATGCACATAAAAAAATGCAAAAAATGAGAATTAAAGATCCAATTGATTACGATATCCATGTCCCAATAGTTATAGATAAAACAAAAATAAAAGAATTTATTGATTTATCTTTAGCTCCTAGGTCTTTTTATGGCAACATGTTTAATATTGGCGGCACGAATATAAAAGATGTTAAAGTATATAATTCAAAAAAAATGAACTTTAATTCTATTGTTTCGTATGATGATATTGCCTTTTTATCTACAGAAGATGAATCTTTTATTAAAATACTTCCAATGTTAGATTCAGTGTTTTCTACAAAATCAATGTATGAGCTTTATTAAAGTTTAGGCATTTCTAGTTTTTCTAGTTTATTAAAAACATGCTCATACGGAACTGGTTTCCAACTTGGATCAATATTTTTATAATTTTTTAGCAACCATTTATGGTTTACCTCATTATGATTATAATGATTAAACCAAGATTTTGATATTGGCAAATCTTTATTTTCAAAATGGATATTTTCTCCTGGAGAAAAAGCAGAAAGGTCTAATATAACTTTTGATGACCATTTTTTAGTATCTATATCAAAAGTTTTACTACAGTCAAAAATTGAAGAATACTTCCATCTATCGTCATATTTTTTTTGTAAAATTCTACTCTCATAAAACTCTTCTTTTTTTACTATAAACTCATCAATATCTATAAAAGCGCAAAGTCCTTCTTTCACTTTTGCTGCAAAATCAATACAGGCTTCTATTTGTCCATAAGTTATTTTTCCATCATGTACTGGCTTCCATTCAATTTTTGTGACTGGATAATTTTTAAAAATTTTATTTTCTTTTTCAAGAGCTTCATCTAATGATATATTAATTTTTTGTCCGTATTTGTTTACTGAGTGCTCAGATAAATTTTGTCTAATTGGGTCATGAATAAATTTGCTACCAGTATTATCATAAAGAAAAAAGTGATCTATTCCAATATATAAGTGGTATTTCAGCCAGTCCTCTATAAAAAATATATTTTCTTGTGGTAAATAGACAGTTTGAATGTATGTGCTTTGCATTATTTATTAAAAAACATAATTGTGTTTTTGATCCACAGCGGAGGCATCTTTTCTCTTACTATGGCGGTTGTTTCAACATCAAAAACCCAACCACGCTTTGTAACCTCTGAAATAATGTAGTCGTTATTCTGACAATTAATATGTCCCATGCCACCTTGTCCCACAATTGCCCAGGACAAAATAATATTTTTTGTTGCAGACTTTGTAATGTTATCAATAAAAATTTGTTCAAATTCTTTTGGAATGTGCTCTCCAACCTCAATAGAAATAACTAAATCAACTGGGGGCATGTCAAAAGGCTCAACCAAATCTTTTTTAATAACATTTTTAAAAGAAACATCGATAATATGCCCTTCAAACCCAGTAGCTGCAATTTTAGGATTATATTTTGTTATTTCATGTAAGTAATCTCCATTTCCACAGCCAAAATCATATACGCTTTTTATGTTATTTTTTTTTATATGTGCAATAATTTCTTTAGAAAGTTCTGGTATAAAGACATGTACCTCATTTTCTTCTATCCAAAATCCAGTGGGAGATATAATATTCACAATAATTATTGTACCATAAACACGTATAGTAGAACAGGTAGGACTTGAACCTACGATGACCGAATTATGAGTTCGGGGCTTTAACCAACTAAGCTACTGTTCCAAAATATTATTTAGGATTAATATCTACAAAAATTGTTCTAGTATCGGTAAGAATATTTGTAATAATTTGTTGTATCATATTACTATTATCAACTGGGTACTCCTGATCAAACTGCTTTTCGTTCATTTATCCTCCATTTGGATATGCATTACCTGGCCAACAATAATAGCATCCCTGCTTCCATGCAAAATAATTTACAGCTAAAAATATAAGAGCTAAGATAACAAATAATGGCTTCATATTGTTTATTCCTTAAATATAGCAGAATATGTATGTGGAAATGATTCTTTTACAATTTGTTTTACAGCTTCTGCATATTCTCTAATTTCAAATTGTGCATCGTTTGGAATCCTCTGTTGTAAAAAATTAATAATGGCTTGTAGACTGGCTGTCCATCTCCATCGAACATACATTCCATAGGCTGGTAAGAATAGTCTGGCAATTTCTGGTGCTACACCCAGTTGCAAAGCATCTTCATACATTTTTTTAGCCATAAGAGTTAGGTCATAGAGATTGTTTGTAAGTTTACCACCAATATCTATTGGAAGTGGTTCGCCAGAACCCTGTTTAGAGTTTTCTGGCTTGCTTCTCCATTGACCACCTTTGGGAAGATAAAACTCTTCATTCTCTGTAATGTATCTACGAGATGATTCATTCCATCCATTTTGATCATCAATATGACTAGATGCTACTACATATTTCCACCATTGTCTTGCAACAAAAAGTGGAGCATAAACTTCAAAAGTAATGGTAGCATGTCTAAATGGAGAGGTATGTTCTTCTCTAATTAAAAAGTTAAGTAACTTTGCGTCTTTATCAGAAAATTCTAAAGACTCCTTATCATATGAAACTCTTGCAGCATTTACTATTGATAGATCGCTGCCCATTTTATCTGCTAGTTTTACATAGCCTTTATCTAAAACATTAATTTTCATTTTTTATGTTCTGCTTTCATATGTCTTGAGAGTGTGTCGTGAGCAAATATTCCCCATCTTAACTCTGTTTCTTTATAACAGACTGGACAAACTACCACCCTTTTTGGCTCCATATACTTAGTTTACAGCATATCTTCGTTTTTGTCAATTTCATCTGACATAAAAGATAGGAATGCAAAGAGACCCAAAACAATTGCAAATGGTGCTAACAAAAAGAATAAAAAATCAATCATTAAATACCGTCTCCATAATTCCAAAATTGTTTAATAAGATATGTTATGTCTCTTTTATATCTTACCTCATTAATGATACCACTTTTTAGGGCAGTATTAATCATCTCTTCAGAATATGATCCTGGTTTTGGCTCTGATGAAAAATAAACTACATAATAGATTGACGGATCTTTGGTTTTGATTAGTGCAGCATTAGCTATAGCTTTTTTAACATTGTCTGTCCTTTTTGCCCCAGGTCTTTTTTTAAATCCTCGTTGACCACCCTTTGCTTCTACATATTCTAAAAATATTCCGTTATTGCCTGCTATAAAATCTACTTCGCATCCAGTACCCTCAACATGATAGTCACGATGGTAGATATCAAACCCTCTGTCTACAAGATCCATTTCAACGATAGTTTCATACTCATCGCCAGTTTTCTTACTTTCAGATTGAAAACTGCTCACTTGTTTTTCTCTACAACTTCGTTTAGCCCCCTAGCAATATCAGCACAAACCATAAAAGCTTTCCTTGTTTGTCTGCTTTTTGCTTTTCCGTGGGTAGCCCAAACTTCATATGTATACTCTATATCCATAGCAATTTGTTCTCGTATTTCTTTCACTGTAAATACAATAAAGTCCCATACTTGTTGCTTTTGTTCGTCAGTTAGTTCTTCTGTCCAGTTAGCCATATATACATCATACCAGACAAAAACTTTTATTGCAACAATTTGATATAATAAACTAATGGAACATTGTACTCATAAAAATATTAGACCAATAGTTTATACTTTTATGAATAAAGATATTATTGATAAAATCTATCAAAATGTAGTGATTTATGGTGGGGCAATAAAAAATGCAGACTCTCCAGATTGGTTTTGTTTAGATTGCTTAGAAGAGCTTTATGATAGAGAAATAGACTATTTAAACTAAATTATTCCAATATCGTCTAAATCATCAATCTGATCATCAATATCTCGTTGTATTGGAAAAATATCTTTAACTAAAGAATTCATACTATATATTATATAATGATTTTAAATGTAAAAATAGTTTATTAGACAATTCTTTTGATAAATGTGAACCATCCATGCTTTCCTCTTTCATTAGTTCATCTGTTTTTGTAATATTATAGGAAACACGAACTGGGGCATCTAAATTATTTTTACTACATTCTTCTCTTAAAGATTTAACAAAACGATTTTGCATAGCCATTCTTTCTTCTATCGTTCCTTTTCGGCCCCAAGGAATCATGTCGTAATCAAAATATGTATACGCAAATTCTGATCCTTCCATTATGACATTAGACTGAGGAACTGGTTCTATAAAATGTATTTTACATTTTTTTGTTTCAAAAAAATTTAATGTTTTTTCTACATATGTTTTTGCTAATAGCTCTGGATTATCATGTTCTACTAAATGAATTCTTATATCAACTTCACCAAAAAATGGTAAGATTACCCAGCTATCATCAATCAATGCGTATACTTCTTCAAATTTTGATCCACCATTAGCATATTCAAAACTATAGCATGGCCTTCCAGAATAGGTTAATATATGCACACCATCTTGAAAAAATAAATCATGCTCCACTTTTTTATCTATTAAATAGCCAGTATGTGAATCTCCAATAACTAACATATTTTTAATCATTTATTAACTCCCCCGTTAACTCTATTTCCTCATATCCACATCTAGAACAAACAATACGAATTATATTTTCATAATCTGAATTTATCTTTATAATGAATGATGTGTGAATATGCACAATACACTATTTTACAACCAATTTTATTTAAAAATTAAGAAGGGCCACCAAGACAGAAAGGGGATCTCAGTGGCCCAAAGCGCCCTAATTAGAAAGGGCGACCTCTTCGCCAGAAAGGGGGGCGAAGTATATATAATTATACACGAAACATATTGCTTTGTCAATCATGGATGTCTAAAGGTGTCGGGGCAGTGATAAAACATCCGCAATCCCTACACTCTGCATCATCAAGCAGGTAGCTAGAAATCTCATATGTATCAGGATCAAACTCTACAGTTACCCTAAGTAGCATAGAGCCACAGCAGGGACAAATCGGAGTTGGAATACCTCTTAGATCTACCATATAATAATTATATATTGTGTAGTATTAATTGTCAAGTACCTATCTGTAATTGTTCATATTAACCATTGGCATTGATGTTATAAAGGTGTCAAAATTATTCTCATACTCAAGAGGTATCCTTACTGATCCATTTATTTCTGTCCAAGAAAGTGGGTAGTTATTATTTATAAAATCTGGATTTACATGTTCAGTAAAGCTTTCATGTATACCACCACTAACCTGATATGGATGTAATGCAGGATTATTTTCTAAGTCTTTATATTTATCATCAAGAATTTTGTGAATTCTTATCAGCCAGTCATAGGCAAATTTAGTTTTTGGTTTAAATATAAAATGTCCTCCGCCACCAATTTTTCTATGGTTTTTCTTTAAAGCTTCATACATATCTTTATCGTCTTTCCAGATGCTTCCTAATAACTCAAAATCTGGAACCCCACAACTTATAGCGTCCTTATTACTTAAAAATAGTTCATTAAAATAAAGATTCCAATCAAACCCATGGTCTTTTATATCTGAATATCCCTCTCCATAAAAATACATCATATAAGCTCTTGCATAATCACTTTTATGTACGCTTGATAAATATTTAAATGCTGGATGAATTTTAATTTCTTCATTTTCATAAGATTGAAACTGATCTGCGTTTAATAAGACTATATTAACATTGCTATTATTTATCATTGAATCAATACATCTTTTTCTATTTTCTGTTATATCTTCATCAAACCAAAACATATAAATATTTCTATTATTTTTTAAAACTTCACAAAAGATATGTGTTACTCTTAATTTTTCATGAAATTCTTCTTTTGGATTAAATCCAGTGTATATAAAACGTATTTGATCATCAAACGCAATTTTTAAATTCATTTTTGACAAGGTTGCATAAAGAACTTTGTCTTCATATACGCCCTCTTCATATCTTACATTGTCAAATATATATCTTTTTATTGCTGATGTTCCTGGTATGAGGTTGGTTTCATTATTTTCTTTATTACCGTATAGCCTTAAATCAAGGCAATCTTCTTTTGGATAATAATTTTTCCCAGAAGGTTTTTCAAAAAAAGAAAAAGCATGAACATCCGCAGAATAGTCTAAATTATCTAAATAATTTGGATTTACAATGTCGTCTAAATCTGAAGCGACAACCCAATCACACAATGACTCTTTTATTGCGGCATTTCTAAATGATGCAACACTTCTATATGACGAATTACCATGCTTTATTTTATTGTAATCTAAAATTATATTTTTAATATTTTTATTATTTAAAAACGAGGTATCTATTTTAACATCAGAAACAATAATAATTTCATCTGGTTCAGTGTTAAATTTATTAACATACATAGACCATTGTTGACCATACTTTTCCCAGTATCCATTAAAAGAAACAGTGTATAGAGTTATAGACATTTTTTATAACTATCTCATTTCATAAATTTCTGTTCAAAATAATGCATTGCTGACCCTCTTGGAAAGTTGTCCCTATTATAGTTTCCCCGTACCACCATCTGATTATATACTGATATTGCTTTTGATTTTTTTTCTATTTCTAAAATTTCTGGCAAATATTTTCTATGCCATAACTTTTTCCAGTCTTGATACTCAATGCCTAAAAATACTTCATAAGGATATGCATAATCTAGATAGTCGTATTTTATAAAAGCTTTATTTAATAACGTAGGTCCAAGTTCAGACCAAATCATTTTTTCTTTATCTATATAATTAACTTCTTTTAAAATATATTCTAAAATTTCTGAGTCAGGATCTAAAGATAAAACACCACCAACTACGCATGGTCCTTGTTGTAAAGAAGCAAAAATATTATCTTTAAAGTTCCAGTCTGGAGATAGACATATAGTATCTGCATCTACCCAGGTCATGCCAGTCTTTTTTATCATATTATATCTAAAAATATCTGAAAATGCAGCATATGAATTTTCCACTTTAAATAAAAGTTCCTCTGGCAAGATTTCTCTAGCATCTGCTTTTTTAACTCCACGTGGAACTGCCATTTCTAAATCATAAACATATAGCGTAATGTCATGACCATGATATACAAAAGAAGATAGGCACATCAACTGAATCTTTGGCATCGGAATGCCTACCCATAAAGATGCAAATTCCATAGCTTTTCTATTATACACCAGGGTATAATTAAAAGATGACAGTTTTATATTTACTTTATCACCCAGAACTAAAAGCTATCAAAATAGGTATATCTGATATTTCTGGTAGACGGTATCGCAAGCATAAAACACAGGGATGGGTGCTCATTCGGTACTGGTATTTTTCCGAGCGGGGTATAGCAAAAAGAGTCGAATCCACCCTAATAGAAACACTAACCAATAAACACGGACATTTCCTTGATAAGAAAGATATGCCACAACACGGCTATACAGAAACGTTTGATGCCTCAAAAATAACACGTAGAGGTTTGATCCGTATGGTCAATAAGGCTATAAAAGATTTAGATATTTCTTGATTCCAGGTCAGATATTCTTTTGATGAGTGGTTTGATCATAGCCTTCACAAGCAGATAGTCGCAGGCTAATCCAACAAATAAACCGACCAAAAACCAGATCACACTTGACATATAAAGATTATACCGCATGCAAAGTTCGGCGGTAAATAGAAGACTACCAAACACTCCTAATAACAACCATAAGGAATAACACATATGAGATATAGCCTGATATGAAACCATATAGGAAGATAGCTGGTTTACACATTAGGATATCCTTGATACTTTTATGTTTCATATGGCTATTATACATATACTTTTCCACAGGGTTATCCACAGATATTGATATAAAAATGTGATTGTTTGATAGAGTTATCCACAGATATCGTTGATATTATGGTTTAAAAATGTAGGTTGTCAACAGGTTATCCACATGTTTATCCACAGAAAAATGTTACTGATATTTTTATTATATAGGGTTAAAGTGGAGAGAAGTGGAGGATAGTGGAGTATAGAGCACTTTCTGTAGAGCGGCCCTTCTTTCCAAACATCCCAAACCACATATCCTGGATATCCCGCTGCATTTTACACCAAACATATGTGTTTGTCAAACCTCAATATCCCCAAATATGCCCATAAAAAATATCAAAAAACCATATAAAAATGTTTGAAAATGTGGAAAAATATTTGGATATCGTAATGTTTTATTTGGAAATGTTTGAAAACTTTCAGGGATTTTTTGGAAGGCGTTCTTAATGTCTTTTATGGTATCAAGGGGATCTCTCTATACCCTGCCGCCTGCGGCGGCGTTAAATGGCGGGGTATAAAAGAATATCCCAAACACCTATATACCCATATACAGTATATAGAAGCTATAAGGGTTTGACAAATAGAGATGTTTGATATAAAATGTTTGGCAAACTTTTAGGGATTTTTTAGATGCGTTCGTAATAAAATTTCTGGAAATGTTTTTGGTGTTTCGTAATATGGAAATATATATGTTTGTCGTAAATGTCCGATTTGTATAGGTTTGATCCGGCCCCCCGAAGGGGGCTTTGTCAAGCTTACTTTCCAAACCTCATTAGCAAATCCTCTAATGATTCATATTCCTCATCAGGGGCTTCTAGTGAAGCAAGTAGTAGGTCATATGTTTCATTGATATAGATTTCTGCTTCAGGGGTCTTATTGACTATACCCTCGGCTAGAAAATATCCCAATGGCAAACCTATATCATTGTATTCTATGAAGTCTTGAAAGTTTGCTTCATCTCTGAACTCCATCCAAAGTGAACCAAGAATCTCACACTTCTTAGAGAAGTCTATCGGCATAGTATTTTCCTATCTCTCTGTATTCTGCTACTTCATTATTATACTCTGCTGACTCTAGAACTTCAAGAGCCCTACGATAAATAATATATGGCTGTGCTGTGCCAAGATATTTTCCTACCGCTTCTAGGTCAAGAGTTAGGTCAGATAACAATCTGCCAATGGAAAGAGCAACCTTCTCCTCTTTGCTTGTTGGCAATCTGTGTGCTCGTCTCATAGCCCTCCAGTCTATCAAATATGTGAGGGGAGCGCAAGCGAAAGGATGACCTGCGCTCTACCCTCGTGCCTAGGGTCACCACTCCTAAGCCTTCGCTAAATACTCTTCCTTTGCAAAATGATATGTAACAAAATCATCTATTGAATGCGTCCCAGTATCATCATGAACAATCTTATTTACTAAATCAATGATAACTGGGTGGTCCATGAAACCTAAATCATTTGGATTACATGCATATATTCCATATCCTGTTTCTGACATTAGTTCATGCTGTAGCAAATAACTGATTGCCATACGTGTTCCATATGCAGGGTCTCCCATATCGATACGTGGTTTGGCATGACTTAGGGCCCCAGCCAAATCAATATACATGGAGTCTTCTCCCCAATGGCTGTACAGTGCCACCGCCTGGTCCTCCGCCTGCTTGAATACAAATGTACAACGTGCTCCCATGTTACTCTTCCTCTCTGTTAGTTTGTTTCATGATATCAAAATCCAGCGGTAGTGTCAACTGCTCCCACATTATTCTAACCACCCGTCATCGTCCAAGGGCACCAGGAAATCATTCTCCCGCATCCAGTCCATTATTACTTCTTCTATGATCATGCCACCGCTGTCCATAGATAGACCTAAGTTATCTACATCTTCCCAAAACTTATCAAATATTTCTTTTAGGGTAATGCCAGTAGGAACAGCCTCTTCTACAGAGTTATCATCAGCAACCAAGTCATGGTAGTGATTCTGATATACCTCACGTAGAATATCAAAGGTCCAGACCCATAGCAATGACGGGAATACAGGAATAGATTGCAACTTATCTACAATCTCGTTTAGTTCTGTATATACATCATCTCTACGAGTTGCATCTTGTAGATCTATTTGTGCCTTTAGCACATCGATTGATTCAATGATATGTGCCTTATCCATTCTTACCGTCTCTTTCATCAATAGCAAAATACAGTCCATATGTCAGTGTGTACATAGCCTGGATAGCCTCACATTGGCCCTCCCAGTATGTGCGTTCCATAGAGTCCATTGCTTCACCTGACTCGTCTTCAGTCTGTTGAGCCATGAGGAGTTCTTCCTCTGCCTCCACGAGCATGCGCTTTAGTTCTCCGTGCATGATGTCTAGGGGCTCAATCTTGTGGTCTACAGCCTTTTGAATATGTGGCTCTAACTCAGTATTGATTACCATGGTCATCCTTTCTTTTCTCCATTGTACTTGATGTCGCTGTATACCTGCAATAGGTGTGCGGTAGTAGACCAAGCGGCTTCTAGTTGTCTGTATGGAACTACATCCTCAGAGGATAGAACTTGCATATCTTGTTCTAAACTAATCAGATGTAGTTTGGCATACTCAATGAACTCATCAGTCATTACATATCCGCCATTGGGATTACTTGGTCGTTGATAAGTTGCGAACCTGTTGAGACAACGATTTCTCCGTCAATCTCACCAAAGATAGCATTAGGAAATATGGGTAGCACCTGCGCTACCATTTCATCAAAGGTCATTATTACTCCTCCTCAGGTTCAGTTGATAGTGTGCCGTCATTGTGCTCATACCAGCCTGTGTAGATAACGATTTGACCGTCGTTATCCAACTCGTAGCCATGAGACATTACCTTCGTTAGCATTGCGCTATTCATGCGTTTTCCTTTCTGTAATCAGGGATGTTGTCTAAGTATAACTTGTGGGTCTGACACTCCTTGGCATAGTCTAGGTCAATCTCCCCTAGATAGTTACAGGATGAGCATATATTACCGTCACAGTTATCACAGTATTCCATGCAGTCGTATGCATCACAGTCCATACAGCGTGACTCATAGTCCATGCTAGATGTGACTTCTCCTGCAACAAACTCAAACTCCCCACCAAAGCCCTGCTCTTCTTGCCAAGATAGAGTTAGGACAGCAGTAGGATACTGATTAGATAGATGAATCATAGCCTGAACAGGTGGACCCCAAGCGGTATCAAAACGATATCCTACCCAGTTATCCATACCGTCTGCCTTGAAATCAGTCATACATGTATCTGAGTATTCATCCTCATCTGATTTGGCTACATCCCACTTAGTACCCCACTCCCTATTGTTGAATGAATACCAGTCGTCACCACCATAGGGGTCAGCAGAGTTGAAATCAGATTGTTTCTCATATGCCTCTAAATCAAGAGGGGCTTTGATATTCCAAAATGAGAATACAGGATTATTATATTTGACAGTCTTGGTAATAAAACCCTGTGTTTCTCTATCCCAGTAATGGGTGTAGGTTCTCTCAAAAGGACGATTGAGTTGGTCCTTGATGAGGTGTACGGTCTCAGGATTTGAGTCCTGAATCATAAGATTATTGAAGCACCAGTTTGGCATTATTCTAACTCATCCGTTTCCCAATAGACATCTACATTGTCCACCATATAGGGCAACATATTGTCTAGAATATTACTGATAGAGGCATTTACATCTTCATTATCAGTAGAGTAACTGATAGTGATTACTACGTCCACGATATATCCTTTCTAGTTGATATTCTAAGTATCGCATATTTGGTGGTATTTGGCAAGGTATAGGAGTGTGACTTACACCACATTAGATATGCCCACAGCCACAGTTACAACAGCTATTACATCTACCCTCGTATCTTTCACACATTAGATCTATGAGGTCCTCTTCACCGCAGGTACTACAAGTAAACTCAGATGTTTCATCTATACATCTAAAACAAATCTCTTGATTATCTACATTTACTGTCTGTACCCCATAGGCATTACAAATGTCACACATAAATCCCCTTTCTGTGAGATATATTTATTATCCCATGTTTGGCGAAATAATACAAGTCTGACGTAATAAAAATTTGGGAAAAATCTAAGATTATCGTAATTCAAATGTGGTAAAAATCACACCCCGCCGGGGCCCCATTTATGCAGAAAGCAGGCAGTTTATACTCATGCCTAGGAGTTGCGATTTATTTATGCAATCGCTAACACATTTTGCACTGTTTGCAATATGCGATTCTTTTCTGCAGTAATAGAAGCATCAAAGCCAGAAGCAGCAGCAAGCACTGATTCATTATTACCACCACGAGCAGAGCGATGCCAATCTAATCTCTCAGTGAGAGCATTCATTGCACCCCATGCAGTGTTAGCAATCATGCCATTGAACTCACCCGTATAAATATCATTGATGAGGTCAATCTTATTTTGCCACTTAGTGAGAGCAATCTTCTTCTCACCTTCTGGCTTAGGATATACCGCAAGCACAATATCATTGAATTGTTGCGCTGTGATTTCTTTCTCAATCATGGTCTTAGCCATGAGATCAAAAGCATCCATGTATTTATTAGCAAGCCCAAGAGTCTCACGAGCAATCTGAACACGACCTGTTGCAGATTGTGTGTGACGAATCTTGAACGATTGTTTGACGGCATTCTTGCCACGCTTAGAGCCTAGAGCAAGATTGAGAGTATTGGCGCATACAACACGAACGGGCGTGATTGATGCCTGAATAGCAATAGACCCGTCATGCGAGGTATTGATGAGAAGATAAGTCTTTACCTTATCGGATACACCGCTAGGGTCTAGCACTGTCTCACGCTCAAGAGCAAGAGAGCCAAATACTACACGCCCACCCTTGATTGAGCCAGCCGTTTCCCAACGACCGCCACCATCAAGAATGTTATCTCCGAATGCAAATAAATCTTCATTCTGCAATGGAACATAACGCTCACCAACAACACCTAGAACATCTGTCTGGTTATTGTTAGTAGGATTAGTGCGAACAACATATTGATAAGACTTATCTGATGTAAGAGTATTAGGAATCTCAACATCAACAAGGCGAACATTCCAGTTGTTTAGATTAGCAGCAGCCAACATTTCTGCTGTATTCTTTTCCTCCATGAATACGGTTCCAAGACCATGCCATGCAGGTTCACGGAAAGATGCAAAAGATGCAGCCCCGTTTTGTGTTTCTAACTCATGAGCCATTTTATTTCCTTTCTAGTTATCTTATTTCAAGTTTAGCACACTGGGAAAATAATATCAAGTTACGTAAACCAAATCGGACATATGGTACAAATGCCCCGCCGGACTTAACGGGAAGCGGGCCCTAGGAAACCACCACGATCCCAGGGCCCAAGATTACATTGCTACTCCCACTCCTCTTCATCGATAGTTTCAACATAGTAAGTATTTATTTCTGTATCACCATTATTTGAATCTACAGATAACTCATCGTTGATGAAGTAGCGCAAATCAAATGAATCAACTTCGCTAAGTAGAACGTCCGTTGAGCCTTCTACTCTAATGGTGGCGGACCAGTTTAGAGTTGTCTTAGCCTCATAACTAAGAATGGTGCACAACTGCTCCAGCACCTCTTCTTTGGTAACATCAGCACTGTACCAGCCATGGGCTGCAAGATTGTCTTGAATCTTGTCTATCTTTGCGTTGGCAGATTCCAAGAATGATTCAGTGAACTGCTTCTTACGAAATATCTCATTGATATCATGCTTAGTTAGCATGTATGTAACGGTCTCACCGTTTGGCTTGAACTCTAATGCCTCCACGAGATAGTTGTCATAGAGGGTGGTTCTCTGTGTGTCTTCCATTATTCCATTTCCTTTCCAAGTTCCTCAAACTCTGCGATTTCTTCCATCATAGCATTCATCTGTTCTTCGGTCAATAATACGGATGTAACTAGATGTGCTGTTAGCGCTGTTAGATGTGTTGAGTAGATAAACATTTCTCTCAACATTTCTTCATCACTAAGAATATTTTTATTCTCTAATATGTATTTGACTCCGCTTACGATATCGTCGGAGTGTAATGCCTGCTTACTTGCTTCTGCTACTGCTAACGCTGTTGCGCTCATTGGTGGTTCCTTTCTGTATATACCAAGTTTAGCAAAAATCTGGGAAAAATACAACTTCTGACGTAAAGCTCCCGTGTGAGAAAGATCACAGGCCGGGCCCCATTTTGACGGGGAAGTGAGCAGTTTTACTTCATGCTCAGGAAGATTTTATTAGTAGGTTTTCACCATAGCGAAACGCTGTTGTCCATTAGCAAGACGAAGCATTACACGAGTTACATTTCTACGAATAGGAGTGAACTTCTCAATCCTACCTGTAACACCTGTTTTGCTAGTAGTGAAGAGATCTCCTACTTGATAGGTATATCCTCCGAGAGTCATTTGCTTTTCCTTTCTGTTAGTGTTTGGTGGGCAGTTTTACCTTAGGTGATGCCCAGCACCAAGTCTCATTTAGAGATAACGAGCAACTGCCTGATATGTAGATGTGGAGA
>Ga0315904_10002691_pt1 | contig 27169 bp, 19 predicted proteins | sample LakEriMetagenome_6_FD_203529 | JGI IMG/M metagenome (GOLD analysis project Ga0315904, IMG submission 203529) | Freshwater fungal communities from buoy surface, Lake Erie, Ohio, United States - Buoy 12 MA120 | ecosystem: Environmental > Aquatic > Freshwater > Lake | place: USA: Lake Erie, Ohio...
TCCAATCGCAACCTATGCCGACGAATTCCTCTCGGCGAGGAGGGTGGTAAGGACTTTCGAAAGAGATACGTTGCGGTGAGAGTCCCAGAGCGTTCCCAGGCATCGGGGGGCCCAGAGTAACAGATATTCCCACCGTGCTCGCCAGCCCCGGGCCCAACTTCAAGAATGTGATCCGCTCGAAACAGCAGGTATGGCTCGTGCTCGATAAGAATCACCGTGTTGCCGCGATCGACCAGCCGCTGCACGGCCACCGCGACTCGCGCCGTGTCGCTGGGATGCAACCCGACCGTCGGTTCATCGAGCACATAGAGCATATCGACCAGATCCGAACCCAACAGGTTCGTCAAGTGAACGCGCTGCGCTTCCCCGCCACTCAAAGTGTGCATCGTTCGATTCAGGGTTAGGTATCCCAAACCGACTTCATCCAGGTAACGCAACCTGGCCTCGACTTCCTGGATCGCTGCCTCCAGGCCCTTGGGATCCGCGATGGAGTCGCCCTGCGAAACATTCCTCAGTGATTCGATGGACGACCTTACGTCGGAGATGCTTCGATCGCACCAATGCGCGAAATGGGAACCCGCATATCGATAGGCCAAAGCGTCGGGGGATAACCGAGCCCCCTGACACGCGGGGCATCGCATGTAAGTGCGCCAGCGAGCCAAGAAGGCACGCACATGCATCTTGTATTTCTTTCGCTCCAGCCACGCGAAAAAACCATCCAACCCCCCAAACTTCCGCTCGGGAACTCCATGTTCGATAACCGACCAGTGCTTCTTGGTCAGCTTGGAAACCGGCAGATCCATCGGGATGTGATATTCGTCCGCAAGTGCCGTCAACTCGTCGAGTTCATGCGAATAGGAAGGAGTCCGCCACGGTGCAATCGCTCCCTCGCGCAATGACAGACTGCGATCGGGAATCACTTTGTCCATGTCGATCGAGGAAACCTCGCCAAATCCCGTGCAGGATGGGCAAGCCCCGATCGGACTGTTGAAATTGAAGAGCCGAGGCTCCGAAGGTGGACAGTCGATTCGGCACACCTCGCATCGAAGCTCCCGCGCGTAGCGATTTTCGGCGAATCGCTTGGAGTCGATCTCGCGCTGGGACTCGCCATGCGACGCATCGACGGTTTCGGTCAATACCACGATGCCACTCGCCGATTGATCGAAAGCCAATTCGATGGCGGGTGTCAGTGATTGGACCAGGTTGCTGTCGCCGGTTCGAAACCGTTCGACCACCACCAATCCTTTGCCGCGCGCGGGGACCTGTTTGGCCCACATCGTCCTGTCCCCGGATAACTCGAGTAGCTTGTCTGCCAGGATCACTCGGACAAAGCCGGCTGCCTGCAGATCGAATAACTGCGACGACAAGTCGACCTTGGTCTTCCAGTCCAATTCGAAGCACAGCATCGCGCGGGCGGAAGGCATCTTGCTCAATCGGCTCGCAATCGCATGCGGAGTGTGACTGACGATCTCCTGTCCGCACGATCGGCAAACGGGTTTGGCGATCAATGAGAAGAGGATTCGCATCGGCTCCATCAACTCGCTCGCCGTGCCAACGGTGCTCCGGTTGTTGCGAGTGCGATCGCCGCGCGTCATCGCTAGGGATGGCGGAAGATGATTGAGGGAACGAAAGTGGGGCTTTTCAATCCGCGCCAGAAACTGCCTCGTGTAGGCCGAGAAACTTTCGATGTACCGGCGCTGACCTTCCGCGAACAGTGTGTCGAGGGCAAGCGACGTCTTGCCGCTTCCGCTCACCCCGCAAACCACGGTCAAGCGTTGGAGAGGAATATCCACATCCAGATTGCGTAGATTGTGCTCGGAAGCGCCTCGGAGTTCGATCCAACGTGGTTTCGTCATGCCAGATGATTGTTCAAACCGCGCGGAGTTGGGCGAAAGCGGTCGCTCCCTAGCCACCAAAATCGACGGGAGCGTTCATGAGATGGCGGACCAACGCGATCAACCAACCTCCTGCAAGGATCGCTACACTGGCCCAAGCAGCCCACACCCAAAAACGGGTCGAGCCCGACAAGGGAATCCCGTTGGCCTGATTCGTCTGCTGAGCGAAGTAAAGATCCCGGTCCGACGCATGCTCGAAAAAGACCGAATTCTTCAATTCCAAGAAGCCGTACTGGATCGAAAGCTCGATCGCGCCAAAAATGATTTGCCGACGCCCCGACGATGTGACTCCCAATGCTTCGAAATGCCAAATTTGACGTCCGTACTGAAATTCGTCCTCATCGATCGCATAGACGGGCCGAAGGTTCTCGATGCGGGAACGCTCCGGACACAGGTCGCGACCGGATATCGACCGAAATGCATGCTCCGAAACGGCCTGCCACACCTGGCGGGATAGATACGCGGGATTGGCTTCAGGGGTCATTTGAACGATTCCTTCGTAGGTCCAAGGCGCGTTGAACGCCTCTCAGTTGCTCCTTGTGAGTGGATCACCCAACTCAAACGACGGAACAGATTGTAATGCTGAAAAACATGGGAAGTCATCGCCAGGTTCTAGGTCCATCGGGATTTTTGTAAAATTTGGGAGAATTATTGGCTCCTCGTGGATACCCGGAGCCAGCAAATTTCCATCACCAATCTCCAACCTCGGAAACCAGACGTGTTCGAACGAAAAAGCCTCACATGGCCGATCCTGCTGGCAATTTTGATGATCGTCGGGGTAGTTGGCTTGACCATCGGCTGGATCCTGCTGAATGTCTTCAACGCCATATCGGTTCCGAATCAAAATAGCAGCGTTTACTGGATCCTGCTGAGCGTCGGCTCGATCATGTTCGTTTTTATCCTGGTGGGAATCGTCCTGTACCTGGTCTGGATCATCCAAAACATCAACCTGAATCGACGACAGAGCAACTTTATCGACGCGGTCACCCACGAACTCAAAACCCCAATCGCATCCCTGAAACTCTATCTTCAGACACTTCACCGTCGTCCTGTAGAAGGAGAACAACGGATCGAGTTCTATCGGACCATGATGGAAGACGTCGACCGCTTGGACCGATTGATCAACCAGCTGCTCGACGTGGCTCGGTTGCAACAAAAGCAGGCCGACCCAGCCCCCCCGGAATGGGTTGGACTCGACGAGGTGATTCGCCATTTTGTTTCCGAGTTGACGACCCAGAATTCGATCCAGCAGGAGCAGGTAAAGATCGAACTCGCCCCATGCGAGATTTTTGCGCATCGCGTGGACGCGGAAATCCTGGTCAGAAACCTATTGGAAAACGCGGTGAAGTACGCGGGCACGCCCCCTGCGATCGAGGTTGCGCTGACCTATTCGGACGGATTCGCCACGCTGTCGGTCTTGGATAACGGGACCGGGGTACCCCGACATTTGCGTCGTAAAATTTTTCAACGCTTCTATCGAGCGGGCGACGAGTTAGAGCGGAAACAGTCGGGAACGGGATTGGGTCTGTTTCTCGTCCGGTCCATCGTTCAACGATTGAAAGGCAACGTTCGAGTGACCGACGTCCCGCGGCAGAGTGGCTCTTCATTCGTCGTGTCCCTTCCCAACGCGAGACTCCGAACGACCTAGAGCCGAATGGTTTTCGGATAAGCTCCTAGCGTTTGAGGTACGGTTTCTTTTCGAGAATTCGTTTCCAACCTGCCGGAGATATGCCGCTTCCATCGACGGTCAAGCGATCGAGTCGGGGAAGCGACAGGAGCACGTCGATGCTCGCGTCGGTGATTTGCGTTCGACCAAGCCACAATTGGCGAAGGGTAGGATGCTCTCGCAATGCCGAAACACCTTCATCGGTAACATGGCACGCAGTCAAATCCAATTCTTTCAACTCTTTCATCGCTGCGATCGCTGGCATCGCAGCGTCGGAAGCGGCCGTCGATTCCAAATTCAATCGCCCAATCTGCCAAGGATAATCCGCAGCATCCAATAACCAGCGATCATCTACCAGAGAAAACGAAACATCGAGCCAGTCCATCTGGCGGCACTCCCGTGGCCATGCGAGCAGATCTCGACTGGATACCTCGCACCGGGACAGTACGGCTTCGCGGCGATTGGGAAAAAAAGGTCGCATCTCTCTTTCATCGTCGCTGCGCCAGCTGGTCAGGAGATAGCGGTCATACTCCGAGCGCAAGGCGTCGTCATCTTTAATCAATGCTCGCGCGGCATCCCTTCCGCTCCCGGCGTAGACGGCACGCAAATATTCGGTGAACTGTGCGAACTCTGCCTCCGATCCGTCGAGCCATCGATGCGCCAACCCGCAAGCTTGACTGTACCAAGCTGCGATCTCCTTCGACTCGCGGAACGCCTCGCCATCGAAATGGGAGAACTCATCCCATGCGATCCAGTATTGGTCGTGCAGTCGGCGATACCGTCCCGCTTGCAGTCGCAAAGAATCCCAGCCTCCGATGTCGATGACCGCAGCACCGCCGATCTTATTCATGGAAAATGATTCCAAGTACAACGCCACACCCTCGACGGCCCAGAAACCGGGGTCGCGATTCGAGTCGAAACCTGACTCCTCGCCGCCCCACTCCTCAAAAAACTGGTGCGTCAACTCATGCACCAGGGTTGGCAGGCTTTTGGCACCATCCCAGTAGAAGAATGACATGCGATGCCTAGGACTGTAATATCCGGTTGAAACAGCGATCTTCGGCTCGATCGAACGAAGCGCTTTGATGTACGCGTCGCGCGTGCGGAACATCACGACCCGAAAACTCGATCGGCCCCCCCCAGCCGACTTCGGTGCATCGACTTGTTCAGAAGCGAGGCTTTCCTCGAAAAGTTGCGACCAAATCCCGTAGGCTAGCTCGCAAGCTTGAGCCATCTCCGCCGTTGGTCGGTCGCCCGCTTGGGATGCGACCGAGAAATGGGTCGTCGTTGCGACACTGTAGGCGCCGCTATTCCAAGCCAGCAACGAAAGGGGTTCCCTGGCCCTTGCGATTTGAATCCGGTCCCAAGACCAGTCAAGCCTGGGCTCTCCTTGTTCCTGAACCGGTTCGATCATGGACCGCAATCCCATCTCGCGACGACGCAAGCGTTCGCTCCGGCGTACCTGACCACGAGCTGCTGCATCGTCCGCATGGCGTGCCGCTTGTTGGATCGCTTCCGCCAGAACCGACTGAACGTCCTCGAGGATTCCCAACCGTTGCAACGTCTCTCGCAGTCGCTGCGAGCTTTGTTTGGCCTCGGATTTTGGCAACGGCAACAGAAAGCGATGCCGTCCGTGAGGATCGAGCGAGTCCAGAACTCGCAACGGATCCAGCGAGACTCCGGCAGACCGCGCGCTGGCGTAGTCCTCGTCGCGCAGCGCACCAAGAATGTCGCGGATCGTTTTCGGGGACTGAGCCAATGTGGTGCCGGAGAAAACCAACACCACTCCTACAATCAACAAGCGAAAGTTCAACGCGGTTTGCGCCACGGTCGATAATAACCAATCCGCTCGAGGGCCAGATAAACCTCTTCCAATGTCTTCTCACCGAAATTGGCGATGCTCAGCAACGTCTCCGGACTGGCTTGCAGCAACTGCCGCACGGTGAAAATGCCTCGCTCTTCCAAACAATTCGTGGTTCGAACCTGAAGCCCAATCTCCGCAGTGCTCAAGTCCAGATTTCGCTCCAACGTGCGAGCTTGCTCGTCTGCCTGACTCATCGGAATACGTGTCATCCGATTCTCCTCCTGCCACAACCCTTGCGGCGAATCTAGTGACCGATGCTCGTGTCCGCCCACCGTGGATCCTCCACCGTTTCCCAAAGCGATTGACACTCCCTGCATCTCCCTCAAAGTATATCAAAACCCAAGACGGCTTGAAGCAAGCCGCACCAATATTTCCCTTCGGTTATCTCCCTTCCATGCTAGCATTCGATTACGATAGATCTGGAAGTGAGCGATGCGATGTGCGTTTCTTGCGTGTTCCGGAGGATTCCGATCGTGTTACCTAGGACGAACTCCAACGTTGCGTGGATTTTAGGAGCGTTCGTCGTTGGCTTGCTCGTTTTCGGGAACGAGGACACGTATGGTCAAGACGCGGAGCCTCGCGGATCGGAGTCCCTGCGTTCGAGTGACCCAGTCTCCATCGAGAGCTTTGAATCTCGAATCCGTCCTCTTCTGGTCGAACGCTGTTTTGAATGCCACAGCGAAGGATCGGACGCAAGCGGTGGTTTGGTTCTCGATTCGCTCGAGGGTATGCTTCGCGGGGGCGATTCCGGCCCAGCGATCAACCTCGACCAACCAGAGGAAAGCTTGGTGTTGCGAGCTATCCGCTATCGCGATCCGAAGCTGCAGATGCCACCCGATTCGAAGCTGTCGGATGCGCAGGTCGAACAACTTCGCGAATGGATTGTTTCCGGAGCACCCGTTCCGACAACTTTCGCGAAAGGAGCTGACCATCCGACAGTCTCGACGGCGCTCACGGTCGACCGGGCACGGGAGCACTGGGCATACCGACCGATCGAACGCCCTGACATTCCCGATGTTTCTCGCGTGGGCCCCGAAGAGGATCGACCGGAGTCGCCGATCGACGCATTTCTGGTTCGAGTGCAACAACGGATGGATGTATCTCCCTCGGATCGGGTCGATCTCGGGACATGGCTTCGGCGATTGACGATCGACCTGCATGGATTAAATCCCACCTTTGAGGACCTTCGCTATTGGTTGGATCTGGAGACTACGCGCGATGGGCCGGAGCGCATGATGCTTCGCGAACAGGTCGTTGATTCCATGCTGGCGTCGCCCCGTTATGGTGAACGGATGGCTCGCCGATGGATGGACGGAGTCCGTTATGCGGAGTCGTTGACGCTGCGGGGTTTTGTGATGGGAGACGCGTGGCGCTATCGGGCGTATTTGATCGATGCATTCGATTCGGATATGCCTTTCGATCAATTCATCGCGGAACAGATCGCAGGAGATCTGATGCCACAAGCGAGCGTGCGGGATGCGCAGCGGAAGTGGTCGGCCACGACTGGACTGGTGCTCGGGGACCACAACTACGAGGAGCAGGACAAATTGCAATTGGAAATGGACATTGTCGATGAGCAGTTGGAAACCATCGGCAAGGTCTTCTTGGCCCAGACGCTGGGTTGTGCACGATGCCACGACCACAAGTTCGATCCGATCCCGACGAGCGATTACTACGCGATGGCAGGTATTCTGAAGAGTTCGGTTTCCGTCGAACATGAGAACGTCTCGAAGTGGATTCGGATGCCTTTGCCGTTGGAGCCCGAAATCGAGCAGTCCTACGGGGAGGCCCGTCTCAAAATGAAGAAACTCGAACAGGAGATCGCAACCATTCGCAAGCAATGGGAGAGTGAGCCCCGGGGGGCTCGCGTGGCAAAGAGATCGGAGTTTCCAGGGGTTGTGGTCGATGACCAGCAGGCTCGCAAGATCGGAAACTGGAAACCCTCATCTTCCGTGAAAGCCTACGTCGATGTCGGCTATTTGCACGACGGCAATGAGGGACGCGGCGAAAAGACGGTCACGTTCGAACCGCCCGCACTGGCTCCCGGCAGCTATGCGTTGCGGATTGCCTACGCACACGGCGAAAATCGCAGCACCAAGACGCTGGTACGAATCGCGAGCGCCGATGGCGAGACGGAGGTGCGGATCAATCAGAAACAACCACCCGCCGACGACGGTTTGTGGCACGCCCTAGGTACCTTTCGCTTCGAAGCAGGCGGACAAGCCTACGTCGTCGTCAGCAACGATGGCAGCGATGGGCACGTGATCGCCGACGCGATCCAATTTCTACCCGCGGGCCAATTCCTACCCGAGGGGCCATCGCCTCCATCGCGCGCATCCTTGAGCGCGGACGAGCAAGCGGCCCAGGACGCGCAACGCGCCGCTGCCTTGCAAGAGAAAGAACGCATGGAGCGGGAACTCAAGGAGTTGACCAAGTTCCTCGACACGCGACCGATGGTCCAATCGCTCAAGGCAGCCGAGAAGCCCACCGATCTTCCGATCCATGTGCGGGGTTCGGTGCATCGACTAGGAAGTGTGGTCCCTCGCGGCTTCTTGGGATGTATCAACACCCACAATCCTGGCCTGCTCGATCGGTCGGCGGTCCCACCGCAGTCCAACGGCCGATTGGAATTGGCCCGATGGCTCGTCGACGAAGACAATCCGCTTCCGCGTCGAGTCGCGGTCAATCGACTTTGGTCGTACTTGATGGGATCAGGGATTGTTCGAAGCCTTGATAACTTTGGGACGACCGGGGATTCTCCCACGGATCCGGAACTGCTCGATTGGTTGGCGAGTGAGTTTTACGAATCGGATTGGTCGACGAAGAAAATGCTTCACGCAATCGCTCTGTCGGCCGCGTATCAGCGATCTGCATACCGTTCCGCATCCTCGCAGCAGCGTGATCCCGACAATCTCGCATTCGCTGCTTCTCCTCTGCGCCGCCTGGACGCCGAGGCTCTGAGGGATTCAATCCTGCAAGCCAGCGGCGAGTTGCAGCTGCTGACCCGCCTCGAATCCACCATTCGCTCTGGGATCAAGGACGATTATCGCTACGAGCATGAAGGTGGGCTCCGCGCGGTCTATCAACCCTGGTTTCGGAACTCGTCGCCGCAACTAATCCGCCAGTTCGATGGAGCCAACCCCAGCTATCCGACGTTTCAACGCGACCGCAGCACCATCGCGACCCAGGCGCTGACGTTGATGCACAGTCCCTGGGTTGCGGCACGAGCGAAGGCGACTGCCGAGCGGGCCGGAGCATCGGCCTCGGAACAGGAATCGCTCGCTTACGTGTTTCGAAGCACCCTGGGTCGAGATCCCGACCGTCTAGAATCCGAGTGGGCGCTAGAAGTTCTCAGGGAAGAAGGCTTGCCCGCTCTGGTTTTGCATCTGTTTTCTTCCATCGACTTCCGATACGCACCGTGATCGAGTTGGGGGAGCCAAAATCGCAACGTCAAAACTCGAGCGTCGAGTTAGGTAAAAGCCTGACAGCTCATCGTTTTCGGTCCACCACGGAAGCTCAACGCTTCATCTCGAAAGCTTCCGCCGGATTCGCTATAATGAGACTTCTCTCAGTTCATTCACCGCAGTGGTTTGGTTCATGAAACATCGTCGCGCTTTCCTGCAGCAATCCGCGTGCGGATTTGGAAGCTTGGCTGCGGCCAGTTTGCTGGCTCGGCATGCCCGCGGAGAATTGCACGGAGAGTTGCATCATGCACCGCGAGCCAAACGAGTCATCTTCTTGTTCATGCAGGGAGGGGTCAGTCAAGTCGACTCATTCGACCCGAAACCGCTGCTCGACCAGCGTGACGGCCAAATGATGCCGTTTGATGATTCCCGTGAGTTCGCGAACACACGCAAACTAGGCTCCAATCAACGGATCATGAAATCCCTGTGGGAGTTTCGTCGGTATGGAGAATGCGGTCGATCGGTCTCCGATCTCTTCCCACGTATGGCCGAACATGTCGACAAGATGGCGATCCTCCACAGCATGCATACCGAGGGAATCGCCCATGGCCCGGCGACTTTGTTTCTGCACACTGGGACCCTCAACACGATCCGCCCTTCGATGGGGGCTTGGACACTGTATGGGCTCGGATCGGAAAACGAAAATCTACCGGGCTTCATCTCCATTGCTCCGTCCATTGGGAATGGGGGATCGCGAAATTACGGATCGGCTTTTCTACCAGCACGGTTTCAAGGCACACCGATCGGAGTCGCGAACCGGAGCGAATTGGCAATCGCAGATATCCAGCCCCCAGAGGGAGCCGTCGGAGCTCGCTCTGGATCGGCCTGGAATAGGCAACAGGAATTGTTGCGCCTGCAGCAGCGAAGGCTTTTGTCGGAGTCTCGTATCGCGGATGCCGACGAGTTGGACGCGCTCATCGCATCGTACGAACTGGCTGCGCGCATGCAGTCGGTGGCTCCGGAATTGCTGGATATGTCCACGGAAACCGAAGCGACCCAACGCATGTATGGCTTGGATAATCCCGTGACAGAACGCTATGGTCGCCGTTGCCTACTGGCCCGTCGATTATGCGAGGCCGGAGTGCGTTACATTCAAGTCAACTACGGAGACGATTCTGCCAACCCGGCTTGGGACCAGCACTCGAACCTCCCCAAACATGCCGAGCATGCTTTAGCAGTCGACCAACCGATCGCCGCGCTCCTGACCGATCTGGCCCAGCGAGGATTGCTGGAGGACACGCTGGTTTGGTGGGGAGGCGAATTCGGCCGAACTCCCTATGCGGAAAAGAACGGCACCGGACGCGATCACAACCCGGGCGGATTCACCGTGTGGTTGGCCGGAGGAGGAGTTCGGGGCGGGATCACCTACGGAGAAACCGATGAATTCGGCCATCGTGCAATCGCGAACAAAGTCCATATGCACGACTTGCACGCGACGATCCTGCACCAGCTAGGGCTCGATCATGAGCGCCTCACCTATCGGCACGCGGGCCGAGACTTCCGTTTGACCGATGTTCACGGCCGGGTCGTTCGATCGATCCTGGCCTAGCCCTCGCCGGCTCTACCGGACGAATCCGCGTTTGCTCAGCAGTGCAACAACCGCTTCGGCGCACTCCGCAACAGTCAACTTAGCGGTGTCGAGAACCAAGTCGGCGTTCTCGGGAGCTTCGTAGGGTGCGCTGACGCCGGGAAAGTTCGGCATCCTGCCCGCCAACGCTTCCGCGTAATGCCCCTTGGTGTCGCGGGCTTGGCGAGTGGCTTCGTCGGCATCGCAATGAACCACCAGGAATCGATCGCGACCGATCACGTCCGCGACCCGATCTCGTACCGATTGGCTCGGTGCAACGAAGGCGGCGATGCAGAGCAAGCCTGCATCATTGAGTAGCCTCGCGATGTGCGAGGAACGACGAAGGTTCTCGCTCCGATCTTCGGTCGAATATCCCAAATCGACATTCACGCCTCGTCGCATTCGTTCGCCGTCCATCACGGTGACCGCCCGTCCGCGATCGAACAGGAGCCGTTCGGTCGCCCGGGCGATGGTGGATTTGCCGGTTCCGGTCAGGCCAGTCAGGAGCACCGTCGCTGGCTTTTGGCCGAATCTCGCTTGGCGTTCGTCGCTGGTCACATCCGATCGAACGGTATCTTTCCCCGACCCTTTTTCCTCGGATTCCCACGACGCGGCCCGTTGTCGAACGGTATCCCGATCCGAGATCATCCCTGCCCCAATGGTCGCATTGGTGATGCGGTCGACGATGATGAACGATCCGGTGCTTCGATTCCGTCGATAAGCGTCGAAGAACAAATCTTGATTGAGGGCGATCGAGCAACGTCCGATCTCGTTGAGCTGAAGGTCTGGGGCAGGAGTGCGATGGAGAGTGTTGACATCGACCCGGTATCGCAGCGACTCGATTTGCCCAGCGACTGTTTGCGACGTTTGCTTGAAAAGGTATGTTTTCCCGGGGATCATGGCATCCGCGCTGAGCCAGACGATCGTCGCATCGAACGTGTTGCTCGTCTTGGGCACGTTTCCCGGACGAACAATCATGTCGCCGCGTGAGCAATCGACCTCGTCCTCCAGGACCAGGGTGATCGATTGCGGGCAGAACGCTTCATCGATGTCCCCATCGAAGGTGACGATGCGCTTGATCCGGCTGGTTCGCTTGGACGGCAAGACCATGATTTCGTCCCCTTTGCGAACGATTCCGGACGCGATCGTCCCGCAGAAACCTCGGTAGTCGAGATTGGGGCGATTGACGTACTGGATCGGAAGACGAAAGTCCTCGAGATTGCGATCGGACCCGATGTAGACCGATTCGAGGAAACTCATGAGCGTGCTGCCTCGGTACCAAGGCATGTTGGTACTCGGATCGACTACGTTCTCTCCATGCAAAGCGGCGAGCGGAATGAAGTGCAAGTCGGGCAGATCCAACCGCGATGCAAAGTCCTTGTAGTCCTCGCAAATTTCATCGAAACGCTCCTGGCTGTAACCGACCAGGTCCATCTTGTTGATCGTCACGATCACGTGCCGAATCCCGAGGAGGGAAACGATGAAGCTGTGGCGTTTGGTCTGGGTCAAGACGCCGTGCCTCGCATCGATCAGGATGATGGCCAAGTCCGCGGTCGACGCTCCGGTCGCCATGTTGCGCGTGTACTGCTCATGCCCGGGCGTATCGGCGATGATGAATTTCCGCTTGGCGGTCGAAAAATATCGGTAGGCGACGTCGATGGTGATTCCCTGTTCCCGTTCGGCGCGGAGCCCATCGGTAACCAGCGCGGGATCGAACTTGCCACCCGTGGTGCCATGAACTTTGCTCTCGGTCTCAAGCTGTGCGAGATGGTCTTCGTAGATCATCTTGCTGTCGTAGAGCAAACGGCCGATCAACGTGCTCTTGCCATCGTCCACGCTGCCGCAGGTGATGAACCGGAGCAGTTCCTTGCGCTCGTGTTGTTCCAGATACGCCAAGATGTCCTTGGCAATCAATTCGCTCTGGTGTGACATCTCAGAAGTATCCTTGAATCTTCTTCAGTTCCATGCCTGCACCGCCACCGTCTTTGTCGATGACTCGCCCTTGGCGTTCGGACGTTTTGGTCAGGAGCATTTCCTGGATGATCTCGGGCAGCGTGGTCGCGTTGGATTCCACCGCGCCGGTCAACGGCCAGCACCCGAGCGTTCGGAATCGCACCATCTTGTGCTCAATCTTCTCGCCCGGCCGCAACCGAAACCGATCGTCGTTGGGATGGATCAGAACCCCATTGCGTTCGACCACCGGACGCATTCGGGCCAGGTACAAATCCGGCAACGGAATCTTTTCGAGATAGATGTATTGCCACACATCCAACTCCGTCCAGTTGGAAAGGGGAAACACCCGGATCGACTCCCCCGGATTGACCCGGCCGTTGTATAGGTTCCAAAGCTCGGGGCGCTGATTCTTGGGATCCCAGCGGTGGAAGCGATCGCGGAACGAGAATACCCGTTCCTTGGCCCGCGATTTTTCCTCGTCGCGCCGAGCACCACCGAACGCGGCATCGAACCCATACTTGGTCAACGACGACTTCAGCGAGTCGGTCTTCATCACCTCGGTGTGCTTGTCGCTGTTTTCGAAGGGATCGATCCCGAGCTTCAAGCCCTCGTGGTTGATGTTGACGATCAGCTCAATGCCCAGTTCATTTTTGACATACGTGTCCCGGAACTGAATCATCTCCTTGAACTTCCACGTCGTATCGATGTGCATGAACGGGAACGGAGGCTTGCCCGGGTAGAAGGCCTTGAGGGCCAAGTGGGTCATGACCGCCGAGTCCTTGCCGATCGAATACAGCATCACCGGCTTTTTGAACTCGGCCGCAACCTCGCGGATGATGTGGATGCTCTCCGCCTCGAGCTGCTTCAGGTGCGTCAGGTTGTAGGAATGCATCGAAAACTCCCTTCGCGAATCTCGGAACCCACCGAGCAAGCACCCAAGATTAAAAACTCTTTATGCTTTTCGGCGATCGTCTGCACCAACTTGAGGAGAGCCGTGAAGCTAGCACTCTCCCAATTTGGGTGAATGCTAGCAACATGGAACAGGTGGTTCGAAGCATTGGGCGAGCGGGACGCAAGGCCCTACGCTTTGGCGAGCGCCGCCAACTGCTTCTTGCGTTCGGAGATGATGTCGTCCTGCAAGTTGCGTGGCACCGGAGCGTAGCGCGCCAATTCCATGGCGAATGTTCCTTGCCCCTTGGTCATGCTTCGGAGGTCGGTTGCATAGCCAAACGTGTTGGCGAGCGGAACTTCGGCGGTGATGTACGAGACTCCATCGCGAGCGTCGGTGTTATTGACCAGACCGCGTCGCGAGATGATATCGCCGACGACGGATCCTTGGTCGTTTTCCGGGCACTCGATATCGCACTTCATGATCGGTTCGAGCAGGAGCGGGTTAGACGCTCGCATGGTTTCGCGGAAGCAATCGCATGCGGCGATGTAGAACGCCCGTTCGCTCGAGTCGACATCGTGGTAGCTACCGTCGTTGAGGTCGACCTTGACACCGACGACGGGGAAATCGGCCAGGGGCCCCTTGCCCATCGAGTCGCGGAATCCCTTTTCGACCGGCGGAATGAACTGCTTCGGGATGCGTCCACCGGTGACGTGGTCTTCGAACTCGAAGGTCTTCTCCCCTTCCGGATCCATTGGCGAGAGCTTGCCGACGATATGGGCGAATTGCCCCGAGCCACCGGTTTGCTTCTTGTGCTTGTAGTTGAACTCTTGTGCGACGCCGGGAGTTTCGCGGTAGCTGACTTTTGGGGCACCGACTTGAACTTCGACTTTGTATTCGCGGCGCATCCGCTCGACATAGATATCGAGGTGGAGTTCCCCCATCCCGCAAATGATCGTCTCGCTGGTTTCCTCGTCGTTGTAGACTTGGAATGTCGGATCCTCTTTGCGGAATCGGTTGAGGGCCTTGCTCATCTTGTCGGCGTCAGCCCGGCTGGCTGGGGTAACCGCAACCTTGATGACCGGATCGGGCACGTACATACTTTCGAGGGTGCAATAGTCGCGGTCGTTGCTGTAGGTTTCCCCGCTGGCGCAATCGATCCCCATGATGGCAACGATATCACCCGCCTCGGCCGTGTCGATTTCTTCGCGCTTGTCGGCGTGCATGCGAACGATTCGGCTGAAGCGTTCTTTCTTGCTCGTGCGTTGATTGATGTACATTTCGCCCTTCGAGATCTTGCCTTGGTAGATCCGCATGAAGGTGAGCTGGCCGAACGGATCTTCCACGATCTTGAAGGCCATTCCGACGAAGGGCAGGTTCGGATCGGGTTTCAGGTCGAGCTTGACCGACTCCTCACCGACCTTGCGGGCCGTGATCTCTCGCTCGAGCGGGCTTGGCAGGTAGCGGAGGACGGCGTCGAGGAGCAATTGAACCCCTTTGTTTTTGTAAGCGGAGCCACAAAAAACGGGGGTAATCCGACGCTGCTGGGTAGCTTCTTTGCAGACCTTGTGGATGAGGTCTTGGGGCACTTCTTGTTCCGAGAGGAGCAGTTCCATCAGGTCATCGCTGTACATGGCGAGGCCCTCGAGCATCTTTTGACGCATCTCCGCAGCCTTGTCTTTGTAGGCAGCAGGAATTTCCTCTTCGCGAACGTTCTCACCGTCCTTGCCATCGAAGTGATAAGCCTTCATCGTGATCAGATCGATGACTCCCTCGAAGGTTTCGCCAGCGCCGATAGGAATCTGCATCATGACGGCGTCAGCGTGAAGTTTGTCGCGGACTTGCTGGGCGACGCGGTAGGCATCGGCACCGGTCCGGTCCATCTTGTTGACAAACGCCAAGCGAGGAACGCCATAGCGGCGCATTTGGCGATCGACGGTCAGCGACTGGCTTTGCACGCCTCCCACCGAGCAGAGGACCAAGACCGCACCGTCGAGCACGCGCAGGGAGCGTTCGACTTCGATGGTGAAGTCGACGTGGCCCGGGGTGTCGATCAGATTGATGATGTGGTCTTTCCACTGAAGCTGGGTTGCAGCGCTGGTGATCGTGATCCCGCGTTCCTTTTCGAGCTCCATGAAATCCATGGTCGCCCCGTCGCCGTCTCCCTTGACCTCCTCGATCTTGTGGATTCGGCCAGCATAGAACAAAACCCGCTCGCTAAGGGTCGTCTTGCCCGAGTCGATGTGTGCGCTGATACCGATGTTTCGAAGTTTGCTGAGGTCCATAAATCCACTTTTTGGCGATGCGACTTCGGCGCCTCTCTCCATCGAAAAGCCACCGACGAGTCTGTCCCCTAGGAAAATCATCCACGGCGGCAGTCGACGTCGGCTGCCTGATGGCACTCTCAAACCCGCGGATTTCCCAGAACAATTGCCCGATAGTGTACCGTCGAGACTCCCTTCGGAAAGGCCAAAATCCACTCGGATGGGTGGACGGCACGGATCCTCCCGACCCATTCCCTCTGCAGGCAACGGGACAAATCCCGCCTTTATTTGCCCTTCGAGCTGGCCGCGCCGTCAAATGCGATCTACGGTTCCACGTTGATTTTTCGTTTCCCTGTCGAGGTCTGCCGCATGTCCAGCCTGATCGAGTGGATTCTGCACGTCGATCGCCACCTCCTGGAGTTGATGGAGTCGATCGGTCCGGGGTGGTTGTACTTGGTGCTCGCCGCGATCATTTTTTGCGAAACGGGATTGGTGGTCACACCCTTTCTGCCCGGCGATTCACTCCTGTTTGCGGTCGGGGCGCTGTGCGCGATCGAGGGAAGCCCGCTGAGTCTATGGATCATGCTCCCGCTGCTGTGCGCGGCGGCTATCGTCGGGGATGCGGTGAACTACTGGATCGGCAATTTTCTCGGCCCGCGGGTCTTTCGAAGCGAGAGTTCGATCTGGCTCAATCGGAGCCATTTGCTGCGCGCACAATCTTTTTACGACCGATACGGAGCCAAGGCGATTGTGTTGGCCCGTTTCCTTCCGATCGTTCGGACCTTTGCTCCGTTTGTGGCTGGCATTGGCAGGATGAATTTTTTGCGATTCTGGTTCTACAACATCGTCGGGGGTGTGGTCTGGGTCTCGGTGTTCTTGATCGCCGGGTACTGGATGGGGACTTGGGAGGTGGTGCAGAAAAACTTCTTCTTGATCACGATCGGGATCATCGTCGTCAGTATCCTTCCGATCGCTTGGGAGTGGTATCAAGCAAGGCGGCGGACTAGCCTGTAGGATACGGGGGATGAACCGACAGGGAGTCGGCGGCACCGGGCGGTTCTTGCGTTACAATTCCGCGTGATAGCGGATGGTCGATCGTCATCCTCTCCCCATTTCCTGAAACTCGAAAAATTGGTCATGCATATCACGCATCATGGCGGTAACGAAGGGGTCACCGGCTCCTGCCATCAACTGCACTACAACGACAACGATTCCGTGCTGGTAGACTGCGGGTCCTTCCAAGGTCGCGATGCTCGACGTTTTCCCAACGACCCAATCGGTTTTCCGCTGGACGGCATCCAGGCACTGGTCTTAACCCACGTCCACATCGATCACATTGGACGCATCCCGTATTTGCTCGAGGCCGGTTTCAACAAACCGATCTATTGCACCCCACCCACGGCTCGATTCCTGCCGATCATGCTCGAGGACTCCGTGCGGCTAGGCATCACCCGCAACAAGAAGGTGGTCGCTCAGATTCTCAAGGAAGTCAAGTCGCTGATCCATCCGGTCCCGTACGGCAAATGGCAACAACTGCCGCGCGGGGCCTCGTTCCGATACTCACCGGCTGGCCACATTCTCGGTTCCGCGTATATCGAATTCGATCGAGGGGACGAGCGCTTCGTCTTCAGTGGCGATATCGGGTCCCGCTGCACCCCCATCCTTCGCGAGCCCGTCAGCCCCGAACGGGCCGATGTGCTGGTGCTGGAGAGCACCTACGGGGACCGACTCCACGAAGGACGCGAAACCCGACTCGCCCGCCTCGAAGCGATCCTGTGCGAGACGATGGAGAATCGAGGAGTGACCATCATCCCAGCCTTCAGCCTGGGACGCACGCAAGAACTCCTCTTCGAACTCAATCAAATCATGGAAGGGATCGATCATCGGACCAATTGCTCGATGCTCAAAGCCATCGACATCATCGTCGACTCCCCGATGGCGATCAAACTGACCGATATCTACGAGCAGATGTCAGAGTACTGGAGCGAGGAAGCCAACCAGGTCCTCACGGTCGATAACCAACCCTTTGTCTTCCAGAATCTCATGGAAGTCGATCAAGCGGGCGAATCGCGTGGCAATATCGAATACTTGAAACGCTCAGGCAAACCTGCAATCGTGATCGCAGGAAGCGGCATGTGCACCGGCGGACGCATCGTCGAGTATCTGAAGGCATTCATCTCCCAGCCCACCACCGATATCGTCTTCGTCGGCTTTCAAGCTTACGGAACCCTGGGGCGACAGATTCAGGAATGCCACGGCGGGAAATGCGGTGTCACCATCGATCACCAAGAGTTTCTGGTGCGGGCCAAGACGCACACACTGACCGGGTATTCCGCCCATGCCGATCAAACCGACTTGCTGCGCTTCGTGCAAGGGATGAAAACTCCCCCAAAGGAAATACGTCTGGTCCATGGCGAATACCAACCCCGCCAAGTCCTCGCAGAAAAACTCAACGCCCTCGGGATCAAGACGATCGCTTGCACCAACCCCGATGAAAAACCTCCCGAAGACGACCAGCCTCGTCGAGATCCTGCCGAGTGACCGCGCATCGGATGTCCTCGTCGCGCATGCCAGGCCATCGAACTATTAACAAGTCGATGCGCCGAAGTCGCCTTGCCGATCAGCTAGCGGCGCACGACCCAACGGATCAGGAATCCGTCGTCGAAGTCGGCCCCGGGTTGCCCGGAACGAAACTCAACCTGACGCCCGAAGGCGTACCCGAGTTCGAGACCCGACAAACGCCCTTTGGGTTGCAGATGCTCTAGCCCAAAGATAAGTCGGAAATCGCGATACGTCACAACGTCGTTGACATCCCCCGGCATCTCGATGTCCCATGTCCCGCCACCGAGCAAACCACCAATGTAGAACCGCTCCGAAGCGCCGACCGCAAAATCGACCCGCGGACGCGGGAATACCATGTTGACGGTCCAGTTCGGAAACGCGGGACTGTGCCACGAAAAGCCCGCGACCGGAAGGATCTTGTAGTCATCGCGATCCAAGTAATCGACCCCTGCCACCCAGTCCCAGGTGTCGTTCACGTGGACCATTCCGACCGCATGTGCCGGGAATCGAACTCCATCCCGCGCCGAATCCTCAAAGTCGCTGTAAACACCAGCCGTGGCACCCAAATCACAACTGAAGACATCCGAGAACGTGTAACGGGTCTGATAGCCCAACACGAAATCCCATAATCGCGGCGGCAATGCAACGGAGTTGGGACCGGACAACAAATGCAGCCCCATCCCGACCGACCAACCCGCTTTCTTCCCACGACCAATGTAGGGTGTATCCTCAAAATCCATCCACCCAAACTGATCCCCATCGCCCGGCAAATACGACCACACACTCTCATGCTGGCGATAGATCGTGTAACGGCGACTGCCCGGCGCACAGTATTCCTCGGTGCAAAATCCCGCTGAAGAACCATCGATCGTCTTCAGATCCGACGGATCGATTTTCTTAGGCAACGCGGCGTTCTCCATCGCTTCGAGATCCTCAGCCGGGATACCGTCCGGAATCCCGTATTGTAGCTCGTATGTAGGACTCTCGACCTGCGCGCGAACCTCCGCGCCCCATAGCACCACCCAAGCAAGTGCGATAATGACAGCAAAATAAGATTGGGAATAGGTCGGCTGCATGGAGTCGGTGGTGGTGCGAGCAAACATCGGAGCAGATCGATTACCAGCTTCATCGACCGGACTCAAGGGGATTCTGCAATCGCGATGCAACGCACTGGCAAACTGGGTATGCAGCGCAAACCAGGCGGCTTGGCAATCAGGCGAGGATGTTTTTCACCAACTCGCCATGAATGTCGGTCAACCGATAATCGCGGCCCTGAAAACGATACGTCAGCCGCGTGTGGTCGATTCCCATCAAGTGCAGGATCGTTGCATTGAGATCATGCACATGCACGGGGTCCCGCGTGATGTTGTAGCAGTAATCGTCGGTCTCGCCGTGTACCAGTCCGCCGCGGACCCCCGCTCCCGTTACCAACGTTGTGAAGCACCGGGGATGGTGATCGCGACCGTAGTTGTCCGCGGCTAATGCACCTTGCGAGTACACGGTGCGCCCGAACTCACCGCCCCACACGATCAGCGTGTCGTCGAACAACCCGCGCTGCTTGAGATCATTGATCAGTGCAGTGGTCGGCTGGTCGGTATCCTTGCACTGCAACCGGATGGCGTTTGGGAGGTTTCCGTGCAAATCCCATCCCATATGGAACAGTTGCACAAACCGCACGTCGCGCTCGGCCAACCTCCGCGCGAGAAGGCAATTCGCAGCGTAAGTCCCCGGCTTCTTCACGTCCGGTCCGTACATGTCGAGGATGTGCTGCGGTTCATCAGACGTGTCGAGCAAGTCCGGAACGCTGACCTGCATCCGAAACGCCATTTCGTACTGACTGATTCTGGTCTGAATCTCCGGGTCCTGGAGGTCGGAGTAACGATGCTGGTTCAATTCAGCAAGTCGATCGAGGGTTTTGCGCCGCGTGTCGCGCGACATGCCGGCCGGGTTCGACAGATACAGCACCGCATCGCCGCGGTTTCGAAATTTGACCCCTTGATGCTTCGAGGGCAGGAACCCGGATCCCCACAACCGATCGTACAGCGGCTGGTCATCGGGTCGCCCGGTCCCAAACGAGGTCAACACGACATAGGCAGGCAGATCCTGATTTACACTCCCCAGTCCATAGCTCACCCACGACCCAATACTCGGACGACCCGCAAGCTGCGAACCGGTCTGGCAGAACGTGATCGCGGGATCATGGTTGATGGCTTCGGTGTGCATCGATCGGATCTGGCACCAGTCGTTGGCGAGAGTCGCCATGTTCGGAAGAATTTCGCTGAACCACATCCCAGCATCGCCATGCTGGGCGAATTGAAACGCGGTCGGAGCTACTGGGAATTTCGATTGCCCCGAGGTCATGGTCGTCAGCCGCTGGCCCTGGCGAATGGAATCAGGCAAATCCTCGCCTCGACGCTCGGCCAAGGCCGGTTTCCAATCGAACAAGTCCATTTGCGATGGAGCACCGGATTGAAACAAGTAGATAATCCGCTTCGCCTTGGGTGCATGATGCGGGATCGATAGAAGCGCAGACGCTCCCGGAGGATTCGGGAGGGCCAGCGCGCGGCTATCCCCTAGCTGCGACAACGCGGCCAGCCCCAATGTGCCACCCAATCCTCTCAGGAACTGTTGGCGAAGCATTTGCGGTTGATTCATCGATTCCTCTCGCTCTCTTGGAGAACTATTCTCTCATGATGCATTCATCGAGGTTGAGCAGGACATTGCCGACCAGCATGAACGCAGCCAACTCCGGAGAAGCATCGACCGCGGGGACCGAGTCTCCATGGCGCTGCAGTTGCGTCGCCTCGTCCGGATGCGCCTGATAGTATGCGACGTCCTCGCGCCAACCTGCGACCAACACGCGGAGTTCGTTCTCCGCCGGTTGGCGTCCGGTCACTAATCGAAAACCGTGCGCTAATTTTTCTTCAGAGGTCGGCGCGTCGGATTTGAGCATTCGCTCGCCGAGCTTCCTCGCCGCTTCGACGAATGTGACTTCGTTCATGAGCGACAGCGCCTGCAGCGGTGTGTTGGTGCGAGACCGGCTGACGGTGCAGATTTCGCGATTCGGGGCATCGAAGATCAGCATCGACGGCGGTGCAGCAGTTCGTTTCCACACCGTGTAGAGGCTTCGACGATAGAGCCCTTCCCCCTGGTCGTGGCGGTAGTTGCGAAGATCTCCATAGACACTGGTCTCATCCCACACGCCGTCGGGCATGTACGGGCGTGCGCTCGGTCCGCCGATCTTGCTCGACAACAATCCGCTGACATGAAGCGCCTGGTCGCGCAGGATCTCGCCCGGCAGTCGGAATCGCGGACCGCGACCGAGCCATCGGTTGTCCGGATCGCGTTCGACGAGTTGCTCGCGTCCCTTGCGGCTGGTCGATTGCTGATACGCCTGGCTCATCACGATCAGCTTCTGCAAGCCCTTCATGTCCCAGGGGTGGACCGGTTGATCCTGCACATGCAAGGCTTGGGTCGGTTCCATGAATTCAACCGCGAGCCAATCGAGCAGTTCGGGGTGACTGGGCCATTCGGACTGGGAACCGAAATTCTCAATCGTCTTGACGATGCCGGTACCCATGAAACGCTCCCACATGCGGTTCACCCACACGCGGGCCGTCAGAGGGTGATTGCGATTCGCGATCCATCGGGCCAGGCCGAGTCGATTATTGGGTTCACCCTCAGGCATCGGGGGAAAAATCTTGGGCAATGCCGCGGTGACGACATCTCCCCGTTTGTCGTACTCGCCTCGAACCAGGACGAATGCATCGCGAGGCTTCTCGATTTCCTGCATGACCATGACGTTCGGCCAACTGGTGCGGAAGTCGGTTAGTTGCTTCTTGGTCTCCTGAATTTTCGTCTCGGCGAACTGAATCGGGCCTTCGGATTGCTTTCGGTAGAAGTCCTGCACCTCTTGGTGCTGGGCATCGCTTCGCTCCGCAAGCGGAAGTTCCAGAATCGCTCGAAGCGAATCGGGAATTTGCGATCCACCGATGGCAACGCTTCCTTTGGGAAGCCCGGTGGACGACAGACGAAAGCGACCGATGTTGTGTTGCGCGAGGGTTTCTTGCACGAGGCGTATCGTGATGGTTGCATCCTGCGGAACGTCGATCCCGGTTTCGGACAGGAACATCGCGCGACAGATCTCTTTGCGCGTTGGACCATCGACCGCCCATCCCTTGGACTTGTCACCTTGAACGGTATTTTGGATTTCCCAACCCTTTTGCGAATAGTCCGCTTCGGCGTGCGTGAACGTAGCAACGATGGGTGCGGCGAGTGTCGGCGCGTGGATCGATGCCTCGACGCGGCTCAACACAAAGTTTCCGTTCGGATAGCGACCCAAACTTTGCTGGGGCAAGCCCGGGTCGGGAAAGCACTCGAGCAACAGCCCCGTAAACAGCCCTTGAGAAATCGGCGACTGGATTTCATAGATGTCATGGGTTGGGTTCTCGCCACCTGCAAGGTAGGAACCGTCGCTCTGCTTCGTGAGAGTCGCACCGCTAGCGGCTGCTACCGAAGTGGGATTCAAGATGTTCCAAGCGGCTTGGTTGGCAGCGATTTTTTCTTTGAATCCTCGTTCCCACGCCGCGACCAACTCAGGGAGCGTCTTCTCGACGTCGCGCAGCGCCTGCTCGGCATCGCGAACTTGCTGTTCGTAAAGCGTTGCTTGATGCAGTTGATCTTCGGAAGGGACCGGGATCACCGGTTCGGTGTTGCGCGATTCCCCTTGCAGGATGCCGCTTTCGGCGATGTTATTGAAGTACGAGAACATCGAGTAGAAATCGCGCTGCGAGATCGGATCGTACTTGTGATCGTGGCATCGGCAGCAGTTGAACGTCAGGGCCAACCATGTCGTCCCGGTCGTTTCGAGCCGATCGATGACCGTTTCCACTCGCCATTCTTCCGCGATGAGTCCCCCTTCGCCGTTGAGGCGATGGTTGCGATTGAATCCGGTGGCCACTTTTTGGGAGAGAGTTGCGTTGGGGAGCAGATCTCCGGCGATTTGTTCGATCGTGAATTGATCGTAGGGCATGTTGCTGTTGAACGCGTGAATCACCCAATCGCGCCAAGGCCACTGCTGGCGCGAGCTGTCGACTTGGAAACCGTTGCTGTCGGCGTAGCGAGCCAGGTCAAGCCACTGCAGCGCCATCCTCTCTCCGTAATGAGGGGAACTGAGCAGTCGATCGACGACCCGTTCGTAGGCATTGGGGGAATCATCGCTAAGAAAGTCGTCGATTTCCTCGATCGTCGGAGGCAAGCCAATGAGATCGAGGGATACGCGGCGCAACAAGGTTTCGCGGTCCGCTCTCGGGGCAAACGAGAAACCCGCGGTGCGCAGTTTTTGGAGCAGGAAGCGATCGATGGGATTGGGATAATCGCGGGCTTGATCGGCGAGCGGGACCGGCGGCCTCACTGGCGCGAGGAACGCCCAGTGTCCTTGGTACTCAGCCCCTTGTTCGATCCATCGTCGCAGCAATTCTTTCTGTTCCGGTTTGAGAACCTTGCCGGTTTCGGGCGGCGGCATGACCAGATCCGAATCCTCGGAGACGATGCGCAGTAGTAGTTCGCTGTCCGCAGGATTATCGACACGGATAGCCTGTTTCCCCGAATCGCCGGGTTGCGACGCGGATTCGTATCGATCGAGACGTACGCCACCCTGCCGCTGCCGTTCATCGGGCCCATGGCATTGGAAACAGTTTTCCGACAGGATCGGGCGGATATCCCGGTTGAATTCGATTCGGTCCTGGGCATGGCTTGATGCATCATCGCAAGCGACGATCGCAACGAGAAGAGCAGCAAACAATCGCAGCATCGGCTGGATCCTGGGACAGGATGGTTCGCTATTCTCGGGCATCCAAGATTGATTAAGCATGGAGCGGCAGGCAACGTTAAGGAGGGAAAAAACCGTTCGGGCGGATCGACTCGATTCCATTCTACTGCAAACACACCCCGTTCACATCCTGAAGAGGGCCGACCTTACTAGCCGAGATGCGTCGAAGATCCGCCCGTGGAGGACAAGCATCCGGGTCGAACAGCCGACAAAAATCAATTTTCGTTTTTATGAGCCTGAGGCGATAGCCGATTTTTTTCACGTCCAACGAACTCGGCTAACGCCTCGGGCTCACTTTTACCAGCAGCTTCGAGCCTAGTGACCACTTGTTTGCCAACCACCCAAAATCCTTCGCGCCCCGAATCCACCATCGCCCGACGGTGGTCTCCCGCCTTATCGCGAATCGATCTCGATGAGGTACGGCTCCCTCGATACGGAAAGAAAACATGGACAGGCATTGTACTTTTTTGCCCGCCTTCCCCAGTTACGGAATGCAATGCCTGTCCTAGTGCTGCCTCTAGTGCTGCCCATCGAGAAGCGGCCGATCCACCGCTTTGGTTCGTCGGAGGCGAATTTTGACCGCCGGACTTCATCGTATGTCTGATGCACCGCGTGGTTAAGCATATTCTTCCAAAAGCTCTAGAAAAGACGCGGACACGACGTGCCGCTCTACCTGTGGAAGCTCGCACAGAATCGCTTCGTGATCGAACTTCATCACGAGTGAGCCCTGCTTGGGATACCGCGAGTTAGCCAAATCCAAGCAAATGGGGTCGTACTTGCCACAAGCGGACTTGGCGAAATGAAAGAAACCAGCTTGGGCGACCCACGCAGCGAGGATCCGATCTTGAAAGGGGGCGGTTGTGATGTCGTCGTAAGACCCATCCCCAATGTTGGAAAATAGGATGATCGATCCAAGTTCCAGCGGAGGAAATGCATAACGATTCACCAATTCCCGATACGTTTCCGGAAGCTTACACCCGATTCGCTTCTCGATATCGACGACCCATTCCGGTTGGCTTAGTGGACGAATGTCCATGCCTTTACGGCGTAATCGATTCACAACTGCATCAATTCGTTCCGTCAGTTTCATAGAAGGAAACATGGACAGGCATTGTGATGGTGCTAGCGACTGAAGGCTATCATTGCATCGGGGCACGATCAACAGATAAGTTTCCATAGACAGGGACCGTGGTAAGGGGCTCCAGCCTTCTTTGCCAGCATTCCCCAATACGGAACGCAATGCCTGTCCTAGTGCTGCCCTTCTACTTACTAACGGTTGAATACGTATGCGTCGCGGTTCCTCATGAAAGCTGCGACGTGGCCCTCTTGGTCGAAGAAATGGACTAGGTTGGCGTCGTTCACCGAAAACTTGATATCGAACTGTGGCAACCGCTCAGGGGACTTGTTGTCGTGAAACGTCCACGGCAAACCGGGGCCACACTGCCCGGTGATTTCAAAAACCATGTCGGCACGGCGAATATCTATGCGAAGCGACAACTCTGTTATGGGAAAGGTTCCTCGCCCTAGGTCCGTTGCCGGGTAGCCGCAGAGGGAGTCAATGCCCCCAAGCCAATCGCCTGAAAACCTGTATTCAAGATGAGCTTTGCGCGTATGATAGAGTGAGTTGATTAAGCCGATGGCGCTAAGGCAGTCAATGTTGAACTGGGGCCCGTCGATGACGAGTTGGTCAAAGACGAGCTGATCGGAACTGGGCTGCACGTGCGGGATCCAGAGGCCGAAGTTACTGAACCGGGCATACACGTCGTCATATGTCCAACCCCCGTAGCCGATCACCCGTACGCTGCCTGGCAAACGAACCGTGTTATCTTTCATAAACCTCTCGCAAGAAGGCGGTAAGGGGACCGCCGCCAAAAAACTATCTTTTCAAAACTCCCGTCATCGGCGGCTCCCATTCACCGCTTTGTTCGCCAGCCCGTCACCAAAAGAATTCGCGTGGTGACGTGCCACCGGCAGCCATGACTTTATCACATTTCAACCTGAGTTTCCCATTCGAAATCTCTTCGGAGAGCGACAATGCGGATTCGGGACTGAGACGGTGAACGATTCCGATCGCATCGACAGCGGCACGTTGACAACGCCAATGAGAGTCACTGTTGCTAATGCGGACGATGATTTTGGCAACATTCTGTGCCGCATCCGTACTGATGCGTGCCGCAGCATGGAGCAACAATGACAACGCGTCGGATCGTGATGACGGTGGAGCTACTGTTTCAATCTTGGACAAAACAGATTTAAGCCGGGCTAATGCTGCCTTGTTGTCGGATCGTTCAGCAAGTGCGGCGATTTCCCATGCGCGGACGGCACACTGTTTGTAGGCGTCTGAGCAATCCTCAGCGGCAGCAGCAGCCTGATCTGCGATTTGTTTTGGCTGTCCATCTGTGTAACGAGCGACATGAGCAAGTGCCTGGGCGCGGAACCAAGGATCAGAAATTTCGCGCGCAGATTGAAGGGCTGCTGACGAATCACTCTTGGCCTGACGAGCTACCGCGTCACGCTGTCTTGTTGCGTTCATCCGGTTTGCCTCGCGAATGCTGGCGATCTTCGGGTTGCGGCCGGTGGATGCTCGAAAAACAGAAAACCCTCCGACCGCAACTCCGGTGCAACATTTTGTTCTGCGGAGGTCTTACTCACTTCGGTCGCTCAGCTTGACACTGAGAATCAGTATATCCGCTCCAGGATTCGCTTTAATCAAAGCCTCAGGTGAAGAACCGGATACCACTTTCCCATTTGGGCTCATCCGCAGAATTAGTGGGTAAAAACACTTCTTCCGTATGGTAGGAGCAGGACGTTGGATTTTACGCATTGCTCGGAAAACGAGCCTTGATGGAGCGTAAGAGCGCCGGGGGCTACCGAGGCAACCCCCGTCTCGTCTTCCGCCTACCGTGGCGCTCGAGTTGGTTCCCACCAGAGCTCTATCCTCCACGGCAACACGTCAATTATATCGATTGCGATTTTGGGTCGCAATCAGAACAAGGAAAGCATCTTGAACTCGAAGCGGTAGAATGAGGTTTACCACAACTTCATCACTCCAACCTCGGGCATCAAGATGCAACTAAAGACTATCCTCAATCGCCTGGAAAAGCAAAAGGGCTTTGAGCCTGCGGCAACAATCAGCAAACGTTCTCGTATCGACTCTTTTTGACCACGTGGGCGAAACGGCTGAGTTGGAAGGAGAAAGCGAGCATTTTCGGAAC
>Ga0315904_10002692_pt1 | contig 27161 bp, 66 predicted proteins | sample LakEriMetagenome_6_FD_203529 | JGI IMG/M metagenome (GOLD analysis project Ga0315904, IMG submission 203529) | Freshwater fungal communities from buoy surface, Lake Erie, Ohio, United States - Buoy 12 MA120 | ecosystem: Environmental > Aquatic > Freshwater > Lake | place: USA: Lake Erie, Ohio...
TTCATTCCTGCCATTCCCGGTACTAGGAACAGCATCACTCTCTCTACTCCCGAGGCGGCTGAGAATCTGCTTCGTGATCTCAAGGAGAAGGGTTGCGAAGGCTTTATCTCTTGATCTAAGTCCTTACCCACTAAGGATTTAGAACCAAGGGGGCGGGCCGCGTTCGCCGTAAGTCCTTTGGTAGCAACGACTTATGAGGAATAAAAATTTTTTTCAAGAAACCACCTTGACAACGCCGATACTAGATGTATAATGATTAGAGTAACGGGTTGATAACACTAACTTGAAAATGGAGATTATTATGCAGAAGTTTACGTTTGTTGTTGATATTGTGACGGATTCGCCGGTTGGTATTGAGCCGCAGGCTGTTCGTGATACGCTTCTCGCGTCTGTTGATGGCATTGGCAATATCGCCGCTGTTCATCCTGTCAAGACCGAGACTCTCAAGGAACAGGGTTTCAAGGTCTGGCGGGCTAGGGTTGCTGGTATCAAGGAACCGGCCAAGGTGAAGGCTCCCAAGGCTCCCAAGGCCAAGAAGGTTGAGGCCGAAGTCGCAACGGCTACGGCTTGATTTTCTAAAGAACGTCGTGTAGAATACCGATATACCTTATAGGCGGTGGAAGTCAAAAACGCAACTGGACGTTAGACCAGTATAGGTATATCATTTTCCACTAACTAGGAGATTACAATGGGTTTGGATCAGTTTGCATTTGCTATCGACAACAATGGAGAGAAGGAAGAACTCGCCTACTGGCGTAAGCATCCTAATCTTCAAGGTTGGATGGAGAATCTGTGGGAAAGTAAGGGTCGCCCTAACGCCCACGACAATGATGACTCTTTCAACTGTGTTGAACTTGAACTTACTAAGGAAGATCTGGATAATCTGGAAACGGCTGTTACTAATGCTAGCCTGCCGGATACCGTTGGATTTTTCTTTGGTAGTAATAGCGATGTAGAGTATGGACGGCAGGACTTGGAGTTTATCCAAAAGGCCCGAGAAGCACTTGACAGTGGTCTGACCGTGGTGTATGATAGTTGGTGGTGACATTAACAACGAGGTAACAATGAAGATTCTTGGATTGGGCGATGTGACTGATGCGGGCAAGGTTGTGCGTATTAGTCGTGATGGTGTGACGTTTGAAAAGAATGGTGCGAAGGTTGTGTTGACCCTCGCTGATGTTGAGTCGATGGTTTTTTCTAACTAAGGGAGATGATAATGAATAACTTTGCTAGTCTTCGTAAGGATCGTCATATCAAGTGTAAGTATCCTCTGCACGGTACTAAGAATGTGCTGAAGTTCCACACTGGTCGCGTTCTGCGTGTTGGTACTGGTCCCAATGGCAAGTATGCTGTTGTTCGTGCCATGGACAACACCGTGCGAACCCTGCTCTGCGATAAGATGCTGGAAACGAAGTGCTATCGGTGATTCTCCCTTGACGATGCGAGTGGTGCATGGTACAATGCTGTGCATCACTCGCTTCACGGGGCGTAAGGTAAGCCGGTTGCATCCGATACTCTTATAAGGTATTCATAGGTAGGTTCGACTCCTACACGCCCTATTGTGGTATTGTTTCATCACACTAGGGAGATCGCTTGATAGAAATCATGATACTATTATTTGTTTGGAGTATGCTTAGTCAAGGTGAATAAATGGGAATCATTCTAGACGTTATGTCGTAATGAATATTCCCCCGACATTTTAGAGGCAAGTATATGAATATCAAAGAAGTTAAAATCATGATGCACTTTCATCTGGTAAATCTGCCAGATGTAAACACTAAGCAGGAAATAGCGGATGCAATAAACCGTTATATATATGAAGATCCAGAGTTTTTTGGTCAGTTGACAGAAGATAATATCTTAGACGTTAGAGAGTTTGACCAGCCCGATCTTGAGAACAGGGAGACTGACTGATGAGCGATATGAACGAACGAGTTGCGATTTACATCATGGACGATGTTGAGTTTAGCGTATACGCATGTTATGATTCTATGTACGACATGGATTGTAGGTACGTTTCTTTCTACGATGTTTACAATGATAAGACGGGCGAATGTGTGAACGAGGGCGATCCCTTCTACGATTTCCCAACGTGGCAAGAAGTGTTCGATAACTACTACCAGAAGGCATAATATGTACCACTATCTTACTATTGAAGTTGTAATGCGTGATTGCGAATCCGTCGATGATGCTAGGTCAAAGTGTGCTGACCTTATGCCACAAAATCCAGACGAGAATAGTAGGTATATGGAATCGTGGTTTGTTACTAAGGCTAGATCCTCCGACGATGAAGAGTTACGAATCTTTATAGAATAGGGATTTTGAGCAAACGCGGCCCGCCCCGCTCGTCGTAAGTCCTTATCTACCAACAACTTACGTCAAAAAGAAAAAACTAATGCTGACCCCTTGACAGTGCCGATATACATGGTATGATGTTTGAAAAGGAGACAGTTATGGTTGTTGCGGTTCGTGATTTGCCGGTTGATATTGAGTGTGTTCATTGTCGGCGGTGGTTCAATATACTTGTAAATCGTCATGATCTTGGCGATTGGTTGAGTGGTTCGCTACCCATTAAAAGTGCATTGTCCTACCTTTCCGCGAACGAGCGTGAACTTTTATCGTCAGGTACTTGTGGTGAATGTTTCGATGAAATGTTTACGCCAGACCTTGACAGCGACGAGTGATCCTGTATAATACGAAGAGTTGATAACCCACTACTAGGAGAATGATGATGACTGACTATAACACCCTGACGATTAAGAGCAACAAGAGCGAGGGCGACTTTGTTCGCAACCTCCAAGGGGCTACTGGCACTGGTTTTGAGAAGGGTACGCATGTCCACAAGGATTGGTGGGCTAAGACCAAAACCTACGAACAGGTCATGGAAGATGCTCAGATCGCGGTTCAGAACCGTGAAGATATTCTGGTTGCTACCAAGGATATTTCGTGCGTGAGCGAGAATAACGATTTCTTCCTCAAGTTGAGCGACGGTCGCAAGTTCCGACCTACTGACCATGCTATTGAGCAGTTCAGTGTACGAACGGAAGTTACTTCCTCGTCGTTCCTGCGTGAGATGCGTAATATTGAAGACTTTGATTCTAGCGATGCTGACACTATGGCTATCGTTGGCAACAATGCACTGCGTAGGATTGAGCGTGATAAGACTTTCCGACTCCGTACATATACGGATGGTACTTGCCGTGCGTTCGTGACCGACAAGTATGCTCCGGTTGATAATCGTTGGTATCTGGAAACCCTCGCGGAGTTTGTTCCCGGCGGTCGTTTCAGTCACTGGCGTGGCGATGAGGATACTATCTATGGTAATATCCTTATCCCCGATACTATCATGGACTACGGTGCTGACGATAGCGACTACGGTGGTATGATTAGCGTTGGTAACTGCGAGATTGGTACTCGCCGGATTAGTCAGACGCCTAGCCTGTTTCGTGCGATTTGCATGAACGGGTGCATCTGGGGTCAGACTGCTGGTGAGAAGATTCGTCGTGTTCACCGTGGCAATATCGACCTTGATAGTCTCAAGTTGGAAATCGCTAAGAATATCCAGCATCAGATTCCTTTGCTTGCTCCCGGTATCAAAACTTTCCTCGCCACCCGTGCGATGGATACTGGCAAGGCTAGCGTGAAGGGTATCGTGGCTACGGTATCGTCGGATTACAAACTGACGAAGCGTGAGGCTACTGAGTTTCTGGAGCAGTATATTACTATGGAATCTGGTGAGCGTAACCTGTTCGGTATCATCAACGGTCTAACCCGTGCGGGTCAGAAGTTTGATAATAAGACTTGGGTGCGATTCGATGAGATCGCTGGCAGTCTGCTGGAGACTTCCGCAGACCGCTGGGCTACGATTCTGCGTCGTGCTGATACCTTTACGGACAAGGATTACGAAAAGGTTTTCGCTCTCACCGCTTAGTTAGTGGGAGGGTTGAAGTCACCGTAGGGAACGAGGGAATAACCTACGGTGGCTTCGCCTTCCGCTAATCATAAAGGATATATAATATGCCAAAGTATGAAGTAACGATGAACTATGTAGAGGCTAAACAGGCCCAGTTTATAGTAGAAGCAAAGGATCCTGACGAACTCCACGAACTTTTAGGCGAAGTCGATATGGACTACCTAGAAGAAAATGCAGGGTTTAGAATTGTAAACTACGAGCCACCTATCATTGAAGAATATCAAAAGGTAAACAAGGATATGCCCGTACACAAAGGTATTCAGTCTAAGATGATGGAGGCGAAAGCCTACTTCGATTCTCTCTGACCGTGATTCGTTCTAAGTCCTTTAGCCACAAGGGTTTAGGGCGAACGCGGCCCGCCCCGCAATCTATAAGTCTTTTATTTTCAATAGGTTACGTCAAGTCTATACATGAGTGAACGTAAGTCGTTTGTTCTCAAGTACTTGCGTCGAGAGTGTCGATATGGCACAATGGAGAGAGTGCGTAGGTTGGTAAGATAAGATATCTAGATAATCTACGTAGTTTAGATAAGCTAAACAAATGGGGGTTGTCCCTCCCAAATAATCGGGATCAACATATTGCAATACAGTCAGCGAGGTTTACTAATGGAGAAGAAAGTGAAAAAGAACAATATTGAAGATTTTCCGTCACGTAAGGTTTCAGATTATGGTATTACTCCATGTGATGTAATATTCAATCAAGTAGATAAGCCGTTGGATTATATCTTTTGCAAGAGTATGAATGTATATGATGATCGGTGGCGCGTTAACATATATAGTAAACGTCTAGTCGATGGCATTGAAGGTAAGTATATCAGCAGTAGTTATTTTGTCAAGTTTGATACTGAGCATAATAAATTAACGATCCTTTAGTACTACCTAATATACTAAGATCGCCAGAGTAGCCATAGTCAGCGTGATGGGCTAAATTTTTGCCCTTGACGCTGCCGATAATTGTGTTATACTCTCGTTGTATCACTCAAATCTTTAAGATCGCCAAAGTAGCTATAGTCAGTGAAGGAGATAAAAATGAAAGTCAAGCGTGGACAAAAACTTTGTAAGAACTGTAATGGTATTAATGGTGCTAGGTCACATACCTGTAAGCATTGTAATACTGAATTTGTAATCGGGGCTAACTCTAAAAATAAGAAGCCCCCAAAGATTAAGAAACCAAAGAAGTTTGAAGAGATTGAGGATTGGAAGTCTCTTACTAATGGTGATCGTATTAAGGTCGTTGGACGATCTGGTAATTACTATATAGGAGAAAGTGGTGACAAGCAGTATATGACTGATGCTGGTATATATACTGTTAAGAATAAAGACACTAACGGCTTGATCGTATACGCTAATGATGGTGGCTTTGGGTATATATATATGGGACCAGAAACTAAGTCTGAAACCATTCCTAATATGTATCGCAGCCCCCATAAGATAGTAAAGACCAATATACCAGTTAGGTCAAAATAGATCAAATTCCTCTAATATTTACCTATATACGCACTTATTTATAGATATAAGGGGCAAAACGCCCCAAATTTAATATGGAGAAAACACTATGATCACTAAGAAAGAATTCTTTACTCATATGAGTGAATTATACGAAGAAGAGTACCAAGACTCTGAAGGGTATAGAACATTCAAAGAAATACTAGCTTTAAGAAATAAGAACCAATTAAGGGAAATGAAGGAACTTACTGAGATGGATAAGAAGCATAGACTAGCATATAGACACGCCCTTGCTGCTAATGGTAAGGAATTAACACCAAGGCAACTAGATCAATACTTATCAGTCATAGAGTATGCCCTAGACAGTAGAGCAGAGTAGTATATACTATATACATACATACTATACATATCCCAAGGCCCGTTGGACTAACCCTCTAACGGGTCTTCTTATTTACCTACTACACATACATACTCTACCCTAGTACCCATACACTCTAGAAAAATAGGCATATATGAAAATTTATTATTTATGTGAATTATCCACATTCAAATCCAAATTATGGGTAGCAATATGTAGTGTGTTATTACTCTTATGTATATGGGTTGTAGTATGTATATTATGTATTTGTTTTTATAGTGTTAAATGCATCTTTAGGTATACGCTCCAACATCCCTAATTCTCTCTATTTTTGGGTGTATAAACCTAATAGAAGATGGAAAATGTCCCACAGAAAACCATCAAAAAAAATACTAAAAGGGATTAAAACCCACAATTGGGAGAAAAAAAATGAGCGACATCAAACAAGAAATGGATCAAGTAATACAACAATTAGAGAGCCAAGGTATCAGTGCTAATAGTCATGTAACAAATAATGTAGTAGGTTTGGGCGATGTTGTTGAGGGAGCATTAAAATCTGTAGGTATTACAGAAGAGCGTTTTAAGGAATGGTTTAACTTAAGAGAATGCAATTGCAGTAAAAGAAAAGCTTGGCTAAATAGTCTGTTCAGTTGGAAGAAAAATCAGACTCAAGGTTGACAATGCGTCTGGTCGAAGTATAATAGGGTAGACCGATACACACCCTATGAGTATATAATATGAAGTTTGGCCTTTGCTGTATATCGCTACAATTACAAGAACTTGACGAACCCGTTAAGTTCCAAACAATGACATTCAAGCGATTCTCTAGCCTACCTAGGGACGAAGCACTGTCCATACTAGGCGAACGTATACTTAATAATATGTGGGCGACTAATGAGATCATTAAGCATTGTTGTAGACATGACTTTACTTACCGTATTAGTAGTGATCTTTTTCCTCTTATAACATATGACGAAGCTAACATTGAGTTAGAAGACTTGCCTAATTATGATGACATTGAAGACAGTTTTAATATTCTAGAGGAAACTATCTCCTCTACAAATGTTCGTATTTCTTGTCATCCTAGCGAGTTTAATGTCCTAGCTTCGACCAATACTAAGGCAGTCGAAAAGACAATTACAGAACTTAATTTCTACTCTTCCTTCATGGATCGTATTGGCTGTCCAGCCGACTACCGATCTCCCATGAATTTACACGTTCATAACAAGAATGGCGACCACAATGCTATCATATCTAGATTTATTAGCAGTTATAATCTTCTTGACCCCAATTGTCGTAGCAGATTGGTTATCGAAAATGACGATAAAGTAAACTGCTGGAGTGTCAAAGAACTCACTGAAATATTCCATCCAGCCACCAACATACCAATCACGTTCGACTATTTGCACCATGCCTGTCATCCAGACGGTCTGACTGAGGAAGAGGCTATACGGGCTTGCCATGCAACATGGGGAGGTTATAGACCACTCTTCCATTACAGTGAAAGTCGCCCCGGTAACAATCCTAGGGCGCATTCTGACTATGCAAATAATACATTCAGTACTTACGGTCTAGATTTTGACCTTGACTTTGAGCTTAAGATGAAAGATCATGCTATATCCCGCTACTCTAACAACTTAATAGGTGTATGATGAAAAAAGATCCCCTAGTTGCTATTAAGAATTTAAAAAGAACAGCAAAGTATATAGGCAAGGATGTTGCTAAAAATAGAGGTATACCACTAGAAGATTTAAGCCATTACATAAGACCAAGAGAGATAGTTTCTATTATAAAGCAATTTGCTATTGAAAAAGAAGAAAAATATCTATTAAATACTAAATTACTTCAAAAAATATTTACTGAAGTTCATGATTGGGTACTGGGCGTTAGTTTGTCAAAGATGGCATCTAATGACATAATTGATACATATTGGGATAGTGAATTAAATTGTATGACATTTTCAAAAAAGGATGACCAAGAACATGGCAAGAAAATTATTTAAACCACGCCAGCACGAATCTGGCACTATCGTTACAACCAAAACACCATATGGCAGCGATTCTAGTATGATCGTTGACATGTCAAAATATAAACCTATTTCAGTAGGTGCAGACGAAGTAGTTTGCAAGGATGATCGTGGATTTTATATCACAAAGCAGAACCGTATTAACAGTGGGCTAGCCGATCCTAATAGGCATAACAGCATTAAATCTAGGGTTGAGCTTGAAGAATTAGAAAGTTCAAGTTCTTGACAAGGATAAGACGATACTGTACAATACGTTCAATCGCAAAGGAGTTACGATGACTTGGCGAGAACTAATGAAGTTTATAGCAGATCAAGATACCGAAACGTTAGACGAAGAAGTTAAAATATATGATTATGAAGATGGAAAAGAACACGAAGCAGAAATAACAGAATTACTGCAAGATGGTTGGATTCCATATTTAGCAATCAACAACACAGAGGAATAATGTCATGACTTGGGGAGAATTGAAAGAATACATTGATAAGCATCCTGACATTCATGGGGATGTTGCTTATGTTTACGATTTTGTAGATGGAACAGAATACGAGGCGGATATTGATGAATTTAAGGTCAATGAAGGACAATGGTTTCCCAGTATAACGATTAATTCATCTCATTTGGAGGAATAAAAATGAAAATTGCAAATAAGAAAAGGAAGCAAGTATCTGTAGAGTTTCTTGAGCATATTAAGAATACTGTTAATGATATGCTTTCAACCAGAATTCCTCAGTCAACTAAGCAGAAGCTTTGCATACTTGTAGAGAAAATGCTTATGGAAACTAAGAGTTATGAGGGTTTCAAGTATCTCTATTGGAGTAGATATGGTTGCCTTGATTGGGAGGAAGCAAAGCAAAAGGCGGTCTATAAGGTTGTACCATATGAATACATAATTGGTCCAGACGCTAATGATAGCCCCGACTTTACTAGCGATATACAGGGTGAATACTCTAGGCGTTATACATGATCAAATTAGGCTCATTAATAATCATTAGTTCCACAATACCGACTGTTGATTACAGTCCACCAACTAAATATGTGCTTGACAATGATTATTCTGAGACTATTAGAATGCATTACCCTCAGTTAATAAAAGAAGATGTTTTGACAGATTTACTTTATGAGACTTTAATACAAGAAATAGAGAGAGGATATCACAATGGATCGTTTTGAACTTGAAGATAAAATAACGGCGATGAATAATACTGTTGAGGAATTAAATATGCTTGCTAAGATGGTTTTAGAGCAAGATATAGATCATGATGCTATTGCTAGTACATTATTTGGAATTAGAATGCTTCATGAAGCAAGACAGGCTGAACTATTTGATACATTCACACAAGTATTTAAGCTTGATCAGTATGCTGAAATTGATAAGGAAAAGTTTAACAATGTATGGACTAAATATTCACATTCCGAGGATACCAATCCATCTATTGATGTAGATTTTAATGGAATCAAAGCTTGCTGCAAGAGGAATTGTAAGTCATGAGCAAGGCGTTTTCACATCCCATAGAATATATTTTGGAACATATTGACGGAGATGAATACTTCGTTAAGCATAATCCAACTGTATTAAATAATGCAAGACATGAACTTCGTTCTTTACATAAAAAGATAGAAGATCTTGAAAATAAACTATCTCAATATAAATCTATGGGATGGGTTAACGTTAATAGTAGGGGCGATTATTATAACATGACTCTTCATTTTAATCCTTTCGAAACCCAAAGTGTTCCACTTTACACAAACAAAGAAGAGCTAAAGAAGCTGCTTGACAGAGGACGATAGTTGTAGTACACTAGACGTATTGAGGGAATGTAGCCCAAAGGCAGAGGCAAAGGACTTAAAATCCTTCAAGTGTGGGTTCGACTCCCACCATTCCTATATTTTTTCACTATAAGGAGAAACATAATGTTTAAGACCGATCTTGGTTTCAATCCGTTTGATTCAGCTATAAATGTAAATGCCTGTAATAATTCTACTTTGCGTAAGAAGTTTTTTGATTCCTTTGGTATAAAACATGTATTTTGCTATAATAACAATCCGCGAAAGAAACTTAGCGGAATGAATCATACTTCAAACATCAACGAAGTTATCACACAAAATGTCCACAACAATTCTGATGCTTATTTTTATGTGAATGGTTCACGTAAAAAGGAAGAAGTAACTAAAGTAACCGCTTGCTACATTGACCTTGACGCTGGTCGAGATGCCAATGGTCATTATTTTCCACCAAAGATTGTGGCACAACATAAAGCTAAGTTCCTTGACAGAATCAATGGTTTTCCAGTAAAGCCCACATGGATTATTGATACTCGCAATGGGTATCAAATCTACTGGATTCTTACAGAGAAGAATCATACTACTGGTCTTACTCGTAACAAAAAATATTGGAACGGTATTCAAAAGAAACTTGCTAATTACTTTGACGCGGATATACGTGCTATGAAGATTAATCAAATTTTTAGGATTCCATTTACTTGGTGGCGTAAGCCTTGGGAGGGTAAGAAATCTTATTTTTCTACCATTCTTAATGGTTCTACAGGTCAGCCCGTTAGTATAGTAAAGCTTCAAGAGGCACTGACCGGTCAATCTGCCCAAGTTCACGTTAAATCATCTCAAAGCAGTGATGCATGGTATGAATCTTGGCGTAATGCGGCTAACAAAGCCGATCAGAATAGTATTCCACTCAGTGTTGATTGTGCAACTAAGATTCTTACTGATCTTGTAAAGACAGAAGATAATCCAGTTATACTTGCTGAAGACGATGACATTCCAGATTACATTGAAAATGAAGAACAGACCATAGCCTTGATAGAAGAAGATGATGATACAAATTCTATATTCAATACAAAGTGTATACCAAACGAACACCAGCTTAAGTTGCTTTCTACTGTTGTTGATTTTTTGAATCAAGTATCTACACCATTGTTCTTCAGTAACAATAAGTTCTTGTCAGCATCTGCCAAAGAACTTGCTGCTAAATTAAGCGATGAATTCTGTGTAGGATAATTTTTTCGCCCCAATAGCTCAATTGCATAGAGCAACGCACTTCTAATGCGTAGGTTACAGGTTGGAGTCCTGTTTGGGGTACTTTTTTTAGAGAATAACTAATGATAACTATACCTATAGATTTTGATAAGGATAATAAATGATATGAATATGATAACAATAACACAACCAACGATTATTGATGGATGTAAAATATCTAAACCAGCACAGAAACGCATAGATTTTTTGTGTAGATTAGGATTCAATATGATGATTGTTCCACATAAAGAATATGAATCATATGAATGTGCAGAAGAAAGCATGAACTATATTGGCGAAGGTCTATTTACTTACGACTTAGATTTACCATATATTCATATAATTCCTGACAATATATCACAGAGAGGATGTGAAATGATGGTGGAGAGTCTTGTTGAAAATTTGACCATCAATCTTAAGGAAGATAATTGATGATTCGATTCCTACTTGGGCTACTATGATTTACGTTAGACTAAATAAAAATATTGATCCTAATATACTGATAAACAAAATACAACACATGTTGTCAAAATATGGTGATATTACAGATTGTGTAATGAAAATTGAAATTTGCAAAATAACACAAGATGATAACCATATGATTCCTAAATTAGAGTATAAGGGTCAACTAGAATAAAAAAATCAGTGTGTTCTGCAAGAACGAGGGGCTATAATAGTTTAGATGCAGCAGGAAACTGCTGATCTACTACGAAGCCAGAGTTAGCCGTGGTGGAACTACGGAGAACAAAGGAATCATAGAAAGGTATCTAACTTTTTCTATGAGGTGATTTATGAAGACTAAAGTTTTAACAGAACAGAATAGGACTGAGTTTCAGCGTAAGTATATCGACCATATCTTGGGATCTTTAAACTTTATGGAGATTAAAGATAGATTAAGAGATTATCTAGAGGTCGAGAAAGATCATTCTTCCGTTTCTGCGTTAGAGGCAGAGATTAGACACGAAGCACCAGATGTGCTAGTGGATAATTGGGAAGACATGAAAGGTCCAGCCACTTTGACGAAAGGCGGTAGACAATCATGAAACGCATAATGACTATTACCGAAGATAATAAGCCCTATGTTGTTAGAAGGTATACAGACTACATTACCAGTAGAATGGATACTTTAGAAGTACTAGAAGAATTTAAAGATTATTTCTTCAAGGAGAAGATCAATTATCCAATTGATACTCTGCAAAGTGAAATTAATAAATTCTGTCCAGAAGTTCTAGAAGACCATATCGTAGAATCTGTAGTGGGAAAAGGATCAGAATTTTCTCACAAAGCCCGACAAACTATATAATCATAAATAAAGAGAGGTGTATCATGGCTAAAATATTTGACAAAGTGTTAAAGTTTCACGTTCAAGGTGAAATCTATGGTGATGATCATGTAGATCCAGAAAGCATCATCAATAATTATACTTGGACTCAAAAAGATATTGAGGGAGAAATCCATATCATTGGTCGCCACAAAGATCATAGAGGGCGAATCAATAAAATGGTAAAGTTGTCGAAAATTAGCCCTTGGATCAAACCCAAAGGTGATCTTTTCGTTAAGTTATGATTGATTTTAATTTCTATAATTAAGGAGAATTTATGAAGAATGTAATTTGTGCAGTTGCAATCGCGGTTTTTTCTGCTACACTAGCCAGTGCTGATTGCGTTGGCGGCTCATGTAGCGTTGGTCCAGTTAGGAAGGCTGGAGCAGCAGTCGTAAGCGTAACCAAGCGTATTGTGACCGCACCGGCCCGTGCGGTAAAGACTGTTCGCAGTAACCGTAAGTGTCGTTGATAACTTTTAGGAGTCTGGCCAATCATTCGTGGTTGGCCGGATTTCCTATAAGACCGTTGGAGAAAAATAATGAGAATGCCCAAGAAAAATAAGAAGAATATGTCTAAACAAGACGGTTGGATTTCCGTCAAAAAGAATTTGCCATCAAAAGATGGCAGCTATTTGGTGACTATCGTACCTGATGGCCACCCAGAGGATGGATATGTGTGTTTTGCCGACTTCAAGGACGAGGAAGGCTGTTTCACCACCGACAATGATTACGGCGAGTCATTACCTATTGATAACTACGGCAGAGTGATTGCTTGGATGCCTAAACCCGAGCCTTTTAAAGAATAAACGAAGATCAATAAGGAGAAAACAAATGATTACTCCACTTCAAATGGGCGTCTTAGAAACCATTGAACTACACAGGCTTTTTTCACAAAACGAAGGTGACTCACTACAGGCTGATACGTGCAGAGATAGACTTGAATATTGTTTTAAAATGTTATCTGAAGAAGATATGGAATTTTTGAATAAAATCTCAGCAAAATTACAAGTTCTTTACCATGAGGATTGGAAAAATGTTGCTTTGAAACTTGGCGAATTATTGTCAACCCAAGGCCCAGAAAAGTATTATACTTTTACTCCAGAACAATGGTTGGAGTGGGCAAAATCTAAAATAGAGGAAAAGAAATGAAACCAACTCTTGCTGAAGATATTGGTATTGCCATTTCATGTGTGCAAGATTATCTAGATACTATTGACCCTGTAGAAGAACAGGAACATTATGATACAATTCGCCTAAGAATTGAACGATTAATGCAATTTTATTATCAACTGACAGGATTTGACCCTAATGAGGGCGAGGGTTGGAAACACGCCAAGTATTTTGATGGAACAAAGTGGGTGGACAGTTGGGGAGAAAAACAATGAAACCTAAAAGATCAATGATTATAGAAAAAATTGGTGAATTAGATTTTTGGTCTGATCTATCTGGATCTTTTGATGAAGTTATAAAAAGCCTAAAGGCGTGTAAAGATTTTTATCATTCCAAGTATCCTTTGCGAGAAAATGAAGAAATTTATGTAGATTATCATTCTTATTATGATGATGGAAGTTTAGATGTTATTCTTAAAAGATACGAAAATGATAAAGAATACAATAAGAGACTAAAACAAGAAAACAAGGTTAAAACCTCAGTAAAAGATAAAGAACTTAAAGAATACCAAAGATTAAAAAACAAATATGGATAAAATGAATCAACTAATAAATTATCTATCTGGACGAATGGGTAAAAAGACTTGTCCTATTATTTCTGTTGAACACGTATTTGATGTTGGTTTTAATAACCCTTGGAAAGAATATGTGGTAATAAAATTTAAAGACGGAACAACTCTGGAGTTGGTTGAAAAACCTAATATGAAATGAAATTCTCTAAAGAGCAAATAGCAGATACTATTATTACTAATGATATACTTGAAAATATGGCTAAACAAGAATTTACCCAAATTTTGATTAGTCAATATGAACAGTATGACAAAAATATGCCAGAGATTTGGCTTGGCGAAGGATGGTATAGGAGTGTTCCAAACTCTTTTAATTATTTTGTATCTGGATTTGAAGCAGGAATGAATTATGCAAAGGGAACAAAATGAAAGTTTATGCTATAGTTTGTGAATATGGTGCTGCATCTATTTATGAAGGCGTAGAAATGGTTTGTAAAACCTATAAGATCGCAGAGTCACACTTTTTAAATGCTGACTTTGATGGGCGACCATATCGTATTATAGAAATGAATCTAGTGGATAAAAAGTGGGAAAAGATTCCTAAAGCCCCTCAGTCCAGAAAGTCTGAAACAAGATTATCTAAGAAAAAGGCTAAAAAATGATTGAGCCAATTATCTATACTCTTGATGATGGTCAAACTTATAATATAGACTTTGAACGAACAAAAGATCATATTAAATTTGAATTATTAAAAAGGGTAAAATTTTTGACTATAGATGATCTATTGAGACTAAGAAATAATATTGATAACATTGTGATTAAATTAAAATAAATTGCTGCAACAAAATTTTTTAAGACTGACCTTGACAATTGCCGATGATCGTTGTAGAATGATGTTGTGAGTTATAATTAAACAAGGAGAACTATAAATGAACGAAGTTGATGTTCCGCAGTATACGTTGATTACTTATAGTCGTGATAAGGATAATACTCCCCGTGGAGTTCTAGTTGCTATCAAGACGGGCGATAACGGCGAGTTTAATATTGGATATGCTCAGTGTCGCAAGGGCGATAGATTTAGCAAGAAGCTTGGATTGAAGATCGCTATTGGTCGTGCATATACTGATACTTTTAATTCCCTTGATGGTATTCCGCACCATCTTCGTAAGATGCTGCCACGATTTATTCAGCGTTGTGAAAAGTATTATAAGGTAAAGGTTTAAATATGAGTGAAAGCATAGAGACTTGGGAAACTCTTTATGAGAAGTATCCCGATATGTTTAGCAATAGACACAAATCTCCAATGGAATCATGTATGAGCTGGGGGTGCGAGTGCGGTATTGGTTGGTATGATATATTATCTTCTCTATGTTGGATGATTAGTCAGCATGAGGAAAATATAGTTTGGAATACAGAATTCAAGCAGAAAACTGATCCAGATTATAAGAGCGATTATGTTCCCGTAAAGTTTGACCAAGTTAAAGAAAAATTTGGTGGACTTAGGGTTTACTACTCTGGTGGAGACAGTTACGTTGGTGGTTTGGTTGGTATGGCTAATGCCATGAGTTATAAGATTTGCGAGGCTTGTGGAGAAAGAGGAAAGCCTAATAAGGGTGGATGGATTAGTACGCTTTGCGATAAATGCAGAAACAGAACTTATGACCAAACTACGAACAATAGTGCTAGAGTTTGATCTAATTGAAATTCATCACAATCCTAACTTGAAAAAGAAACCTTATCTGGTTAAAGTTTTTAGTTATAATAATAGTGATCCACACGAACTCAGACTAGAAGAAACTGAACTTAAAAATTTGTATAATATTCTGAAAGACTATAAGTATCTATGAGAACATTCAAAGAAAAAATTACTAAAGTTGTTGACCAAATCTTATGCGATTGCTGTGGACAATCATGTACCAAAGAAGTTCCTACAGTTGAACCATCATTCGACCATGAATATGCCACGATTGTAGCAACATGGGGATATTTTTCTGATCAAGATGGAACTAAATATAGCGTTGAACTTTGTGAAAGTTGTTTCAATGAAGTATTAAGTTTTCTTAAAGAGAAACGACGAAAAGTTTTGGGGCCATTTAATTATCCCTATGACTATGATCCTCTTAATGGAACGGAGTATTTATAATGGATGAATTTTCATATATAACCGCCGCCACGATCTTTGCAACTTATGTTGTAATAGATATGTTATACGCTTGGTACATCATGAGCGTTAACAAAAAACGGGCCTTTACAGCTGCTATTCTGACTGCTATAATTTACAGTCTACTGGCGTTTGGAGTGGTATCATATAGTAAGAACATTTACTACTTAATCCCACTAGCGTCTGGTGCATTTATTGGTACATATTTAATGGTCAAATTTAAAGAATAAAAATGTTAAAACTAAACAAAAGAGCCAGATTTGATTACTGGAGTTGCTCACAGTTCGCCAATCTTATTAGGGGAAATACTAAACCTTTAGCATTAGGTTTAGATGAATGGGAAACTTGGAGACAAGAATCTAAAACAAAACATCCTTTCCGACACTGGATTGCTGAAGAATTTCTAAACTTTTTACAGGATATTGTGCATCTTCCTATGGATATTTACTATACCATAGAAGTTTATATTCGTAATAGATATATTGACAAACTTCATTATTTACGAACAGGATTAAAGCCGGGGAAGTATCATGATCTTGACTATCGTATTCTTAATGGGTTGTTTAATGAATTGGTTATTTTTGTTGAGAGCGAACTTGCTCATACTATGAAAGCTTATCCAGAACGAAACTATAAATTTATTAAAGGAAGATGTAAGCAGGCAGGGCTGGATTACCTAAACTGGGCGGGTCAATTGAAATTAGATGAGGACTGTGGATTTAATCCAGATGATGAAGATTATGGTAAACCCACCGCTCATGCTATATCATCTCAAAAAATTCTAGAACTTTACAATTGGTGGTTAGATAGAAATTACAGACAAAACCCTTACGATCTATTCACTAAAGAAAAAGATGGTAAGTATTATTATCGAAAGATTGCTGAAATGGAAGACAATTACGATAAAGAAGATACAGAAAAACTCATTGAACTAATTAAAATAAGAGATTGTTTATGGTCCTAGACGATGTAATAAAAGAAACTTTTGACAAACCAGATTTGGAATACGATCTTTTTAATAATGAACGTATAGTTGCGAAATGTGTTAACGGTCCAGTATATTGTAAAGATTTATATGGGGCATTATGCAATAACCGATTCTTTTATGGCGATAAAGAGTGGACTTGTTCTTGGAGAATGGCTGGCGGTATAATTGCTGATATAATCAGAAGTGGTAATTATATGGATTGGTATTGTTCTGGAAACGAGGGAATTATTACCGACGAGATCAAACTGGACTTAATGATGATGGGATGGATTGTCAAACCATATGAACCAAGATTACAACCCGGAATTTATAGGAATCAATGGTAATGGATAATCTCACCAAAGAACAAAAATTCGTTATATTCTGGCTCTATAATAGAGTATCAGAAAAGATGCCGTCTAATCCTATTAAGGGTGGAAGCGACGATATTATCGTTGACGGAATTAATGTAACAGAAACAGTTAGAGACTTACTAAAGGATAGGTTATTTGTATGAGCATTAATATTAACAAAAACGAAGCATGGAAGATACTAGATGCCTTAGCATCTTATAAAAAAGACTACGCATTAAGTGGGGCTGTTGTTAAAACAATCGACAGTGCTATTAAGAAACTAAAAGATTTTGTAAATGAAAATTAATAATAAGACCCACATTAGTATGAGTAATGAAGATGTTAGGGATGCTCTTATAAAGTATCTTTATCATAATCAAGGACTTAGCGGTATTTTTGATGTAAAATTTAAGGTTGTAAATAAACCTATTGGTCTTAATATAAGAGATAATATGGATCACTGGGTATTTGATGGAGCAGAAATAACGGTGGATTTAAATGAAAAATAATCATTGGGAATATCTATTATTATTGGCATTATGTTTCTCTGGATGCGGAGAACATAAAAATAAATATCATCAAAGTCAAGACATGTATTATATTTCTATATCCAGAGATGGAGAAGAAAAATGTGTTCGACTTGACAACTTCCCCTTTAGCGGTTATAATCTAGAAAACAAGATTCCTAACACAGAAAATACAAATGATTACATTAATCGGTGATGTTCACGGTAAATATAAGCATTACCATGAAATTATTAGACAAACTAAACGTCACCCATATACGATCCAGATTGGTGATTTCGGTTTTAAGTATGATACTTTGTCGAATGTTGATTCAACAAGACATCTTATTCTACCCGGTAATCATGATAACTATGATATCTGCTATAATCATTCTCACTTTTTGGGAGATTATGGCTATACAAGGTTAAATGGAATAGATTTTTTCTATTACCGTGGAGCTTATAGCATTGATATACAGCATAGAACTATAGGAATAGATTGGTGGCAAGATGAGCAAGTAACAATTGATCAATTTATGAAAGCCAGAGAACTATACCGCTCAGTAAAGCCGGATGTAGTAATCTCTCATGATTGCCCATTTGATATTGCCACTCAAATGTTGCATATGGATCAAAGAATAATTGAGAACAATACTACTTGGGCTTTACAAGAGTTACTTAATATTCATCAACCAAAATTGTGGTTTTTTGGTCACTGGCATAGATCTAAAAATATACAATACGGTAATACTAAGTTTAGATGTTTAGACGAATTGGAAACTTACCAGTTGACAAAAGACTCAATTGCGGTATAATAGTTTGTACAGATTGAAAAGGTAGATTCATGACTTTTAATGAATGGCTTAACGAATCTGAGGGATTCTCTTTACGAATGGAGAGAATATACGATGATCTTGTAAAACGCCCCAAAGATCCTATAGATAATTGGCTGCAAATAAAAAGCTGGCTAGAAGCAGCATATAATCAAGGCTTTGAAGATAATGAATCAAAAACAAAAAGATAGAATACTTGAAGTTATCAAGTTATGTAATGAAAAAATAGATCGTCAAAAGCAGCATGAATGTAATGCTGGTTATGGCGAAGACTATACTGATGGAAGAATTGTCGGCGGTGCCGCGTTAGCCCGACGAATATTGGAAATACTAAAAGAGTTTCAAATTTAACAAAAAGGAAATATTATGAACAGTCGAAATTATTTTATTGTAGCCGCATTTGCTAGTTTTGTTTTTAGTGTTACGCTATGGTTTGCAGGAGATAGTGACCTTAACAGGCAGCAGGCACTATTCGTAGGATTGTGGGTTCCAAGCATCCTTTCTCTAGGGAATTTATTCAAATGAGCAACTTTACCATATTTATCGTAGGTATAGTAGTAACCCTTATCACTGGCATGGGGGTTATTACTAGCCAAGTATTTATGGGCTACAAAAAGCCAAGACAGTATCAGCAGGAAGTTAAACATAATGTTATATCTGAGTCTTTCCAAAATATTTGAGGTTAGTCTCGGTATTATACTGGCACGAACTTTAATACATTTTCTGAAAAAGATAAATATCCATATATAATTTAAACAGGAAAATAAAGATGAATGAGTTTTATGTTTGGATGATTTTAGGATTAGTTTATATACTTTGTGGCATATTTACTGTTCTAATATGTATGAAAGAAAAAAAATGACTAAAAGAGAAAGTCAACTTATAGATTATCTAAATGATAATGATTTAGATGCTATCAAGCGTAGAATTGAGTTAATAAATCAAGAGATAAACATCTTAGATGATGAACGATTCTATTTGATGGCCAAACTATTCAATTTACAGAATAAACAACTCATTGAGAAAGATATGTAATATAATAAAAGTGTATATATATTCAAGGTAGAATATATTATTAGCCATTTGGAGGGTTTTAGCATGAGAAATACACTAGTTTCTGTCCTTTTGATTTCATGTTTGATATCTATCGCATCGGTTTTTGCTTTTGACAATACTAACGAAAAAGTACTAATTATATTTTCAGCGGATTGGTGCAAGTACTGTCAAATAGCTAAAAATAATATGAAAAATGATCCACAATTGTCAGAGATTGTGAAAAATTATACCATCGTAGACGTAGATTTTGATGTTGACAAAGACATAGTTGATGGGTACAATATAAAGACGATCCCCGCTTTTGTGATTTACGAGGGCGGAAAAGAATTACGAAGAAAGATTGGTTATCAAGGACCAAATGATTTAACAAACTTCCTAAAATAAGGGGGCGTAAAGGTTTCGACAGGTAAACGTAAATATAGATGGCATCCACTGGTTAATCGACCGGCCAGTATAAAAGTCGATTGAAATGTTAATTGGCGAAGTTTCGACTCTCGCTCTCGCTGCCTGACCTAGTTAGGTAAGAGTGCGGTGCATGAACCGTATTGCCCAATCATGCTGACTCCGATAATCGGATATGGTAGTCCTACCAAACATAAATAGGAATGATGATTGTACTCAATCTGACACAGATAATTCTGTTAGTTTTGTTAGTTGTACGATAACAATTAACTAAGGATGTAGAGGTTTATATTGAAATTATTCTGGACGGCAGTTCGACTCTGCCCGCCTCCACTTAACAATGCTAAATTTTGGAGCAATGGCAGAGCGGTCTAATGCACCGGTTTACTAAACCGACGATCATTAATTTGGTCCATAGGTTCGAATCCTATTTGCTCCGTATTAAATAAAAATAAAAGGATAACAAATGGAACCGGAATGGAATAATCCACCATATATGGATGATAGCAAATTGCTTGGTTTAAGACCTTTTGATATAGATGACTACATAAATAGTCTACATAAAGAGATAGAATCTCTAACAAATACAATAAAATCGTTAAAATTAGAGGTTAAAACTCAACGCCAAGAAATAGCAGGCTTACGAGAAGAAAGACGAGCAATATTAGAGAACGACAAGCCTCCCGGTGTGTGTATAAAATGGTAGCCTACCTAAATTTTCCCACCTTAAGGAGTTCATACATGAAATATACTTTCATAGCATTATTCTTGTCGTTATTAGTATCATCTTTATCGGCAAATTTACTATATATTGACATGATTAGTCAAATTAATGAGAACGACAGTATAAAAGACCAGAAGCTGAGTATAATAATGAAAGAGTTGCATGATATGAGAGACAAAGTAGAGTAAAATTTATGTTTTTATGGCTAAATGACCGACTATTTAATAGATATCTAAAAGTTTTGCGAAAGATGGATATGCGTAGTATCCATCCCACAGCATTTAAGTGTGATTTTTTATACAGAGAGGAATCTTTTATGGCACTAGTTTATAATGTGACCGCTGGTCCAGTTGTTGAGAAGGACGTTGCAGAACGTAGACTTTCAGTGACTGTTAATGGTGAAGTTCGTTCAACATCACCATATCCACCAGAAACTACAAGTTTTGGTGAACTATCATTTTCAGACAATGATAAGGTTGTTTTAACCCTAGTTGACGTTGACGATGCTGGCAATGTAAGTTCGCCAGCCACAGTCGAGTTTACTGCGGTTGATACTGTTCCCCCATCGCAGCCGGGAGAACTTGGAGTTGCCTTTGTTCGCGAAGAGTGAACAATAGTTAACTAAGTTGATCAAGACTAAGGGGTGGCGAAAGCTGCCCCTTTTTTATTTAGTGTATACTATATTGGGCTTTTAGGAGAAAATATGCTAAATTGGCTAAGAAGAAAAATATCTGACTATTCTAGATCACCCAAGTGGTCCAGCGTAAGAAAAGAACATTTGAAGCATCAGCCAGTTTGTCAGGCTTGTGGAAGAAAAGACGATCTGGAAGTTCATCATATAATACCTTATCACAAAAATCCAGAAAAAGAACTTGATCCAAATAATTTAATAACACTATGCTCTAAGAATTGCCATTTGTTACTTGGTCATTTGATGGACTATAAAAGCTGGAATGAAAATGTTGTGGAAGACTCTAAATTCCTTTCATCCAAAATAAAAAATAGGCCATACAATGAAAATTTTACTCAAAAACCTACTACTTTCTTTTCTTTTATTTTTAGGGAATAGTGCTATATCTGGAACTATAGATCCCAATACTCCAGACGAAAAATATGTTGAATATGGTGAGAAATTTGATTGTGTTTTAGAAATCATGGGATCTTATGAAAAAAATAAACAAACATTTTCCGCCTCTGCTGTTGCAATAGATCCTCACTGGGCATTAACTGCTGCACATGTCGTTGATGGAGCAAGATTCGCATTTTTATACGATGAAAACAAGAAAAAAGCTATATTAATTGAAGAAATAATTTGTCACGAAGACTTTGAAGAAAAACGATTTGGATTTTCAGATATAGCATTATGCTATGTGAAGTCTGATATAGATATTAAATCCTATCCAGAATTATACGTCCAAAATCAAGAACTAGATCAAATATGTTCTATTTCTGGGTATGGCCAAACAGGCACATTTATCAGTGGAATAAAAGGGGGCGATGGAAAACGAAGAGCGGGATTAAATAGAATAGACAGGATAGAAAATGATTTGTTGATATGCACACCTTCAGTTTCCGATAAAACAGAACTAGAATTTTTAATTGGAAGCGGTGATAGCGGTGGAGGATTATTTATTGATAACAGGCTGGCTGGTATAAATTCTTGCGTTACAGCCATTGACAAGAAGCCTAACTCAACGTATAATGATGATGGTGGTCATACGAGAGTAAGTAAGTTTGTAGAATGGATACGAGAAAACATGAAAAAAAAGAGAGCAGACTAAAAAGCCTGCCCTCTTCACCAAACATACGTATATTTTTCTATCAAACCTGTCCGTATATCACTCTTCGGCTACATCATATGTAGCATTGCTTACATTTAGAACCGAAGTTACTGTATAACTCTTTGTAATTGTTGGGGTATCACCTAATACATTAGATGTATCAACTGAGCGTGTAATTGTGAAATTTTGCATCACACCAGAATCACCGGCGGTTAATTCAGCGTTTACATCCACTACACGATTGTATGCAGCTTCAACTACTGAATAAACAAATTCACGAAAATCACCACTAGTTGCGGCTTTATAGCTGTCTAATGAACCAAATGGAACACTAATGCCTAAACCGCTGCAAGCGGCACCAGTAAATACAGTTGTTACTGGTAAAAAATAACCAGATGCTGTTGGACTCCAAGCCATGATAATTCTCCTTATAAGGGACTATAAACTGAGTACTCAAGATATTATACACAAAATAGGCATATAAAATGAATTTTAAAGAAGCACTTAGACTGAAAATTGGTGATATATTATATACTCACGGCGGTGAAAGGGTTGTAATCTCTGGTTGGTATCAAAATTTTGATAATCCCTGTATAAAAGATGATCTATATTTTACTTGTATAGATACTAGTATCAGTACTATAAAATATAGGTATAATGAACTATGTGGGCCAGAACTCTGTGATGAAGATAAAATGTTTATAGATTGGCTACAAAATAGTAACGAAGCAAATATAGACAATATACCATTATTAAAAGAGGCATTTATGGCAGGATTTTCTAGTGGATATTCACATAAACAAAGGGTAAGGTCTGAAGACCAACTGCAAAAATGACTTGGACAGAAATAAGATCTTGGGCTAAAACACTGGGATATGAAACTATTAAAGATAAGACTGATAATCAGTATTATTGGGCAAAATCTAGCGATACTACTGTTGATGGTAGCGGCGTTTCTCCAAGCGTTAGTAAGTTGGCTAGAGCAATATTTAACCATCATACGAATAATAAATGGGTAGAACATCAAGAACAGTATAAGGAAAAACTAAATGGATCAAGTAAAATTAATTAGTGCTACTCCAGATGCAGAAAAGTTGATGGCGTATTGTGCCAGAGTCAGCAATCCAAATAACCAAAACAACGAAAACTACGCTAAATTATTGAAATATTGTATAGATCACCAACACTGGAGTATATTTGAACATGGATTTATGACAGTAGAGATTAATACTACCAGAGGGCTTGCTGCTCAAATACTTCGTCATAGAAGTTTTACTTTTCAAGAGTTTAGCCAACGATATGCCGATACAACATTATTAGCAGAAGATATTCCTATGTTTGAACTAAGGCGACAAGATAATAAAAATAGACAGAACAGTATTGATGATATAGATGAAACTACAAAAACACTATGGGAGTCTCATATTGCAGATCATTTTAGACGAGCAAAAGAAATCTACGATGGAATGATTTCTGATGGAATTGCTAAAGAATGTGCTAGATTTGTATTACCATTGGCTACTCCTACTAGGCTCTACATGAGTGGAACAGTAAGGTCATGGATTCATTACATAGATTTACGATCTGCTAATGGAACTCAAAAAGAACATATGAATATAGCAAATGAATGCAAACAAATTTTTACAGGACAGTTTCCTACAATCAGCGAGGCTTTAGGCTGGAAATGAAAATTAAACTTGAGATGAGTGAGAGTGATATTATTCGTGCCATGAAAAATACTAGGCATTCTCCAATAGATTTATTAGCAGCAAAATATTTTAAAGAAGATCCAGAAAATGTAGAGTCAGATTATGATTGCATAGTTATATGGGACGATTATATTAATGACTATAATTCTTATAGATATTGTACAGATGATATAGATTCAATCAAAGAATTTTTAGATCAATGGTTCGATTATTCAGATGGATATTTAGTAGACTTTGCATTAAATCCTATATCTTTTTGTGTAGAAGAGAACCGATAAAAAAAATCAAGACTGCCGCTTGACAATGCCGATAACTCTGGTATACTCATAGCACACACAGCACTTAAGCACTTTTAGGAGATTAGCAATTATGAAACTTCATGCCGGTACACACACTGTTGAGAAGTCTGGTCAGTTTGAAGAGTCCAAGTTTAGCATTGAGGCTTCTTCCAAGGCTTTCTTTATTCTTTCTGACGGTCTTTATTCTAACAAAATTCTTGCAGTTGTTCGTGAGCTTTCTACTAACGCTTACGATTCTCACGTAGAGGCTGGTAGGAAGGATGTGCCATTTGATGTGCATATTCCCACTCGACTTGAGCCTACTTTCTTTATTCGCGATTATGGCACTAGCATGAATCATGAAGACTGTATGCAGCTTTATACTACGTATTTCCGTAGTACGCGAAACAATAGCAATGATGCTGTTGGTTGCCTTGGTCTTGGTAGCAAGGCTCCGTTCGCATATTCTGATAGTTTCACTGTTGAAGCTTACCTTGATGGTCAGCGTCGTGTTTATAATGCTTTCAAGGATGAGGATGGTAATCCAGTTTTTTCTTTGATGGATACTTTTGATACCAATGAAGCTAATGGTATCAAGGTTTCTATTAACGTTAACGAGTACGATATTCATCGTTTCTACCATGAAGCGGTCAAGGTCTATGAATTTTTTAATACGAAGCCTAACTTCATTGGTCAATCTATTTCCTTCAAGAAGGTTAATAAGGTTCTTGCTGGAGATAATTGGTATTATGATGCTGATGCTGATGATAATCTGATTATTATGGGTCAAATTGCATATCCTCTCACTGCAAATCAACTGTGTCAGAATACTGATAAAGAGCATAAGTTTATTGAGTACTCCAGCGGCTTGCGTATTTTTGTGAATATTGGAGATGTTGATATTACTCCTAGTCGAGAAGCACTCTCGTACAGTAAAGATACCCGTAAGAATATTATGGGTATTATCAATGATATTGCTGATGATATTACAACTAAGATTGAGGAGCAAATCGCTAATCAAACGTCGCTGTTCAAAGCCCGTATGAAGTATGTCCAGATTAGCAATCAATGTTCGTCTATTCGATCAGCAGTTGAATCACTCCAAAAGTCTATCTCTTGGAATGATCACAAGATTTTTGATAGCATTGCGGGGGAATATATTAATGTCAAGAATTTGATTGAAATCAATTGTGCAGAAAAGTCTGCTTATCGTTCCAAAATTGATATTAAGCAAAGCGTAGAACGTATGGTTTTTCAAGAGAAAACCAAATTCTTTGTTGACAATCTACCGCGTGGTGGCGTTAGTCGAATTCGTCAGTATATGAAAGAGCAGAACGGTCATCAAGTCCATTACATTTATAAACTTCGTGATGGTGAGACTCTTGATAACTGCCATTTTCTCAGTGTTATGGGCGATGCCACGATCAGTGACATTATCCCAACCTCTATGCTTGATAAGGTTGAGTATAATCGTACCTCTAGTGGCGTTGGTGGCGGTCCCGCCATTCAAGCCAAAGTATTTAATGTTGAAACTGGGAAGTTTGAAATTTGTAATATGAGCGTCAAGTACGAAAATGCACATTACTTCTCAGAATCAAAGGGTGATGTTAGCGTCGGATATAGATCTGTTGATGAAGGTTATCTTGCTAATGCTATTGCCTTTGCATATGAGAAGTATCCAGATATGATTGGTGATGCTACATTTTATCTTGTTAAGCCTTCTGTCATTAAGAATAGGAAGCTTGATGAGCGTGATAACTGGTTCAGCGGAGAGACTGTTCTTACCAATGTATTTAATATTGCAGTGGAAGCTAACAAGAATAATATCAAAGATGTTTTCCGATCTGTGCCGCTGTCTCTACACAACATTAGGTGGATTGATACACTCAAGATTACTCAGACTGATAATCTCGCTAAGAAGGTTTATTTTGAACATAAGGAATATTCATCTAAGATTGAAGCTATGTCTAATGATATGAGAATCATTCATGAATTTTCTAAGATTTTCCCCGGAGTTAACAGTGTTGATCTTAGCGAAAACAAGCCTGACCATCGTTTCAGCAAACAATTTGATTCTGAAATGACTAAGTATCCTGTTCTCAGGCTTCTTGGTAGTGTTTGGAGTGACACTGATAGAAAGATTGTGGCAGATTATATTGATTCTATTGAACGTGGACTCCACGCTCAGAATGTTCTTAACCTCATGTAAAGATATAATAAGACAAAGGAGACAAACAATGAAGTACATTATTGCTAATGACGGTGGAGTAACGGCGATTGTTGGTGATCAGACTTATACTTTTAGTAAGTCACACCCAAATTATGATAAGCTTGTTACTCATCTTAAGAATAATAACGTCGAGTATTTTGAAGCATGTTATGATATTATTTCTCATGTTAACGCATTCTGCGAAGGATATGTTAACTGTGATGATGGATCGCTGACATGGGATGGTATCAAGATGCCAGATATGTTTACTGGCACTATTCTTGACATGATTAAGCAGGGATTTCCTTTTGAGCCTATGCTTAACTTCCTTGACAATCTTAGTCAAAA
>Ga0315904_10002693_pt1 | contig 27149 bp, 23 predicted proteins | sample LakEriMetagenome_6_FD_203529 | JGI IMG/M metagenome (GOLD analysis project Ga0315904, IMG submission 203529) | Freshwater fungal communities from buoy surface, Lake Erie, Ohio, United States - Buoy 12 MA120 | ecosystem: Environmental > Aquatic > Freshwater > Lake | place: USA: Lake Erie, Ohio...
GGACGTTCTGACCGGTTGGCGACGGGGATGCGTTCTCATCTCAGGCTGTGGGCGTGCCAGTTGGTCTGACACGACCGCGCCAAACATCTCTCTGAGGATCAGCCACCCGACCGGATGCCGTGAGGCTCCTGTTCGCGTGGTGCATGGCCAGGCCCAGGGGCCAGGTCACACGCAGGTAAGCCGCCGCCAGGCGGCTCTTCCTGCATGAAGGCCATGCGTCCTCGAAGCTCATCCGTTCGTTCCCAGCGGCTCTTCAAAGCGTAGAGTGCGTGCTCGGGGCACGCCTCCGTTCAGGGCGGCTCGTGGGACCGGCGGTCGCGTGTGTGGTCAGTTCGTCGTGCTCGTCTCCCCTCTGGGCTCGTGTGTTGTGGCGGGCGCTGGCCGGTGGCTCTTCCACGCAAGTGAGTTTCGCGGTCCGTGGCACTGCGCTGGGGCGGAAGGGGGGAGCCGAAGGCTCCTCCCCCTTCGGGCGGTCAGGGCTTCCCCTGCCGCAGTCGTTCCCGCCTCGTGCCTGGTGCTCGACCGGCGTTCTTGTTCATCGCGAACGCATTGCTCAGTTAGGCCTCGGCTCACCGACCAGCCCCGCGTGTGCGGTTAGGGCGTCATGGCGGCTCCTTCCACCGTGGGCATTCCCTTCGGCAGGCTGTTCTTCCAGAACTGCCGGGCGTCGAAGGGCTGCTTCCGCTTCATGATCCAGTAGGCGACCCTGCCGATCTTGGCGGCGACGAGCGCTACGGCCCGGGCCTTGCCCCGTTGTCGCGTCATCTTCTCCATGAATGCCTTCGCCTCCGGGGAGCTGCGAATCATCAGGGCCGCCGCCTCGCTGAACGCCCACTTGAGATGGGCGTTGCCGATCTTCCTCCCTCCGGAGCCTTGCTTCTTGCCCGCTGACTCCTTGGCACAGGCGACCAGCCGGGCGTAGGATGCGAACTGCCCGATGTTCTCGAACCGGTTCACGTCCTGGATCTCGTAGAGCATCACCAGCGACAGCACCTTGCCGACGCCGGGGATGGTCTGGAGCAGGTGCAGCCGGGCGGCGTCATGCACCTTGGCATGCTTGAGCACATGGGTCTCGAGGTCCACGATCGTCTCGTCCAGCTGCTCGATCACCTCGACATCGGCGTCGAGCATGACCTGGACACTCGGATCCTCGAAGGACGAGCCGACGTCTCCCTCCCGGACCCTGTCCCGTCCCTTGCCGCTCGCGGTCGGCACGTTGTACTGCGTGAACGTGTTCTGCACGTGGGCGAGCAGCTCCGCTCGCCTGCGGACGAATAGGTTGCGACGACGCAGCAGATCTCGGGTTCCACGCATCTCCTTGGGGTACACGTGCGCCAGTGGGAACGTGCCACCGCGCAGGAGCCTGGCGATCTTCTCGGAGTCGATCCTGTCGTTCTTCGCCTTCCCTCCGTGGATCGCCTTCATGTACAGGGCGTGCCCCAACACAAACTCCACGCCTTCCTCCCGGCACCAGTCCGCAACCCAGTACCAGGAAAACATGCACTCGGCCCCGACCACGACGCTCTCGCGGTAGGGTGCCAGTGCCCGCTTCAAGGCGTCCGGCTCGGTCCGCATGTTCCGGTGCAGGACGACAGTGCCCTGGTCGTCGAGCACGCAGACGTACATCTTGCTCGCATGCAGATCGATGCCGCAGTAAAATCGTCGCTGTTCTCGATAAAACCTCATCATGGCCCTCCTGCTGGTGCGTGACGGATGAGCCTCGTTGCCGACTACGCTTCGGCACAAATACCGCCGAGCCTCATGCTCGTCACGGGTTTATAGGACTCCGTCGCCTCCATGCAGGAGGCCATGATGAGCATCCACTCGATGCAGCGGACTCGCGATAGAATCCAGCGGAGTGGTTCGCCCAAGGTCGCGAGCCGCTGATCGCTACCGTTCGACGTGACATGATGCGTGCTCTGTTCATCGCGTGTGCCATCGTCATGTGTGCGTTGCTGGGACGCAGCGTTTGGCGAATGTCGCGCCGCGGTTCGGCCGTAAAACGACGTGCTGTCACCGTGTTTGCGGGACGCGACCGTCTCACGCCCAGTGAGTTTTCTGATTTGTTCCCGGCTTCAGTTTCACCGATCGCCAAGCGACTACACGACCTTCTGAAGAAGGTGTTGATCGTGGACGTGCGATTCATCCGCCCAGACGATCGACTCATTTCTGATCTCGGCTTGGGGCAGGTGGACGGGCTCGAGCCGTATCATCTCGACGGTATCGTAAGGTCGGAATATCGTGCTTCTTTACTGCCGCTGTTTGATGCAGAAGGTGATCCGTCAGTTGCCGAGGTCGTGGATTACCTCGCCAGTGACGCCGTGACGAACCAGCCGATGCAGCGGACTCGCGATTAAATCGGGCGGCATGGATAATCCCTTGGTCGCGAGCCGCTGATTGTCAGCGATGCCCTTCGAATCCTCTCTTCCGCTGGTCGTAGCCTGCCTGCTCGGGGCTGCCGTCGGCTTCTTCGTCTGGCTCCGCGTGCAGACCAGCTTGTTGCTCGCTGCGGCCATTCTGCTCGCCGCTGTTGGCGTCGGCTGCTTCGTGGCCGACCTGCTCGTTGAGACCGACCGCGAGTACGTGCTGGCGTTGTTCCCTCGGCTGGCTCTGGCGGCGGAGAAGCAGGACATGGCGACGATCACGGCTGCCCTCGACCCCGACCTTCGACCGCTACGGGAGGAAGCCGAGCGGGTCCTCAAGCAGGTGCGGCCGACGGAGGTGGTGATCACGAAATGCGAAGTGGCCGTTAAGCCTGCCAAGAAGCCCCCCGAAGCCGTGGCGAACCTGATCGTGCGGGTGACTGGTAACGTGATCGACAAGGGAACGCCGGGACACGTTCTCGCGGGCGTTAAAGTCCTGCTCCACAAGAAAGGTGGGCAGTGGCTGGTGAAGGATGCCGAGGGCGAGCAGGTCAGGCCGGGGCAGGGGAAATAGTCGGCTCTGGTTGAAGACGCGCAGCCAGCCATCCCTTCTCCGCCCTCAGCGCCTCCGTCCGGCTCCTGAACGGCCCAAGCACCGGCCCATCAACAGGCCCCATATCGGCCCACCAGTAGCCCTCGTCGTCTGGCTCGACGTGGCTCGCCCGGGTGATCTGCAACTTCCCGATCTCACGCAGGTCCAGTGTCTCGTCGTAGATGCACCGGACTCCACCATCACAGCCGACGACCAACTCCATCTCGGTGGTCATGCTGCACCTCCAACACCTCTGCGCCTGAGAATGTTCCTGCGGGGCCGATCCACGAGCAGGTCACCAACGGCCGCCTGAATCTGCTCGAAGTCCCGGGCGACCATCTGCCGGAGCCGGTTGGAGTCCCTGAGCGTCTGCGGCTCTACACCATTGATCGTCTGCTGGGCCTGTTCGACGAGGGCATCCAAATCGGGACTGGACCGAATGTTCAGCCGCCGGAACCGCTCGAAGAACTCCCGGAGGTTCTCGACGGCTGAATCCCGGAAGACCTTGGGCTGGCCGTCGTGCAGGCCCGTGAGTCGTTCTGCGAGATGGGCCGTGAGCCGCTGGAGTTCCGTGGCGAAAGCCTGCTCGGCCAGTTCGACGGCTGACTCAAACCGCTCACGGACCCGGGCCTGCTCCTGCTGGTAGACCTCCGGGTGCAGGGCCATGAGGTAGTTCGGCGGCTCGATGGTCGGGTAGGAGACCTCCAGATCGAACAATCCATCGAGCGTGCTGGGATAGTCGCTGGTGTTGAAGAGCGTGCCGAGGCGTCGCTGGGCTTCGCTCTTGATCTGGTCGTACTGCGCGCCGAGTTCCCGGGCGGCTTCTTGGAGCCTCTCGCGGTACGTCTGCATCGTGCTGGCGAACATGCCGAGCGAGTTCTGTGGAAGCAGCCGAATGCCAGCCTCGGGAAACGGCAGCGTGACCGTTCGCCAGTAGGTCGAGGCTTCCGAGCGGACGGCAGCCACGGCACGGTAGGCAGGGTTCTTGGTGTCGAGGATGAGTTTGCTGGCAGTGAGCAGTTCGCGGTCGGCATGGAACGCTCGGGCTGCCGTCGTGCGCTGCTCCGGGGCGAGGGTCTTACGGACGCCCAGCCACGTGAAGGCGAGCCTGACGGCGGCCATCGTGGTGCGGAGTCTTTGGGCGGCGTTGGGGAAAGTTTGCGTGGCGGGATTGGTGGTGGGTTGGGTTGTGGTCCGGCTCGTGGTGTGCTGGCCGGTGTCGTGGGATGTGGTGGTTGCTGTGGACATGGGTACGTGCGGTTTCCTTGAAGGTTGGATGAAAGGCCCGGCCGCCAAGACTGCTGACAGACTGGTGGCGACTCAGGCTGGAAAATCCCTCTGGCTGATAACGCTTTTGGGGCGATAGGAAGCCCGATCAGCCACCGAGGCGACCGTGGAGCCGCCTGACACGAAGAGCCGGTATCAGGGGGCGAAAATCTTGGACGAACGGCGGTCTTCTATCGGGCAGAGGGATGGGGCCGCGAGCACGACTCCGACAAACGGCTGATGGTGTCGGTACGCGGGCCATCACGAGCGTCATCTCGGCGGATCTCCGATCTCCCCCGGGGTCATCCTCCGGCACGACCCTGCTCCAGCCCGCTGACGACCCGCTCTGGCCGCTGATTCGTCCCTAGATTTGCCCGATTCGTCCCAAGCGCGCCCGATTCGTCCCTACCCAATCCCGATTCGTCACTTTGCGCTTTTCGTGTATTGCTGAAGCTGAGGGTTGCTTTACAAAGCAGTGTCGATCACACACGCCCGAAAGTCTTCCCAGCGATTTCAACCGGAGATTTGTCCATGCGATTCTTTTCGACCGTCATTAAACCGCGTTCGATCGTCCGATTCGGGATGGCTATGGCTGTCTGTGGCGTGGCACTGATGTCCGCATCAGTTTGCATGGCCGCCGCGAACAACTTGCTCATCAATGCGACGGCAGACACCAACAACATCAATGGCACGATCGGCTACCAGTTCGCTGCGGATGCCGAGATCGACTATCCGCGGATCGCCAAGGCACTAGGCTTCATCGACGCTGGGGGAGACGGCTTGGCATCATCGCATCAAGTGGGCCTCTATCACTGGAACGGGTCGGCATACAACCTCGAGCGGAGCGTGACGATCGGCTCGGGTACCGCCTACTATCTGAATGGCGGTTACCGGTGGTATCCGATCGCGGACTATTCGTTGACCGACACTGGTTCAACCGCCTATTTTCTGGCAGCGACGGTGGTCAGCGGCGACGGCGACCTGTGGGGGGGTGCTGAAAGCGCCGACTTCACGAGCATCGGCAATGCGACGTACAACGTCAATCCAGCGGCGACGGGAGGAAGTTTGACGTCTTCGCTGCTCCCGGCGACATGGAACGGGTCGTTCCCCGGGGGCACGTTTTACAACGCGGCCAATCTGACTATCAATCCTGCTGTTCCGGTTCCCGAGCCCTCCACCTGCGCCATGGCCCTCGCGGGACTAGCCTGCGGCGGGTACTCGATGTTCCGCCGTCGCAAGCGGGCCTGACGCAGCGAAGCGAATTCGAGTTCAACGTGAGGGGAGCAGGATTCCGAAAGGGCCTGCTCCCCTCTGTGTTTTCACGCTTGCCTCACTCTGCCCGCACCGCCCTTCTCACCCTCCCGCCACTGCCACCCTCTGACCGCGAATACACTCCCGGTCGATCCGCCGACAAGCACCGACCTGAAGCCCACTGTCGGAGCCCCTCGATCTTGTCGCCCGCGGTCACAGCCACGGGCACGACGTTCTGCGCGGCCTGAATGAGCGGCACATCCAAGAGCGACGCCAGCCTGCAGCACGACTTGATCTCGGCGCCGGTCCAGTTGGTGTCATCGGGCCGAGAAGAGTTCCCGGTCGGCATGGAACGCTCGGGCTGCCATCGAGGAAAGAGCCGCGGAGATGATCGGCTTTCTCGACTTCCGGACACCGTCTTTTCCTTCATCGGGAGCAACGGTGCGAGAGCCGTCACGCACTCGTGGATTGCGGCAGCAGCAATGTGACAAGCAGGACTGAATCCTCGCGGGCAGCCAAGGAGTGCGGTTCGGAAGCATTGAGATAGAGCAAGTCGCCCGGCAGCAGTTCGGGTGACTTGCCGTGGCACGTGAACACGACGCGCCCCTCGATGCACTGGACGGTGATTTCGCCCGGCGCCTTGTGGGACGGAATCTCCTTGCCCTTGGGCAGTACCAAGCGAAGTACTTCGAGGTTCCGGGTTTTCACGAGGGTGGCCGACTTGGCTTCACTCGGTGCCGCGGGAGTGGCAACAGCGATGACCTCTCCGGAGACAGCATGTGGGAGCGACATGTAAACCGTGCGAAGAATGCACGCCTCAGTGGGATTCAAAACCAATACACGGGATAGTGGCGGTGCGGATTTCGGGAGAGGTTGTTCACGATCAGAGCGACAGCCAGCAGGATCAGCGTGCCGCACAGCACCGGAAACAGCACGTACCAGTAGCCCAGATTCCGAATGCTGTCACCGCCGATGACAGCGATCAGCGCCGTCGCTCCACCCGGAGGGTGCATGGACCGCAGTAGGTGCATGAACAGGACGCTTGAGGAAACCGCCAAGGCTGCGGCAAAGACGGTGCTGTCCGGCGAGGAGATGTTTGCCGCCACTGTGACGCCCACGAGTGCGGATATGAGATTGCCGACGACGAGATTACGGGGCTGCGAGAACTCCGCCATTGGGGCGCCATAGACCAGAACCGCTGCCGCTCCAAAGGAGCCGAGCAGATAGGCACCATCCAAGCCGAATAAACCGGCGATCAGAGGTGCGCAAGACCCGATTGCGTAGATGCCGACCAGAGAGCCAAGCCACGACCAGAGAATCGCAGGCATCGGCTTTCGGGGAGGGCAAGCGTCCTTGGCCTTCATGCGGCCCAGAAAGGTTTTCATCAACGGCCTCCCGAGGCAGGCGGCAATACGACTTCTGCGTGCCTGCCCTGCCGAATACCCTACGCAACCAGTTGATAGTGTCGGGTGATCAGGTCGTTCTGTATCCAGAGCAGTTTGCCGAACGCTAGCAGCAGTCGCGACTCTGTCTGGCGATCCAAGCCAAACGACAGGATGGTCTGGGTCACCGCCGTCGCCACGAACCCCAGCAGGGCATTCATCTGCACAAGCGGCACGTCCAGTGCGGCGCTGCCCGCCTCCGGTGTGTGAATCTTCCCGACCATGTCGAGGTAGTCGACCATCTTGGCGTCATATTCGCCCGTGACGAGTCGCGTCAGATATCGTCCCAGATGCTGCTTCCGAAACGCGATCATGGGGTGGTCGAGCGTGAGCGCGTCCAAGCCCGCGGGGATCGGCCCGTCATAACCACTCTGCCGCGGCACAAAATGCCGCTTCGTGGCGTCGTAGGAGAAGAGTTTGTCATACACGGCGTCCACCAAGGCCGGCACCAGCGGCCCGAGGTGCGGGGCGGCCGAGTGGATCGCGTCGATGTCGTCCTTGCCAAACCCTATGAACTCCGCGAGGTAGCCGAACCTGTAGCCGGTGTCGGTCTCCAGCCGCGTCTCGTCGATGTGGGCAATCGTCATGGTTTCCGCCTTCATGACAGGGAAATCGCCCCGCCTCACGTCACGCGACAGGGGGCAGTGCGATCTCGGGCACAACCGGACCTTGACGTCCGGTTTGCAGAAGACGATAGTGGCCATGGAAGTGGATGTCAATGTCCGGAATCGGGTGGAAGCAGCCCTCATGAATACGTTCCGGCACCCTCCCGCTCTGCGATCATGCAGAGGGCGGCGCAATCCATCGTCATGCGGCGTCCCGTTCGCCATTCTGTGGGTCGCGATGGGCGCCGCGCCGCTCCTCGCCGTCGATAGTTTCGAGCAGCCGCCTATTTCCTACAGCGACAGCCGGCCGGCTAATGCGATCGAGGAACTGAACGACCGGCTCGGCAGCGGAGCCGCAAGGCTGGTTTTCGACCACTCGCTCGGCTATCTCCGCAGCGTGCTTGATCTGCTGCAAGTTCCCATATCGAGCCAAACGCTCGTGTTCTCGAAGACGAGCCTGCAGCAGCGGCACATCAGCCCCAGAAACCCACGAGCGATCTATTTCAACGACGAGGTGTACGTCGGCTTCGTCCGCGGGGGTGACGTGCTCGAATTATCCGTTGCAGACCCGCAATTGGGCACAGTCTTCTACACGCTCGATCAGGCGATCCGCGAGCGGCCCACTTTCGTGCGACAGACCAACGACTGCCTCATTTGTCATGGCGGATCGCAGACGCGTGGTGTACCGGGCCATATCGTCCGGTCGGTCTATGCCGACCGAAGTGGCCAGCCAATATTTTCAGCCGGGTCGCATCGTGTCGATGACACTACGCCAATGGCCGATCGCTGGGGCGGATGGTACGTGTCGGGCCGACACGGTGATGCCACGCACCTTGGGAACGTCACCTACCGGAAAAGACCCGAAGAAGGGGATGAACGCGACACGACCGGCCTGAATCAGTCAGACGTGAGTCCGCGATTCGATTCCTCGGGCTATCTGACACCCCACAGCGACCTCGTAGCGCTCAGCGTACTCGCTCACCAGACGGCAGCCCACACCATCCTCGCGAAGGCATCGTTCGAAGCGCGGATGGCAATCCATCGCGAGGCAGCCCTCAATCGGGAACTCGGCGAACCGGCGGATCACCGCTGGCCGAGCACCAATACGATCTTCGATTCAGCGGCGACGTCGCTCATCGACTGTTTTCTTTTTTCGGGGGCACCGGCCTTACCCGCGCCCATCGAGGGCACGACGACGTTCGCTGACGAGTTCGTAAAAAGGGGGCCGGCCGATGGTCAGGGGCGATCACTGCGGAGCCTCGACCTCAAGAATCGCCTGTTTCGGCACCCCTGCAGTTTCCTGATCTACTCGAAGTCATTCGATTCCTTGCCGGAAGAGGTGCGGCGGCGGTTCTGGGAGAAGATGAAGGCTGTCCTGCAGGGGAAAGATACGAGCGGCAAATACGCGCACCTTTTCCCAGCCGAACGGTCTGCGATCTGCGATATTCTTGTCGCGACGAAACCAGAGGCCGCGCGTGACTTGGCCCCCCGGTAATTCAGCCGTAGAAAAGTACACATAAATCCTGCGGGGGTCATATGCTGTCGCAAACCGTTGAATACGCCCTTCGCGCTGCCACCTACCTTGCCGCGGAGCCGGAACAGTCGAGGACGGTCGATCAGATCGCAGCCGCGACCCGTGTTCCCGTGGCGTATCTGTCCAAGGTCCTACAGCAATTGGCCCGCGAGAAGATCGTGGCCAGCCGTCGCGGAACTGGAGGCGGCTTCACGCTCGCTCGCTCGCCCCACAAACTCCGCATCCTCGAAATCGTACAGGCCGTCGATCCCATTGAGCGGATCACGACCTGCCCTCTCGGGTTGGCGGCTCACGGGAAACGGCTCTGCCCGCTTCACCGACGGCTCGACAACGCATTGGCCGAGATGGAGAAGGCGTTTGCCGCATCGACTCTCGCGGAGATTCTGGCCGAGCCGACGAAGAGTGTGCCGCTATGCAATTTCCCGGCTGCAGCGACGTGCGGGTGAGGTAAGCGGTGTCAGGGGGAAGCGGTCAATTCACCCCCGGCTCCCGCACCACCCTCCGCACCCGACCGCCGCTGCCTCCCTCCGACCTTGAATACACGCCCGCCCGATCCGCCGACAGGCACCTTCCCGAAGCCCACTGCCGCAACCTTTCGATCTTGTCGCCCGCAGTGACAGCCACGGGTACGACGTTCTGCGCGGCCTGAACGAGCGGCACGCTTAAGAGCGACGCCAGCCTGCAGCACGATTTGATCTCAGCCCCGGTCCAGTTGGCGTCATCCGGCCGGGCCTGCTTTGCGTCCAGCCCGTAATGCTGCGTGTAGATAGCCCAGATCGCGTCTTTCTGGTCACGCCCCGGGAGATCGACGAAGAACACGCCGTCGAAGCGTTCAGCACGAGCGAACTCCGGCGGCAACTTCGAGGCGTCGTTGCAGGTGCCGACGAAGAAGACGTCGCTCTCGTGGTCGTTCAGCCACGTGAGCAGGGAGCCGAACACGCGGGCCGTCACGCCGGAGTCTGTCTGGCCCGATGAAGTAGCCCCGGCCAGTGCCTTTTCGATCTCGTCGCAAAACAGCACGCACGGGGCCATCGCGTCGGCCAGCTTGAGGGCCGCGCGGACGTTGCTCTCGGACTGGCCAACGAGACTTCCCAGCAGGGCGCCGACATCGAGCACCACAGTCGGCCGCCCCGTTTCGTTGCCCAACGCCTTCGCGAACTGGGACTTGCCGCAGCCGGGAGGAGAGAGCAGGAGGACGCCGCGGGGCCTGTTGCTGACGGTGCCTTCGCTCTGGCGGCGCATGGACCGGAGGCAAAACCCCTTGAGGTTGTCGAGGCCGCCGAGCTGGTCGAACGATTCAGAGCCGCGGTGGATGTTGACCAAGCCGCTCTTCTTGAGTTGCTGGCTCTTCACGTCCCAGATGCAGGCTGGGTCTAGCTTCCCGTGCCGAACGATCGAGAGAGAAAATGCCCCTTCTGCTTCGTAGCGCGTCAGACCTGCTGCGCTATCGAGGACCCGGGCCAGATCATCGCCAGCGGGAACTTCGTCGCCTTGGGCTATTCCAGTCGCGATCTCCTGCAGCTGCTCACGCCCGGGAAGTTCATGCTCGACGACGATGAACTGCTTCTCGATCTCAGCCGGCAGGTTCACGACCGGGGCCAGAATGACGATGAACGTCCGGGTGTGCTTGCCACTCGAAACTTGCTTCTGGACGGCCTGCAGAATTTCCGTGGCGCCAAGAAACCTGTGGAAGTTCTGGAACACGAGCAGGGTTGTTTCGCTGCCCTGTGAAACCTGCCCGGCCGAACGAAGCACAGCCAGCGGGTCCGAGAGTTCACTGGGGTTCACCGGCACTGGGACTTCGGCGCACGGGAACGAGAGCCCGGCATCGCAGTCCCAGATTCCCAGCCGCCATGACTCTCTGCGGGCGAGCTGTGTGAGGTCCCGGATGGCCTCGTCGGGTTCATGGGTCTCGATGTAGAGGCCGGTGAAGCAGGCTTGGACGAGTTCGGTAATCCGGGTGGCGAGTGTGCTGGTGGGTCGGGGAGCCGTTGTCGTCGTGTTCTTGGGTCGGGGCATAGTGTCTCCGTGGAAACGGGTGAAATGGGGACCGTGGCACAGGCCCTACTCGGCCAGTGCCTTCCCGCGGCCGAGCATCCAACTCTCGGGTTGAATGCGTCCCAGCCAGTCGGCCACCGTGGGGATTCGGCCGAGGTCTTCGAGGACGTGCTGCTCGCCGACGAACCTGACGGGAAGTACCCTGCCGGTCGAGAGCGTGATCGTGGAGCCGAATATGGCCTCCAGCATGAACACACCCTCGGAATGGTGCCGCAAGGCTCGATGCCGGAAGTCCGCCATGTGGGCCTTGCTGCCGTCGAGCCATTCGTGAAGCCTGAGGTACTCGTCAGGTTCACCGCCGTACTTCTTGGCCGACGAGACAGCGTGGTGGTAGGGGTGCGCCATTACAGGTCGAACTCCCGCGTGCTGTCGTGGTGCTCCGTGTAGTTCTCCTGATGTTGGATCGTGACCTTGGCAGTCTGGGTGTCGATCGTGAGCGTGCCTTGGCCGCCGTCGTTGATTTCGAACCCGGAAGGTAGGAACTCGTACACGCAGTTCTCCAGTTGCTCGATGATCTCTGGCGGTAGGCTCGCTCGGTCGATACGCTGGCCGGCTGCGTCACGGAATTGCAGGCCGTCGATCGCTCCGGAATCGCCGTAGCCGCTATAGGCTGCCTCGATGCTGGCGACCCGGTGCTGCACGACCCGGGGGATGATCTTGCTGCGCAGCTGTTTCTTGGCGTCGTCCATGCGGGCCTGCTCGGTCTGGTGGAAGTGTGCGAGGAGCAGCCGCACGTTCTCGCTCATCTGCTCGTCGCCGGGGTCTGTCTCTGCGGTCATGTGGTTGGTTCTCGGGGTGCTAGTTGCCCTGCCGGATCTGCTCGCCGTACTGGGCTCGCGCGTAGAACTCAGGCAGCAGGCTCTCGTTGCCCGCGACGCCCAGCGCACGCTCTAGATCCCGGGTGGCGTCCCTACACGAGCCACCGGTGAAGCCCGTGGTCTTGATGGTCGTGGCACCCTCCGGGCTGACGGTGATCTCGATGGTCTTGGCGATGGGGATGTTGGTCATGCCACACCTCCGACCTTCACGGTGACGCGGATCGAGCCGTCCTGGAGCCGGGTCTCGCTGACGGAATGGCCCTTCTTGCGGGCTTCGACCTTGGCTTTTTCCACCGCGTAGCCTTGGAGGAACGAGTTCAGGTGCTTCTGCTCGCCCCAGTGGCCGTTGTAGTTGTCGTATTGGAGGGCGCCGGTTTGGGTGTTGCAGACGACCGGGTACGACCAGCCGGGCAGCTCGACACACAGGCCCGTCGCAGCAGCCGAGAAGAGCCTCACTGTCTTGTGCTCGGGCGTTGGGAGTTGGAGGCGGGTGCAGGCGGCCCGTACGGCCGCCTCGTCACGCACCTCGGTCTTGATCTCGACGATGTGGGACATGGTTAGAGGTGCATCTCCTGTTCTTCGAGGGTGGTGTCTGTGGGTGCGTATTCCAGGCCGCGTGCGTGACCGCCATCGCCCGCCGTGAGGCCTTCGTGGTGCTGGCGGCTTACGAGCATGCCAGTCCCCGTGCCCGCGATCTCTTCGACGAGCACGGTGGCGAGGTCGGCGTCGTGATCAGCCGCGCGGGTCAGCATCCAGGTGGCCGCGCAGCCCAAGGCCAGCACAGCCACGGCGATGAGCACCGGCCCGGCAGCTTGGAGGGCCGCAGCCCACGCCGAGTCTCTGGCCGCCATTTCGCCAAGAGTCTGCAGGTGCCCGGCCAACTGGGTGCGCTCGTTCGAGAGCGCCTCCACGGCCGCCAAGAGCTGTCCCTGCTGGCTGGCTTGGGTCTGGGCCGCCTCCGTGGCGATCTGGGCGGCGCGTTGCAGCGCCTGGTTCGCGGCTTCGATCTTCGGGTCGGGCCCCCAGCTGAACCACCCGGCCTTGGCAGGAGTGGCCAGGCAGCCGGAGATGGCCCCTGCGATGGCTGTTATGAGCCAGACAGGCGAAAAGAGCCACAAGGCGGCCTTCACGAGCGACCAGCCGGATAGGAAGAAGAACTTCACGAGCCAGGCGATCGGGCCGAGGAACAACGTGAGGATGGTGGTTGGCGTCATGAGCGTCTCCGTGTGGGCGGGGTGTGATGGGAATAGCCCGCTTCCTGCCGCAGCTTGTCGAGCAGTCGGGTCACAAGATCTTGAAGAGCCCGGCGAACACGGTTTTCGCGGGCCAGCGCTACAGCTAGGCCAGTCGCCAGCAGCGCGCACAGAAGGGTCGGGGTCGTCACGGGTAGGGGATCTCCGGGGAATCTGAGAAAACGGGAACCGGGCCGCATCGCCAGCCGGTCAGTTGCGACAGGCGAGTTCGGCCAGATCAATGGCGAGCCACCTGTCGCTCGCGAAGTCGTAGAACTCAACTTCACGGAACATCGCAGTCGGGACGGGCGTGGGACTGAACCGCCACGTGTCCGGGTCGCTGCCGAGTTGGAGGCCGGCGAGAAGAAGCCCGACACAGACGCTGGGCTTCGTGCCGGCGATCAGGGGAAGTTGTGGGAAGATGTACGGAGCACAGGTGCCGGGGACTGTGATCCGAACCAGACCACCCTGCGCCTGCGCCGTCGCGATCTGGCCCTGCATGCCCGGAATCGGGACTTTCGTGGCTGTCGGCTCCCACCGGTCTTGGGTGCTGAACCATGCAACGGGCCTTTCGTGCGGCTCGATCTTGGCGGCCGTGGGCTTGATCGCGCCCGTGTTGATGATTGAGCGGAGCTTCAGGCCGGTCGTGTAGTGGTAGATGTTCTCGGGCGGATCGGGGCCGCCAGGTATGTGCTCCGGACTGGGAATCGGAATGAGGGTGACGTGGATTTGCATGCGGAGGTTCCTTGTGGGCGCGTCGATATCGCACCGGGGTGGGCACAGGACGGCGCCGCAGGTGAGAGATCGGCGGCTATCGGAGGGCGAGCGCAGTCGCCCGATGGCGATTTTTGCGCTCACTGAATATGCCCGAAAAACAGCTGAGATTTAGACGACCTACCCCCGCAACCACACCTTCGAGTAGCCGCTGGCGGGCTGGAACATCATCTGCTGCATGGTGTCCTCGGTCGTGACCGCGCTTGTGCAGATCTTCTTGCGGACTTCGGCGAGTGTGCGTGGAGGGGCCTTGAGCCGCCTGGTCAGGCATTTGGCCCGGTGGTGGGAATCGCAATACCACTCCTGCCCCTCTTCGTCCTCCCATCGCTCGGGACCGTTGTGCTTCTCCAGATCGCGATGGCCGCGAAAGTGGTTGGTCTGTAGGAGGGTTTCGCCCTTGATGCCGCGCCGTCGGAAGTCGCTACCGAGGCCCGTGATGACCGTGTGTTGTGTGGGCTTCGTGCCGATCACGTGCGCGAAAAAGCTCGTCATGGTCTGGTACTCCTGCAAGCCGGTCACAACATCGCGGTACGCCCCCATCTGGTCGCAGACGTGCCGAAGCCGTTGGAGCACTGGCCACTGGAAATACCCAGTCGTCGCACCGTCCATGGGCGCTTGGTTGATAGTCACGGCCCACCGCCCGGGACAGAAAGCCGAGACCACGCCCACGCAGCCCACCACGCCGACGCTCGTGTAGGTGTCCCGGCCACGATAAAACCTGACGAGCCGCGAGTGTCTGCCGGTGCTGCGCGGCCAGACCCAGTCCATGTTGCGGACGAGTGTTGGCTTGCCGTCGATGTTGCACGAGTAGCTCGAGCAGCCGAGCCCGTAGATCCCGGCCATCTGGCAACCGTCGTACATGAGGTTGCCGAGGACGACGTGGCTCAGTGGTTGGTCGGCGTGCTTGGCGATGGACCGAATCTCAGCGACGTACTCCTTGCCGAAGCAGGCCGCGATCATATCGACGAGCCGACCGCCGAGGATCGCCAGACCTTTGCCGGCCGCGATCACGACGGGCTGTATGTACGTGGGGAACTGGTCAGCCCGCTCGACGCACAGCTCCACGCAGTCATCGAGGAGCCGGCCAATGTTCTTGGCCTCTTTCTGGGCGAAGTACTTCCAACGAGATTCCGGCGGCGCTTCTAGATCGATGTCGTAGGTCGGAAGATGGGTGTCTTCGTAGGGGGTGAGTTTCATGGTTTGGTCTCAATGAGGTCGTAGGATCAAGAAACATGAACAGTGGGGGGCCTCGGCAGAGCGAGAATCTTGGACTTTTGAGCCGCCCGCGAGCCCACGGCCGCCGCAGGGCCGCCGGCCGAGCTTTCACCCGGCCGGCGGCTGTCTGCTGCCGTTAGGCGGCGACACGGGAGTTCACCCGCGCAGGATCGACCTCACGTGCTCGCGGAACATGTCCTTGAGTCGGTCGGTCAATTCCTCGGCGACGCTCTCGTTGACAGCGTTCTGCTGTTCAGGCGAGAGCTTATTGAACTCATCAATCACCACCGCATCGGCGATCTCGTCGAGGTCGATGCCCAAGTCGGCTGGGTCTTGCCCAACCACCCGAGCAACGGATTTCTCGACTAACTCCCTGATCGCATCGTCGCTATCGCGGGGGAACAGGGGGGCGATCGCTTCATCAATAGCATCCGACGCAAACTTCGACTTACGCATTGCAAAAAACTCCGGTATGGGAAAGGTAGCGCCCGAGAGACAGTCCCCCGGGCTCACGAACCCCATGCCAAGCCTTGCCGTGCCAAGCCTTGCCGTGCCTTGTCGTGTTGCCGCCAAAGCGGCAACACGCGCCGGCGGATTGACACCACCGGATCCCTTGAGGCTACCGCTTCGGTCGGGTGGGTCAACCCTTCGGTTGCCTACTCCACTAACGCCTTGAATACCGCGTCGGCGGCGTCCTTGTAGAACTCGATGTTCAGCCGGGTCCACACGTCGTCCGGCAGGTCGGCCAGCTGCCGGCGGGCGGCGACCGGCATCAGCACCGTGCCAGCCTGCTTGTCGACGGCCAGCTCGGCGATCCGCTGGGCGTTGGGGATCATCTCGAACGAGCCGCCCAGGTTCAGTGGGCCGATCAGGATCGTGCCGCCGCGGGTGTTGCGGCCGAGTAGCGCGCCGCACATCGCCACGAGCACCGGAAGGCCTAGCCCCGCGCCGTTCTTGTCGGCGTCCATCGCCCGCAGCTGGAGCGAGAACTCGTGGGCCCGCGGGTCGCGGTCGCCCACCAGCTCCTTCGCCCGCGTGTAGAGGTTCTGCTCGCCGATCCGCACGCTCTCCCGGAACCCGGCCGGCACCGGCTGGTTCAGGATTCGCACCGTGCTCCCCGGGCCGACCGTCACCTCGATGCGGTAGAGGCCCGGCTCCGAGTCGGGGCCGCCCGGGCTCACCGCCCAGACCTGCCCCGGCGGCAGCGGGTCGCTCTCAATCGCCTCGTCGCTGTGCAGCTCTGGCGTGGCCACGAACTGCTCCACGCCCTCGGCGCCCATCACGTAGCTGAAGTGCGTGTTGCGGAACTCGCTCTTGAGCAGCCGCTTCTGCTGCTCCTTCACCCGGCGGCGGGACTCGAGAGCCAGTCGCACCATCCATTCGAGGTCTTCGTCCGGCACCGGCATCTCGGGGTCGGGGAAGAGCAGCTTCGTCAGGCCGCTCACCGTCTTGTTCACCGCCTCGATGTCGCGGCCGGAGAGGGCGCCGCCGAGGTGGACCCGCTCATACATCACCGTCGCTCGGCTCGTCGTCCGCAGATGGCTCCAACACTCGCTCAGGAAGTCGCTCACGAGGCCGAAGTGGTTGGTCAGGTGGTCGGTGGGTTTCAGCTTCGGGAAATCCCAGCCCGCGGCGAAGGCGTGCAGCCGATCCATGAAGGCCGTGTCGGACCGCATCTCCGGCGGCAGCGGGCTGAGCAGGTGCCCGATCCGCTGCTGCTGGTCCACGTCCACGTCGAAGTTGCCGACCATCACGATGCCGCCGTCGGCCCGGATGTTTTCCTTGCCGCGGCTGAACTGCCCGCTGGCCATGTAGCCCTTCATAATGTTGACGCCGTCCTTCTGGTCGAAGGAGATGCCCGACACTTCGTCGAAGCAGACGACGTCGTACTGGCAGACCAGGCCCTTCTGGCCCGAGGCGTTGTTGACGAACATCTTGGCCACCGACGCCTTGCCGCCCGAGATCAGGTGGGCGTAGGGCGAGATCTGCTGGAAGAGGTGGCTCTTGCCGGTGCCGCGGGGGCCGAGTTCGACGAGGTTGTAGTTCCGCTCCACGAACGGCACCATGCGCAGGAGGAGCACGCGGATCGCCTTCTCGTCGAGCGCGTCGGGCTCCAGGCCGATCGACCGGATGAGAAACTTCTTCCACTCCTCGGTCGAGAAGGTCCGTCGCCCTCGCTGCAGCGCCTCGAGCACGTCCGACTTCGACATCTGGATCGGCCGCATGGCCTCGATCCCAAACGCCCGCCCGCCCGCCTGCGACGCGATCACGCTGTCGTAGGCGAGCGTCACCTCCGCATAAAAACCGTCGGTGAGCATCCGTTCGTTGTCTCGGACCAGGTCGTCGGGAATCCGCACCTCCCGCAGGGCCAGACTCGGCAGCTCGGCCACGTAGCAGTCGTTCTTGGCGTCGAGCCGTGCCCGCACGATGTCGATGAGTTTCACCTGCCGCTGCTCCTTGGCGCGGCTCTTGAAGAGTTCCTCGTTACCGGTGCGGACGGTGCGGTCGGCGAGCTGCTGGGTGACGATCCCAAGGCCCTGCTCGATCTCCTCGGGGTCGGTCGTGGCGCAGTACCGGCCGAGTAGGAACTCCACGACGTAACTGGGGACCGGGTATTCCTTCGCGTAGCGGCGGACGAGGTCCTTACGGACGAGGTAGCCGTCGAAGGCGCTCGAGGCCACCTCATCGAGTCGGTCGAGAACGAGTGTCATGTCTTGCCTCCCACGGTTGTCTTCATGCGATCGAGGATGGTGCCGTTGGCGTCGAGGACGACGACCACGGCGGGTTTTGATTCGAGGCTGTCGTCGGCCACGACCATCGCGGCCTCGTCCTTCTTGGCGTCGTAGGCCTTCGGGCCGCCCACGATCGTCGAGGCCGGATCACGGTCGGTGAGCCGCAGGTCGACGGAGATCGGTGACACGCCACCGCCGACGGTCACGCGGCACCGCATCCCGGCCCAGCGCAGGTTCGAGATCTTCGCCGTCTCCGAGGGCCCGAGCCGCTCCACGAGCAGTTCCGGCGTCACGCACTCCTGCGGGCTCACGCCACCGTGCGCGTAGGCCTCGTTCGCGCGAAACGCTCCTGCCCCCGGCGGCGTGGCAACCCGCTCGGCGTCGTTCCAGTGCCAGCCGACGACCGGCACGGTCACCTGTGATGAGCCTTTGACTGCTGCCGCGCGGGACCATTTCGATTCCACCACGGACTTGGGCACGTCCACTTTGGGCAGGCCGCCAGGCACGAGCAGCCAGCCGTGGTCGGTGACGATCCGCACTCGCGTCCAGCCGGCATCGAGCAGGTCGGCGACGCGGCGGGCGATCCGCTCCACCTGCTCGTCGAGCGAGCCGGCCAGTTCAACGCCGAGTTTGTGGCCCAGTTCGTCAATCCGGCCGACTTCCGTCCAGCCGCCGCGCTCGGCCGTGGCGGCGCCGTCCGTCTCGTCAGGCCCCAAGACTGCCACGCGAAGCTCGCCGAGAACGCCGTGCAGTTCATTCGTCGTGGCGGGTTTTGATCCCGCAGCCGTCCGCACCTGCGGCAGGAACGTCTCGGGCATCGGGCCGCCGACGATGGAGCCGTAGCCGCTGGCCGGCAGCGGCATCACCGCCGGCTTGGCCGTGGCCGTCACGCTCGGGAGCGGCGCGATCCGGTGGCTCAGCCGCGCCACGAGCCCGCGGGCCTCGAGCTTCTCCTGCAAGGCCACGGCGACGTCGAACCGAAGGCCGTCGGCGAACACGAGGCACTGCTCCCGCTCCGCGGCTACGGCCGTGACGAGCGTGGAGATCGCGGTGCCGCCCTGGCAGACTGACTGGAAATGTGCCGCCGTCTTGTCGAGCCACGGCAGGTAGACCGCCCGCACGACCTGGCCGACGAGTTCGGCATCTGGCGACCGCTGGGCAACCGCGAGCGCCCGCATCGCGTGGCGGTCCACCTCCCAGCCATCCTTGGCGTAGGCCCGGGCGATCGTGGCCACGTCGGGGCCGCCGAGCGGCGACGTGGAGGCCGCCGCCAGCTTCGAGAGCGGTACGAGCGCCTCGGCGAGCAGGCTCTCGCCCAACTTCGCCCACGGTCGGTCAAGTCGCTCGTGGTGCTCCCGGTCGAGTTTCACGACGGCGGCACAGGCTTCGGCGTGCGGCAGGGTCAGTACGTCGCTGAGCGCCTTTCGCAGCGTCGTCTCCGCCTGGAGATTGCTGCGCGGGCTGCGGTCGAGGCAGTCGATCGCAAACTCCTGCTCCGGCACCGCGGCCATGAGCATCTGCATCTTCGGATACGCCTGCGGGGCGTCGGCATACCGGCGCCAGATCGGATCCCACGCCGGTTCGCCGCGGGCGATGCACCGAGCGGCATCGGCTGGCGACTGCTTGGCCGGATCGACGCCGTACTCTCGGCCCATCTTGCCGACGAACGTCTCGAACGCTGCGGTGTCGGCCTGCTTGGCCTTCCGGTATTCGGTGGGCTCGGCCATCCATGCGAGGATCTCACGCTCGATGTCGCTGACGGAGAGCGACTCGAAGAAGCCGACGTCGAGCCGTTTTCCGGCGAGTGCCGCCAGCGGTTCGTCAGCCAGCCGGTCGATCGCCCGGAGCATCGCCTGCTGGCTGGCGGCGTCGCGGGCCACGTCGAGATCGAGGGCGTCCTTGCTCGTGAGGAACGCCTCGATCGTCCAGTCGCGCCCGTTCCGTTGATGCCACACCTTCCCGCGGTACTGGAGTTCCACGAGCGGCTGGTGGAGGACGGGACAATCGGCCCCGGCCCGCAGATCCTGCCGCGCCACGCCCGGCAGGTAGAGGATTGGCACGGTGCCCGCGGGCGGCGAGTGGTCGGGGAGCGTGCGGGCTACGGCGCAGACTAGCCAGATCGCCGGGCCGATGTGGTCGTCGGGCGCGAACGTGCCTAGTTCGTAGAGGTGCGGCACGCGGCCCCGCAGGAGCGCCACGAGGCTCTTCCACTGGCCCTCCGCGTCGGGCCAGAGGATCGCGGCCGGCGGCACCTCGCCGTCGGGCGTGGAGACGAGCCGCGCGAGTGAATCGAGCACGGCCTCGGCGAGCGTGCCCGCGGCGGTGGGCTTTCCCGTGGTGGTTGTGGCCGTGCTCATGCGCGGGCTCCCACGGGTTTGCCACCGGCCGCCTTGGCCCGCGCGGCTTCTTTAGCCTTGCGGGTGTAGTGGAGGTCGTTATGCCGCTTGCCGTCGAACTTCGTGCCTCCGGTGAAGTCGGCGGTTTCCTCATCCCACGACCAGAACCACGGGAACTGGTCCTTGGGGCGGTCGGGCTCCGTGCCGCGGTCCTTGTCCCACTTGATGCCCGGCGCGGCCCGCAGGATGCACGCCTTTTTCGCCTTCGCACCGAGCGGCCGGGCGGTCATGAACGGGCGAATGTTGAGCCGCACGCCGTCGTTGATGTCGGGATCCCAGCCGATGGGCTGTTCTGCGAGCGGCTTCCAGCGAACGAAGATGTCGAACGGCGGCTCGCCCTCGATGATCTTCGCGAGCTGCTCCTGAAGGTGGACGGCGGCGGCCACGCGGGCGTCGGCACCTTCCGCACCTGCCGCCTGCTGCGCCTTCTGCCGCGTGATCCAGTCGCCGAGGTACTCGTAGGCGATCTTTTCGAGCGTGCGGCGGCCGTCGCCGTCGGGCCCGGCGAGCCGGTGGTAGTTCACGAGCACATGAAACCCGTCGCGGAGGCCGTCCCAGATGTGCCAGACGAACGGCCGCTGGTGGAAGAGCTTCGCGTGCTGTTCGAAGAACGAGTCACGGAGCCAGTCGTCCAGCGTTTCGCCCGCCGCTTCCACGTCGGCGAGAAGCTTGTCGCGGAGGTCGGCGGACCAGTCGGGGCCGTAGGCGTCGGCGAGGAGCGAGAGGAGCCGGTCGGCCGCCGTTGGCTCGCCGCGCACGCTCGACAGGCAGACGATCCCATCGGCGTCGGCGTGGGACTCCAGACCATCGGGGCCGAGCGCCGGGCAGTCGGGGAACTCCGAGCCGGTCTGCCGCGGCCACCGGTAGCCAACGAGTCGGGCGACGGCGACGTGCAGCGGGTTGGCTGAGTCTTTGGGGTGACCCTTGAAGAGCCACTGTGTGGGGTCGGAAGAGTAGGGAGCGGGCAGGCCGCTTGGATAACTCTTGGCCGCTATCGACAACCATTCATCAATGTTCAGCGATACCCGCAGCACGCTACCAATTGTCACAGCGAGCCGCGAATCAAGCGACTGAAGATCCGCTGTGAATTGCCCACTCGACGCGTACTCCCACAAGGCGGGAACGTGGGCCGGATCTTTCGGGACGATCACCCCCGCCGACTGTGAGTAAATCTCCCCCGTATAGAGAGTTATCTTCGGTAGGCCCACAAGGTTTACGGCTATGCCCGCCTTCCCCCAGTTGGGCTTTCCACTTCTCCACTGCTGTGCCTTGTGGTTGAGGTCACGAACTTGTTCGGCGAGTGCTGCCATGCGGCCCTCGCCGCGTTCCCAGAGCACTATCTGGTTGCGACCCTCGTACAGCGCTGATCTCTCGGGTGGTGTTTGGTAGGGCTCCCACGCATCACCAAAGCACGCCACCTCCCAAAAAGCCCTGTTGAACGATGGATTGTCCCCAACAGCCTGTCCGTGCAGAGCGGAAGCGATCTCGGCGATTGAGCGGCCGCCAGCACTCGTTTGGCCGATGACTCGCGAGTCCGGATTCGATGACTGACTGGCTTGGGAAACACTGGTGAGGCAGTCGATTATCCCTCCCTTCAGTAGGGCCGCCTTTTCATCCGCATAGATTGCCTGCTTTCCTCGCGGCGCAGACACATCACAGTAGCCCAAAACCTGTTGCTCGTTCGGCAAGCGGCAGGTGATGACCACCATGGCAGCGAAGGCCCCTGCCGCTGCTGGACTGTCAAACGCATGCTCACCGAGTCTCGCTACAAGATTCCACTCCGTACGGGCAAGAAGATGCTTTCTGAGGTCCGTGTAGCTCGTCACGAAGAGCCAGTTTTGTGGTGTGACGAGGGCGGTGGTGCCCTTCGGCGAAAGCGATTCAATCGCGTGCAGCACAAAAGCTGTAGCCAAATCGGCAGCGCCCGCGGAATAGCGTGCTTCAAGGTATTCCTTGAGACTGCCATCTTGTTTTCCGGTGCCCAGATACGGCACATTCGTCGCCACGAGCGTGAACTGCCGCCCGAGGATCTCCGCCGCCTTCGCCACACCGCGGGCCGTTACCGCCATCTCGTGCTCGGCGTCGTCGCTGCCCTCACTCGCGAGCGCCTTCTCAAGGATCGGCTGCAGTTCAGCGAATGACGCCTCGAACGCCGCGTAACCTTCGGCCCGCGGGTTGATGAGGCTGCCGAGCACCGGGGCGTCCTTGAAGAGCCCGTGGAGCCGCCGCATGCCCTCTTCGAGCCGCGAGTTGCCCTCGGCCAACGCCACCCACTCGTCCTCGGTGGCGTTGGGCGCGAGGCCGGAGCAGGCGATGTGCATGGCGGGCAGCGGGCAGTGGCCGACGCGCCGCCAGGCTGCGAGCGCGAGGTTGAACGCGCCGATCTGCGTGCAGCGCGGGTCGATTTCCAGCCCAAAGAGGTTGTCGCGGATGGCGGCCTGAATCGCCGCGGTTTCCGAGAGCCCTTCTTCCGCCATCCGCATCGGCACGAGCCGCTCGAACATGGCCACAACAAAATGGCCGCTGCCCATGCAGGGGTCGAGGCAGGTGAGATCCTTGGTGGCCTTCGGCCAGCCGTCGAACGTGCCCGCGGCGGGCCGCCATGTGCCGCCCTCGTCCGCAATGAACCGCAGGTAGGCCCACGGCACGCCGGGGAGCGACACAGCCTTGCGGAGGTCGTCTTCGGTGGCGGCAGACGCGGCGAGCGACGGATCAACCGCCAACGTCTTCCCTGCCCACCACGCGCCGAGCGTGTTGTCGAGCAGGAAATCCACCATGTAGTCCTCGGTGAAGAGCTGCGTGACGGCGGGCAGTTCGTCGGCGCCGATCTTCACGCCCGACTCGTTCACCGCGTCCTTCTTCTCCGCCTGCCAGAACTGGTAGCACCAGCCGAGCGAGTCGGACGCCGTGAAGACGTCGGTGCCGAGGTCGGCGACGATCTTCTCCAGTTCGAGCTGGTCCTCGCGGGCGAGTTCCACGGCGAGCACCGGATCGTCCGCTCTAAAAATCTCGGGCAGCATCGTCTGGGCGAACCGGCTGGCGAGCATCCAGACGTCGGTGCCACGCTCCTTCGCCAGTTCGCGACAGGTGTCGAGGCTGATGGCCACGCCCGACTCCGGCTCGATGAGCAGCTCGTTCTCGGCTAGGAACCGGGCGAAGAGCATCCGGTGCCAGTGCTCGTAGGCGACTTCATGCACGAGCCGCGCGGTGGCCTGCTTGCCTGTTTTGGCGTCGAGAGCGTCGCCGAGCTGCCGGCCGCGAGCGCGGAGCTTCACGCGGAGGGCCCGGTCGGCGGTCGGCTGGCCCGACCACGGCTCGTGGCTGCCGACGGCGAGCGAGTCGAGCGCCTTCGTGGCGGCCCGCTCGGCGACCCGGCGGGCGGCCTTCACGGCGTTTTCGAGATTGCGGCGGAGCGTGCGGTCGAGCGGTGGCATGGGTAATGGTGGCTTCCGGTCAGGATCAGGAGACGAGCACGGGGCCCTTCTTCACTTCCTCGAGCAGTTGGCTTTCGGCCCGCTTCGCCCACTCGCGGACCTCGTCGGCATCGCGGAGGGTGGTCTTCTCGATCGCAATGCTGCGGGCCGTGGGTTCGACTGCGGCGGCGGCCTTGCGGAGCGCCTGACCGGCGAGCGTGGGCACGGCGAGGGCGGCGTTGCGGCGCGAGTCGATGGGCCGCTCGGCCAGGGCCGCGGCGATCGCGGCGTCGGTCGAGACGTCCACGGCGTCGGGCTCGCGGAGGCCGACCTCGGCGAGGATGGCTGTCTGCTTGTCGGAGGGCAGCTGCGACCAGACGGACGAGGCCGCGAGCTGCTTCACCTCGCGGTCGAACGTCTGCCGGTGATCCTCGTGCGTCTCCTTGAGCCGCTTGCGGAGAATCTCGGCAATCTTGCTGCGGATGGGCGGCAGCGGGTCGGTCGCGTCGAGGAGCAGGCGGCCGGTCGTGATCGCCTGGATGTCGGCGTTGATGGCGGCGGCGCCCGGCTCGTTCTTGGCGTGGTCGAAGAGCTTTTGGAGTTCGTCCCAGGCCGCGAGCCGCGTGCTGGCGAGATCGGCCAGCTTGGGCCAGGTGTCGGCCGCGGCGTCGATGTCGGCCTTCTTGGCGACCATTTCGGCCAACATCTCGACGCCGGTGAGCCGCTGGATGTCTTCGATGAACACGACAGACTGGGCCGCGGGCAGGGGCTCTTCGCCTCCCGTACGCCGCCCGATCTCCGCGAGCTTCTTCAGGAAGTCGGCGGCAAGCGGACCATCCTCATCGTTGCTCTTGGGCTTGAGGCCGAGCTTCGCGAGCGTACCCCGGACCTTGAGCCGATCCGACATCGAGATCGTCTTCGTCTCGCGCGTGAAGATCGTCTTCGTGATCTTGTTCTGGTCGAGCTGGGCCGCGGCGATGGGTGCGCCGTTGAGCTTGGCCGACAGGTGCCCGGCCCCCACGAGCACCACGAGAGCCGCGTCGATCGCGTCCTTCGGCCAGCCATAGGGAGGGTCTTGGAGCTGTGAGCGGACATCACTGCCAGTTGCGCCCGTGGCCGTGCGGCCGAGCACCTCGACGCAGACGGCGTGGGTCTCGACCGCGCCCGTATGCCCGACCGGCTCCATCGGCTTGTCGGTGCCCTCCTTTGCCCGCTTCATCACGACGTCCCACGACGCCTTGTCGGCCGCAGAAAAATCTTTGAACTGGCGGGCGACGGCGGCCTCGGCGGCCACCTTGAGCTTCTCGGCCAGCGTGGTGTGGAGCTGCTCGGTGCCGCCGCCGAGCCAGACCTTCGTGCCGCCAACGATGTCGCGGATGAGCCGGTCGCGGTTGGCGATGGCGCTATCCCGCAGGCTCGTCATGGCCCGCATCGCTTCCTGCCCCTCCGCTTCGGACTGGGGGCCGTAGGTTTCGAGCGTGCTGTTGGCCGCCTCGGAGTTGACGATCGCTGTCTTGAGGTCGTCGGCGTAGGCCTTGGGGATGAAGGAGTAGATGAGCGACGAGGAGGCGCCAGCCTTCCGGGCGGCCGCCGTCACGTCCTTTTCGGCGGCGGACCAGCCGTCGCGGACCCAGACGGTGAGGCCGCGGCCGCCGGGGGTGGGCGGCGTGGCATCGCGATCAACCGACAGGTCGCGAGGCTCCTTCGGCAGTCCTTGGAGAATGCGCACGCCGCGGACGGCCTCATCGATCGCGGCGTAGATGAGGTTGTTGCGAACCTCCTGAATCTTCGGCTCGCTCCCCCGGATCTCCTGCTGCTTCTTGTTGTAGGTGGCCAGCCACTCCGATCCGGCGCGGGTCTGCATCCGGTACTCGTCGTCCACCTTCATAAGCAACCCGGACTCGACGAGTTTCTCCAATGTCTCGGCGACCTTCTGGCGGAGCAGGTGGTTGTCGGCGGCGAGATCGCTGACGAGCAGGTCGGCGATGTGGGCGGCCGAGGCCCTGACCCCGAGATCGGCACCGAGGTTGGTGGGCAGCTTCGAGATCAGGAAGACGAGGCTCGCGATCCGCTTGGCGAGGACCGCTTCGTCGGTGCCCGGCACGCCCAGCTCCTCGATCCGCTCGTGGATCTCGCGGAGCAGCACGCCCGTGCCGAGCATGTAGGCCTTGAGCGAGTCGTAGAGGGCGTCGGCTGGGATGACGGCCGTGAGCCGGTCGTCGGCAAGCTTTCCAACGGCATCGTGGATGATCGAGAGTTGGGACCGCAGCTGGCTCTTCGTGCCCGCCGCGTCGATCTGGCGGAAGCACTCCTCCCAGAACCGGCGGCGCACTGGCAGGAGCGGAAAATCATCGACGATCGTCTTGTCGTCGTTTGAGCGGGGGCCGATTTTCGTGCCCTGAAGGTGGCGGGCGATCTCGCCGCCGTGCGACTCGATCGTGCCCTTCACGGTGGGGATCGCGGCCGGCTTCTTGCGGAGCGACACCTTGCGGGTGACGGTCTCGACGTCGGTGTCGGAGAGCGGCACCTTCACGACGAACCGATCCATCAGCTTGTGGAGCAGCTCGACGTCGTTGAGCGCCTGCTGTCCGGCCGACACGAGCAGCACGCGGCCGTCGAACTGCTTGGTGAGGGCCTCGGCCAGTTCGGTGAAGACGGTGGAGCGGTCGTGGGAGTCGCCGATGTATTGCTGGGCCTCGTCGAGCAGGATGATCGTGCAGGGGAGCTGCTCGGGGTTGTTGGAGTTCTGGGCGGCGTGCCGCAAGAGCACGTCCTTGGCCAGGCCGATGAACTCGGGCGTGGTGAGGTCGCCGGTCTGCTCCTGAAACTGCTGCTTGAGCGCCGCCCGGACGTCGGCCTCGCTGGGGGCGAAGTTCTTGTCCCATGCCAAGATTGCCTTGCGGATGCGGGTGCTCACCCAGAGGTTGGCAAGCTCCTTCTCCCAGGTGCCGCCGTTGGCTTCGACGTGCTTCTTCACTGTATCGAGGGCGCCTTCCCGCTCGAGCCAGAGGACGAACCGGGCGACGGGGTACTGCTCCGGCAGGCCGGCGGCGCGGAGGATCACGCCAAGCACCGTCTCGCGGACGCGGTCGTGGGAGCCGGCCAGCAGCGTGCCGGCGGCGGAGAACAGGCCGCCATAGCGGCGACCGGCCTGGTCGAGTTCGGCGAAGTGGGCACGGATCTCCTTCGGCATCTCGGGCACGATGCCGCGGGCCGTGGCGCCGTCGGAGAAGGGCGTGTCGGCCCACAGGTGGGCGAGCATTTTGAGCAGATGGCTCTTGCCGCTGCCGAAGAAGCCGCTGACCCAGACCGCCTTCTGCGACGAGTTGCCGAGGTTGCCGAGGTACTCCGAGAGGATGCAGTCGAGCCCGCGGGCAAACTCACCCTCGCAGACGAACATCTTCAACTCGCCGCGCAGCTCGGCCACGACCTTCTCGTCGGTCTGGTCGGCGAGGCGG
>Ga0315904_10002696_pt1 | contig 27127 bp, 25 predicted proteins | sample LakEriMetagenome_6_FD_203529 | JGI IMG/M metagenome (GOLD analysis project Ga0315904, IMG submission 203529) | Freshwater fungal communities from buoy surface, Lake Erie, Ohio, United States - Buoy 12 MA120 | ecosystem: Environmental > Aquatic > Freshwater > Lake | place: USA: Lake Erie, Ohio...
TATCCTCTTGAAAAAACTCAAATAACTTTGTTGGAACTATTGGTTGTCATCGTGTTCAAATATTCTGTGAATGGTCTTGGTTTTCCTAAACATGAGAGGTTGGACAAAAGGGGGCCGAAGGCCCCCCGGCAAGCCTCTCTTGTATCCCCCAGAACAAACCTCGAATAACTTTGTTGGAACTATTGGTTGTCATCGTATTCAAACATTCTGTAAAGAGTCTTGGTTTTCCTAAATGTGAGAGGTTGGACAAAGGGGGGGCCTTCGGCCCCCCGGTAAGCCTCTCTTGTATCCTCTTGAAAAAACACAAATAACTTTGTTAGTTCAATTGGTTGTCATTGTGTTCAAACATTATGTGAAGGGTCTTGGTTTTCCTAAATATGAGAGGTTCCGGGGTATTTTGTATTTCGTTAAACAAATTATATTATTTATTTCCTACATAGCAAAGGTGGCAATTTTATAGATTTTTGGTAGAGGTCTCCGCCAAGGTCTCGGGTTGAGCTCTCCGCCAAGGTCTCGGGTTGAGCTCTCCGCCAAGGTCTCGGGTTGAGGTTTCGAGTAGAGGTTTCACCCTAGATCTCCGCCTAGGTCTCTGGTTGAGCTCTCCGCCTAGGTCTCTGGTTGAGCTCTCCGCCTAGGTCTCTGGTTGAGCTCTCCGCCTAGGTCTCATTCCCATATGTATTTCTTCCATCCTTTTCTTTCTTCTTTTGACCATTTCTTCATTTCACACCATACACTCTCTCTTTCTGAATCCTCCAACACTTCCTCTTCCTCCTCCAATACTTCTTTCCGTATTTCTTTTATCAGTTTGCATATTCCTCCCTTCCATTTTCCTTCTTCCACCCCCGTGTAATATTTTAGCACCCACACTATTCCTCTCTTATACTTCTCTCCACTTCCTATCATTCTCTTGTATCTCTCTTCCCATCCTTCTTCTCCTATTCTCACATACGCCTCTTCTCTTTTTGCCAACTTATTTGTATTGTTTTTCCGCTTTGAATGACGAATCAATATTTCTTCCTCTCTAACCTCAATCCATGCCAAAACCTTATTAAAAGTCTCCCAAATTATTTCGCGCCTCTCAATATCAACCAATTTACCAACCCGCATTGTTTGTCGATACGCCTCCATCAATATTTGTATCCCATCAATACGAATATTGATGGTCGGAATATGCGGCAAAAAATCATTCCCCAACAAAAAGCACAAACACGCATAATCATGGATTCGCGTTGTTGCCGTCGCCCCACTATCTCCACCAATTGGCATATTGATTTCTTTGTTTATTGATTCACACAATTGTTCAATATCGAGCAAATATCCAACTCCGGGATCCAAGTCAACATGAATGCTTTTAATAAACTCCGGAGTTTCACGGAATACATACAACTTTGTATATTCAACGTGAAAAATCGACAACATCAACAAATCAGAATCCAAGCCATATACAATCGTCGTTTTCCCACGATGTTCATCGCGATTATCCCGAATATAATGAAAAATCTTGTGTTCTCCCTCACCAGGTGTTTCCGGCGTCGATACAATAATTTTAGCCCCTTTTCGTGATGTAAACCGATGTTCAACGACATATTTAGACAAATAGGTCATAAAGTCCGTTCCTGGTGTAATAACAATCGTCGAAAGACCCGTCGTTATTTCAGCGCAACCATTCTCCTCTAAAAAAAGTTTTAGCGCCCGTCGTTTTGCTTGCTGTCGTAGCTTCGCAACAGGGGCTTCGCCATCAAACGCTATATAGATAGTATTTGATGGATTAATCTCGTCAATATATGCCTGTATTTTAGAACAAACCATTGCCAAAATGTGCGAAAAGCTCGCGGAGTTTTCCCGGTCCGTCTTATATATTTCGTGAAACGAGTCATATATAATCGAATTACAATCCATATACAAATTATGGAAATGTTCGCGATTCATAGTCCGCATCGATTTTAAAACGTTTATATAGTTTTTAACAATATACGAAAAATAAGCAGGGATTCCCATATTAATAGTAATAGCACCAATGATTTTATATTTTTTATAAAAATGTTATTTTGTTGTCTAATTATATAATAAACAATGGAGTTCAAACTGCTATTTTTTATGTTTTATCGAATATTACCATTTGTATTGCTTTCATTCTTTTCGCTTCATTCGGTTTTACAACAAAACCCAAGCGGGTTGATTTTAGTGGTTGGAGCATTGATGACATCATTACTGCCAATTGGAATATCAAATATTGAGTCTGTACAAAGAATAATAATTGATTATCAAAAAACAAAAATTGGAAATAATAATGCGACTGATGCTGACCTCTCAGACTACCAAAACACATTTTGTAATTTTTTAACGTATAACAATACATTAATATCATATTTACCATTGAGCACGCACATTATATCATTTATTGTTGGATATATGACACATATAGCACAAAATAATGTTTTATTATTTATGACACTTTGTGTATTTTTGTTAATTGATGTGGGTTTTAATTTTTTGAATTGTGCTTCATATTTAATTTGTATTCCATTTTTAACAGGCTATTTACTTGGGTATGGATGGGGGTCAATAACAGAGGTTGATAAACTTACTACTTCATCTGAAAAATGCTCACTTGGAAAGACGACGAAGACATTTAATTGTACGTCCCCCAAATAAACCGACCAATAAGAAGAATGAGACAACTATTATTTTCTTTCAGTAGGGTGTAATTATTCAACCACAATCATCTAGGGATTAAAATATTGTATATGTGTATTTATCCACATTTTGATTTCCGGTGTAACACGTCTTCGCAAAAAATCATCAACAATTAATTTTGTTGAACGGTGTCTGTCTTCAAAATGAAACATAAACTCTCGAATGACAGCATACGTATTTGCGTTCTCATATGTTGAAACAACATCCTCTCTTCTAAATATTGGGTAGTTCTTTCTCTTATTTACAGCATTGTGGAAATTGTAGAAAAAATCAATCAAGTTATTTTTGGTCCGAATATTATTTGTATTCACCGAATTAATGTATTCAATCGCGTGTTTTGAACAAACAGGACACGGCAATACACTACATATGGAAACAATCATTTTCATAAACCCGCCAATTAATACTGTAAAATATTCGTCTTTCATTTTCTGAGACATTACATGAAAAAACGTCCATATTGGTTTTCCCCATTTTAGCTTTACGGCTGGTGCGGCAGGGATTGGTTCAGGCGAAACCGATTGAATACGCGTCGGATTATTATATTGGATTGGAATACTATTTAATTGCATCTGTGTTTTCTGATAACTAACTGACGATTTTCGGTAGTTATTGCTAAAAATCATAGTAAAACACTTATATATTTATCAATTAATTTATTGATAAACATTTAAACATAAAAGGGATAAAATAATCATCTAGTAAAATATAATGTCAACACCGCCAATTAACAAAGCAGAACTGATTGAATCAATCAAAGAATGGATTCGCATTGACAATGAAATACGCAATTTGAATAAAGAGATTCGTGACCGAAAAACTCAAGTTGGCAAAATATCGCAAAAACTGATGGCTACCATGAAAGACAATAAAATTGACGAGTTCAATGTCAAAGAGGGAAAACTCGTGTACGCAACAAAACAAGTAAAAAAACCGATTACCAAGAAGTATTTAACCGACGTTTTGTTAAAATACTATGAGGGAGATGAAGCACATGCGTCAGAGCTAAATAGTTATATACAAGAGAATCGAGAGGCAATAACAAAAGAAACACTTCGCAGGCGCATATCAGCGCAAGCAACACAAGCAGAGCAATCTCATTCTAATACTCCATCTGCGGAATAATTATCTCACCATTCACTTCGCGGCATTTAGCAATAACAGCCGGATTCGTCTTGCCCGAAAGTATGTCTTCGGTTTTATAGACATTCATAAATTTGTCAATGTAATATACGATTCCATTGACATCGGTCGCAACTACGTCGAGTTTTTTTACACATATACCCACGGTATCATCGGCGGTGCCATAGGGCGCGCCTTTCGAATGAGTTCCGCAGAATTCGCAACCATCCTTGCGCTTGCGCGTACACTGTTTGTTGTCAGCGCGTTTCGCATTACACCGATTTTGCGTGGGAATGGAGTTTTGAATACGTTTGCGCTTGGATATATCGTCTTTGCTAAATATGAGGCGTTCATATTCGTAGACGTATTCAAGAAGTTCATTTGCCTTTTCCTTCTCATCAAACTTGATGGCAATTAGTTTGGCACGAATATCATCCTTGAACTTGGTAATGTATTGTTCGGAGCGGGAGTTCAGTTTTTTTTCCATTGTAGATTATTATTTCCTACAACAACAGACGCACGTTTTCAATTTTTCATTGTATTATGGCGTCTTGTCATTAAAAAAATTATACAATAAATTGTCAGGGTTGTGATTTTTTACCTCTCCATCAATCAACATAATACTTTCATACATCTTGTACAAAACATCATTTGGCGAAGTGGAGCCAACTTTGATGAATCCATTTCTCAAAAGAAACTTGCGTATTTCTTCAACGGGCGTGTGTTTAAACTTGAATGCTTTATTTGCGACATTATTGCGGATAGTGCGATTTGGCAAAAGAACGCCGACAACTGGTCGAAACTTGTCTTTCCCGACATTGTATGTGCGGCGAATAATTTTGTTGGGTTTGGCTTTGGGTATTTTGACATCGATTTGGCGGTTGGCGCGTTCATTGAGTCTGGCGCGAATACGTTCGATCGCAGATACGGATGCTGATGCTGAAGCAGATGATTGGGGCTTTACAGAGGTTGTAATATTTTTTGCGGTTTTATTCATTGCCGATCGATATGTTGGTAGAGAACCATTCTTCAAACATCCGTATGTGGGTTGAGGCGGGATGACGTGTGTTGATAATGGTGCAACATTCGTTGATAATGGTGCAACATTCGTTGATAATGGCATACCAATGCTTGATACAAGGCTTGACGAAACGCTTGGTGCAACATTTGTTGATAATGGCATACCAATGCTTGGCACAATGTTTGGCACAAGGTTTGACTGTATGCTTGACGCTATGCTTGGCATAAGGTTTGACTGTATGCTTGGCACAATGTTTGGCACAAGATTTGACGCTATGCTTGGCACAAGGTTTGACGATGCGCTTGGCACAAGGTTTGTCGCTATGCTTGGCACAAGATTTGACGCTATGCTTGGCACAAGGTTTGACGATGCGCTTGGCACAAGGTTTGTCGCTATGCTTGGCACAAGGTTTGGTCCTGCGTTTGACGATGCGTTTTGTATAAGGTTTAACGATGCGTTTGACGATGCGTTTGGTATAAGGTTTGACGATGCGTTCAGTCCTACGTTTGACCGAGCTGTCTGGTTATGTTTCGGCGGCATATTTTGTTCTCGTTTATGTTTATCCACCAGCTTGTTCATAAAATCCATCGTATCATTGAACTCGGTTTCAAACTTTTCAACAGGTGATATAATAATCGGCTCTCCTCTCTTGTCCGAGTTAAACATCTTATCATATTGCTCCGCCTGATTCGCACGAATCCGCCGAAGCATGTCTCGTTTAATTGTCTTGTCACGACTAACCGACTTTATTTTAATAGGTTTAGGTTCCTTCTTTATATCTGGTTTATTTTTACGCGTATTATTATTCGCAAACTTGAATAATTCTGGGTTGATTTTGATGACTTTTTTATCACCACCTTGACTCATCAAATATATTCTATACTACTGTTTTGTTTACCATAAAAATACGAAACAATTACAAAAACATAGAGGAGACAAACTTTTTTTCACTATAAACCGACGAACTCTTCATACTTTCTTTGAATTGTGAAAACCCCGCGTCCAAATCAGCAACCACAATTGTTTTCAAATCCGCTTGTTCGGTCTTCCCATAAACCCGACGACTATGTGCGATTTTCACTTTAAAAATCAGAGCCTCTATATCTCTGCCAAATGCCGGAAAATCCGCATATTTTTGTTTGAACCAGTGTTCGCCTACGTCATCCTGAATATTATGCATCCATCCAATTGCGGTTATTTTGTTTTTAAACATTTTCCACAACTCGGCGGATGTATAATCATCAATTGTGAACCGCCATGTAAATCGCGACTCCAATCCGGCATTCAATTTGAAAAAACGCTCATTCACCTCATTCTGATAACCGGCAACAATCACAATTAACTTATCTTTATTTTCGCTCAATAATTCGCACAATGTGTCGGCGCATTCCTTGGAAAAAGAGTCGTCGCCAAGTGAATAGATTTCATCGATAAACAATACGCCACCAAGCGACTCGGATACCAATGTCTTGGTTTTAATGGCAGTTTGTCCTAAATATCCAGCGACCAAATCTGACCGCGTAGCTTTGCGAAAACCTGGCACAGACGCAGACGCACACGCAGACGCACACGCAGACGCAGACGTAGACGTAGACAGAGACGCAAGTGTAGTCTTATTGGCAGACCCGGAACCAAGAATAATACCCATATTCGCATAAAGTCGCCCCAATATCTTGGCAATATCAGTCTTGCCAGTCCCTGGGGACCCATAGATAACCATGTGTTTGTATTCACCCGGCCCAGCAAGACCTTGTGAAAAATACAAAATCTGGTCAAGCACATTTTTCTTCAGCGTTTTCAGCCCAACTAGGGCATCCAGTTCACGCAACTCACCGCTAATTTGGTGGAGCATTTTGACATCGATGTTATATTCGACGGTATCACTTATTTGGTATTTTTCAACGATGGATATCAAGTCGGAAATAGTATGAATGGCGGAATCAATATGTACTTTTGTCTTGGGTTGGACTGGCGATTCAATTTCAATTTCATTTTCTTTTTGCCACAATTCATAGTTAGAGGCAACATCTGCCAAAATATCGAGCGACGTTTGGGGAACAAAGGGTGTGTTGAGAACAAAAGGTGTGTTAAGAACAAAAGGTGTGTTGGAAACAAAAGGCGTGATGCCATAAAAGTCGTGATTCGAATAATCAATAATGTTTTGTATTTCCTTAGGGGTTAGCGAGTTTTTTCGTCTATAGTAATCGAGATATTGACTAAATAACTTATATTTAGTCGACATTTTTAGTATTATATGAAATACAACAAATATTTTATATAGATTTTACACCTTTGCACATTTTAAATGCCGACCTAAAGGTCGGCATATTTGAATGAGCTTAGGTAACTGTCACTTTGCGACTGATAAAAACACCTTTTATATCCGAGAAATTGCCACCCTTCGGGTAGCAATTTCAGGCTATATAATCGGCATTTTAAAAGTGCAAATGTTTAAAACAATCTTTTGTAAAAAATTGAAAACTAAACATCAATTAAATTGAAAGCATTATTACATGTCCGAATCTATTAAAATGTCAACAACTACTAAACAAACTAAACGAACAACAAAAGCAGCTTCTGCTGCTTCTGCTGCTTCTGCTGTGGCTTATATACCAGAATCCGCCATCGACAATTTGGCCGCTGCCGAACCCGTAAAAAAACCGCGCAAATCTCGCGCAAAAAAACACGTCGAAGAGGAACCGACATTTGATAGTGCATCAATTCTCAAAGAAATGATTGATGCTGAGATAATTGCCGGTAAAATACCAGCATACTCACACGACCCCGTCGCAAAAACCGTATTGGGACACCTCGGTTCATACAGCGAAGAACCATTCACCATCATCGAATCCTACTTCAAAGGTCGTCATTCTACGTGCCTAGTCCGCCATCAAATTGAATCGTACAATGATTTCGTGAACCGTCAACTCCCGCAAACAATCCAGATGTTTAATCCGGTGATGATTCGTTCCGACAAAGACTTCATTGCTGAGTTGGGTCAGTATGCACTCGAAACTGAGATAACATTCGTTAATTTGAAAATCCACCAACCCCACATATATGAAAACAACGGTTCGACCAAAATCATGTTGCCGACGATGGCGAAACTCCGCAACTTCACATATGCGTCCAATATGACGATTGATATCAATATCAAGTACACAATTCGCGACACCGTTAATATGGACCAGCCGCGCATTGTCAACAAGACGATTACCAAAATCAGCATTGGCAAGATGCCCATCATGGTGAAATCCGATATTTGTGTGTTGAATCAGCACTCGCACATCAATCCCACATCCATCGACGAATGCGCTTTCGACCACGGCGGCTACTTCATCATCAAAGGGTCCGAGAAAACCGTATTACAGCAAGAACGCGCGGCACAGAATGTCGTATATTGCTACGACGGCAAAAATACGTCAAAATGCAGCTGGTATGCGGAAATCAAGTCGATGCCTGACTACAAGTGTATTTCGCCCAAACAAATCGAGATAGAAGTGATTAGTCGAAACAATGGCTATGGATTCCCTCTCAAAGTGGTCATTCCGCGCATTCGCGAATCAATCGACCTTTTCGTAGTATTTCGCGCACTCGGCGTGATTTCCGACCGAGAAATATGCCAATACATCTTGTTAAACGAGACGCGACCTGAAACCGCGGAAATGCTGGATTTCTTGAACGCCTCTATTATCGAGGCAAACAAGTTCATGACACAGGAAGACGCACTGAGACATATCACCAGTTATGCCGCATTCACACCAATCAATATGGACAAAGACCACGGCACCAGGAAAAAACGCGACTTTGTCATGGAAGTCCTGGGCAATGATTTGTTCCCTCATTGTCGCACGACACAGCAGAAAATATATTTCCTCGGATACATGACCAACCGGCTTATTCAAACGGCGCTCGGCTGGGTGAAACCGAGCGACCGCGATTCATATGTGAACAAGCGCATCGACACCACCGGAATATTGTTGAACAATTTGTTCCGCAACTACTATAACCGAATGGTGAAAGAAATGCAGAAGAATATAATGAAAGAAATCAACAACGGGTCATGGCGTTCCACGGAAGATTACGAGAATATCATAAATACGGCCAATATTTGTAAGATGATAAAATCGACGACGATTGAAACCGGTATTAATCGCGCACTTGCGACCGGAGACTTCAGTATCAAGCAGAGCAGCAGTAGCAAAGTCGGCGTTGCCCAAGTGGTGAATCGCCTGACAACCGCGGCGACACTGAGTCATATGCGCCGAGTCAATACGCCTATTGACAAGTCGGGTGAGCTGATTGAACCTCGCAAACTCCACGGCACGACATTCGGATTCTTGTGTTGTGCTGAAACCCCGGAAGGCCAGTCGATTGGTGTCGTGAAAAGCATCAGCAGTCTCATGCATCTGACTATATCGTCCAATAGTTCATCCCTCTATGTTTACGTCGAGCCATTCATCCAGTCGCTTGACACGATTAAACCCGCGGATGCCTACGACAAAGTGAAAGTGTTTATCAATGGCTGCTGGGTTGGAAACACGGAGACGCCCATGGAGCTCTACAATGATATGAAGGAGAAGAAATACCGCGGCATCATCAACATATACACATCAATCATATTCGACTACAAGAATATGGAAATCTACATTTGTAATGATGCTGGGCGAATGACGCGACCTCTCTTGCGTGTCAAGGATGGCAAGGCCCTAATTACACGCGACATCATTAAACAGCTGGAAAACAACGAGCTGTCGTGGAATGATATGTTGTCGAATTGTAAATTGACCGAGTCGGTTATTGAGTACATTGACCCATGCGAACAAAATTATGCGATGATTGCGTTGAAGTCGAAAGGGTCGTATGTTCTGGATAACATGCGTGTCAATTATACACATTGTGAAATCCACCCCAGTACCATTTTCGGAGTACTTGCGTCGTGTATTCCGTTCCCGGAACACAATCAGGCACCTAGAAATACATATCAGTGTGCTCAAGGAAAACAGGCGATGGGCGTGTATGCGACAAATTACGACAAACGTTATGACAAGACCGCTTATGTGCTTTCATATCCTTCGCGTCCTCTAGTCGACACTCGTCTAATGAACTGGCTCGACCTCGTGAAAATACCTTCTGGCCAAGTCATCCACGTCGCCATTATGTCGTATACCGGCTATAACCAGGAAGACAGTGTGTTGGTAAACAAGGGCTCAATTGACCGCGGAATGTTTGCGACCACCATTTACCATACTGAGAAGGATGAGGACAAGACAATTACGCGACTCGTGAGTCGTTGTAAACCGGACCCCTCAAAGACAAAAGGAATCAAGTATGGCAACTACGACAAAATCGACTCAACCGGATTTGTTCCCAAAAACACATTGCTGGAAGACCACACGATTATCATTTCGAAGGTGGTGAATATCAAGGAGAATCGCAATGACCCGACAAAACAGATTAAATATGAAGACCAGAGCAAGAGTGTAAGAACTGGTGGCGAGGAAATCTATGTGGATAGCAATATCCAGTGCCGCAATGGAGACGGATACAATTGTGCCAAAGTGAGGATGCGCACATTTCGCAAGCCGTGTATAGGCGATAAATTCTGTATGACCGATGACCATGATGTATTAACATTGAATCGTGGATGGGTACCAATTGCTAAAGTGGAAACAAGTGATTTGGTAGCTCAATTAAATCGCACTACCAATAAACTAGAATATGTAAATCCTCTTGAAACACTTGTTTTCGACCATGAAGGCGAAATGTATGAAGTAGAATCACAAGGAGTTAGTCAAAAGGTCACACTGAATCATAGAATGTGGGTTCAGCGAAGAGACCAGCCAAATTATGAATTGATACAAGCCAAAGAGATTATTGGTGAAAATGTTGTATTCAAATGTTATGACACCACAATAAACACAGTACTTGACAGTGATGAATATTATATGACATCGGCGAATACCACAACTGACTTTGTTGGAAAAGTATATTGTTTGCGAGTTCCATCTGAGATATTCCTTGTGCGACGCAATGGACGCTGCTCATTTACTGGAAACTCGAGTCGCCATGGTCAGAAAGGCACTTGCGGTCTCATCATTCCCGAGTGCGATATGCCATATACGAAGGACGGCCTTAAGCCCGACATTATCATCAACCCTCACGCGATTCCTTCTCGTATGACGATTGGCCAACTCAAAGAAACCCTTCTCGGCAAAGTGCTTGTTCACCTCGGCCTCTTTGGCGACGGCACCAGTTTCGGCGAACTGGATGTGAAAACGATTGCCGAGAAACTCCAGGACCAAGGATACGAGAGTTATGGCAACGAGCTGATGTACAACGGCTTGACGGGCGAACAATTCCACACCAATATATTCATCGGCCCCGTGTTTTATCAGCGATTGAAGCACATGGTCAATGATAAACAACACAGCAGGTCAATTGGACCGATGGTCAATTTGACGAGGCAACCGGCCGAAGGCCGGAGTCGTGACGGTGGTTTCCGTATTGGCGAAATGGAGCGTGATGTCATGATAGCACATGGTATCAGCCGATTCTGCCGAGAACGTTTGTACGATGTGTCGGACAAATATAGCGCGCACGTGTGTAAGAAATGCGGTATGATAGCACAATATAACGATGACGGCAATTCGATGTTGGGCAAGTTCAACTTTAGCGTACACAAATGTAGTGTGTGCGACAATATGACCGATTTCGCATATGTTGAAATACCCTATGCGTTCAAGTTATTGGCGCAGGAACTCCAGACAATTAATTGTGTGCCGAGATTAATGACGGAATAAGAAAATAAATTGTACGTATGTCCAGATTGTAATAAATAACTGAAGTTTGGATTTTTTTTATTTTTACACGTATAATAAAAATAAAATTTGGCAAATAAATATACATATATAAAATATATTAGTGATGGGTAAAAGTAAGAGTAAACCTAAGGATAAGAGTGTGCATAGTGAACACCCTTTAATAAATCCACCTACAAGAACTACAACAATAAAATCAGAAGTTAATACACAACCGCTTTCACAAACAACACCAAAACAATGGTCAGACCTTAACGATATTAACCTTGAATCTTTTTTAAAACAAACTGATCAACAACAACAAAAAATGAAAAAAATTGTATACCAAGAAGAAAACGCACGAGAACGAGAAAGAATAAAACCTTTATTGGTTAAATATTTAAATGACAATGGTTATTTGAATAAAGAAGAATATAGGATTTCGCCATATGTAATGGGAAATGTATTTGGTAATTTACCGGTTGATTATACTTTACAAATTAAATATGATAAAAATATGTTATATTTGTTTGGGTATATATGGAGAGAGAGCTATTCTAGACGTAATAGACATAATAAATATACGGAACTTAATTTGGGATGGGAACCGATAGAATTAAAAATTGACATCGATGAACTTAAACACCCTGAAGATATTAAAGCATTATACACTATTCCTGCTAAATCACCCATAGAAAAAAAAGTAGATGAATTAAAAGCGTCGTTTAATACCACCAATAAACTTGATTTTTCAAAAGTGAATGGAGGTAAAAATAATAAGAAACAACAAAGTAAATCTATACGTACACGTGCTTCAACAAAATCTCATAAGCATCACAGAAAATCATTTACTCTGAAAAATGTCAAATAAAAATAAATCGTATACCACATAATTACACCATTGAAGAATTAAAACGGACTGTGGTCGGCCCCCTCCCTTCGGGGGCCTCCCGAACCGTTTTAATTCGTTAATGGAGCGGTTCCCTACGGGTAGTAACGATTTGAAACAAAGCACACCTGTTGTGGTTCGGGAGGCCCCCTTTGGGGGGCCGACCACAGTCGGTTTTAAATCTTCACCGGTATATATTATTTACGATTTCTGGTTTTATCAGTTCTTTTGACTCTTTTTCGAATTGTCATTTTGTGTTTTCCACCACTTTTACTCATACGACTTTTGCCAACACTTTTACTCATATTAGCTTTGTCGCCAGTTTTACCAAAGCTCTTATCAAAGACTGTTCCAATAAAATCATCAGCCGGGTCTAAGTCTATCAAAATATTTTTCAACTTTGCAATCACATGTTCAGCATTATCAATTGGTTCTATGCCTTCTTCAATTTGTGTAATTCGCGTTTTAACAATATCCGATGTTGTATTTCCGTCATTATCTTTTTTTGATAAATTGGTTTTTGGTATAAGAATACCCACTATTTTACTATATCCATTGTACGCCGCTATCATAATTGGAATTGTTCCATCGGATAGTCTAGCAACATTGGGGTCAGCACCATATTTAAGGAGAACCTTAACTAAATCAATATTATTATTTGCCACCGCAACCATAAGACATGTATTCCCATTTTTGGTTGGTGTATTAATACTGGATTTTGCTCCATTATTAAGCAAATATTTAACAATTTCTGAATCACCTACCTTACATGCTAAATAAAGCGGGGTTGTTCCATCTTTAAGTGTATTATTTATACTTAAAGTAACATCTAATGATTCCATACTAGTTTTAATTTTATCAAAATTGCCTTGTAAAATAGCTTTAACAAACCCCTCCATTATATTATATATAACTATTTTACTTTTTAATAGATACAAACTGTAATGTAACACTTGCAACTGACAATAAATAAGTAAACCCTTGTAAAATAAACATTCCTTCAATTTTGTCTTGCATTTTTTCAATTCGCGTATTTATATCACTATCAAGTTTACAACTATTTTGGCAAGAAAACAATCGCCGACCGCCGAGTTGTTGTAAAGGTCTTCTAAAAAACATACTATGAAAACTAATGTCATAGTATGTTTATATGTTTTATATGTAAAGATATATTCGAAAATACATAAACATTTGTTAACAAATCATACTAATGGCAACAGCAGAAGCAACAGCAACAGCATCATCAAGCACAATTTTAACTGAGATTCTCACATCTGAAACGGCCGACTGGCGAGAGGTTATCCACCATTTTATGGAGCAAAAAAACGCGGAGTTCCAGGCCATTATGAAAACCACTATCCAGAATACCATGAGCGAAAAGCTCAGCAACTTTTACAACCGGTCATTCGACCATGACGATGTACTCTTTGACAAAAATGGAACAGATATTGTAAAGAAAACAAATGGATTTTTGGAAACAAATAAAAACAATGGGTATATGTCAGTGGAGGGTAGAAAAATGGCGCAACAACAAATAAATGAACTCGCACAACTCATAAAAACAAATGACTACAAATGTTTTCACTTATCATGTTCACAATATACTGGAAATGGGAATAACTCAAACTCAATATATATATTCAAGCATTTTCTCATATCAAACTCAAAGCAATCATATGATAACACAGATAGACCTGTGTATATTAAACATAATTTGACCAATGACATATTATTCGCAATCAAATATTTTCAGATACCTCATTCAGGTGGGTTTGAAACTGGGTTGAAACTATACAATGACCATCCAGAATATTTCAGACAAAATTGTAGCGAGTTCGAGAGTATTTGTAAGCGCGAATATGCGATAATTCAAACCAAAAAAGACGAGCTCCAACGAGTCATTGATGAAAACGTCACCAAAACCGACTATTATCGCGGACTCGAAGACCAAATCAAGACATTGGCGGATGAGAAACAGGCAATAGACAATGACCGACAGAAGTTAAAAGAGGAGCGCGACACATTGGCAATAGTAAAACACAAATTGGCCAAGATGAAAGCCGATATTGACCGAGAGCGCCAAGCATTTGAGGAAGAAAAAAACAAACTCAGTACTAGCACAATTGATATCAACACATATTTTGATGTGTGAACGCGCTTTATATGTAACAATTTTTCAAAGGTGTAAATCTTCACCAGTATAAAAGTAAACAAACGGTTATTTATTTAGTCAACAACAATGAGACCGCATTTTCTTGTAAAAACATTATACTTTGAAATTATTAATTTAACCACACCAATGACAAATTATAAAAAATATTTATATAATATATATTATGCCACTAACACCAAGACAACGTAAGCATTATGCAGAACGTAAGTATTATGTACAAAAATACAGTATTCGTGGTAACAAAGATACAGTTCAAAAAATTGTAAAAAAATATAAAAAATTAAAATTAAATAAACAAAATTTTGTAGTAACTGATAATACTGACCCATTATTTGGTACTGCGCAAATTACGCCATCAAAACAATATCTAGAAGACAATAGAGAAGATACATCAAACTATGCCTATCCAAATTCAGAACGACATGCCGTGATGTTGATTGATTTTATTACAAAAACCTGCTATTTTGTACAAACAAAATATTTTAGTTTAAAGGGCAAAACAGAGCCCGAAGAACTTCTGAACGAAAAACTGAGATATGTACTACTTAATTGTATTCATTTATTTCATATAAAAAAAAGTACACAATATTGTATTGTTTCTCTTGATCATCCAAACTCGTCAGTTTATATTGATTCCAAATACCACAGAGACATGTTACCTCTGTATTTTCTTACATCCGATGTTTTAGCCACTAAAATTAGTCAATCTATTGTAGAATCAAATTATGTGTTTCTAGAACCAATAATTGATTCTGGGTCTTGCTCTTCTACTGTAGTTGAATATAACGATAATGAGTTTAGATTTCCAATTATACGTACTCCAGAAAAAACAACTATCACTATGTTAGATAATCAAAAGACAAGACATTCCGCACCATTTTGTTTATCGAATCTTGATAACGTTGACCGAACTATAGGAAACGATTTTTGCATATCACAATGTTCATTATCGAGGCGGCTCTATAGAACACAGATTTTGTTTGTAGAAGAATCTATTTTTAATGAGATTTTAACTAGATATTATACAGACTTTAGAATTATTAATTTTTCACAATGGACATCTCCACTTTCACAATCCAATATTGAAAAAATTGATATCAACACATACCTTACGTCATCAGAACGCAACAACAGAGAATATGGTGGTGGAAAAAACAAAATCATGTTTAGTAATAAAAAGACACGACGACCAAAAACAAGGATTACAAAACGCAAAATCCGATTATAAAATCGATATTGATATCAACACATATTTTGATGTGTGAACGCGCCCCCTCTATATGGGCACCAGGACACCAACCATTTCCTTGGCATCATCGTGTAATTGTCGCGCCCGTTTTTTGGAATATTCGGTGACAAATAGTCCGTCCTCTATGTATCGGAACACTCGTTTATCAAAGAGTTCGACCGCAATCGACAAGGCTTCGTCATATTTGACGCATCGCGTATACATCGAGTACATAATACATCGGTCGATATCGTATGCCGACAATAAATCCGCCTCTCTGACAATATGGTATGCCAATTGATATTCGCCCAAATCGGGGTATCCGCGCTGTTTCACAGTAGAGTACGACATCGTTGTAATGATTTTGAAGATAATATCTAGACTGGTTTCATCAACCACGTTTGTCAATTTGCGGCGCAAAATGACAACCCCATCCAATTCCGCCGTGTATTTTTTGTCGCACATATCATGAAGAATCGCCGCCAAATAGATGATGTCCTGTTGTTTTGCGAGATTCGGGGTCGCAGCCAATTCCGCGTTTACGATTTTTTTTGTGTAAGCATAGACTTCCATACTATGTTTGAGTGCATGAGATTCATCAATATTGAATTGACGACTAAGTTCAATTACGAGTCCAAATGCGATATTTAATGACATTTTAAGAAATAATTTGTTTTGTACTACACCAACATCTTAGAAAAACATTTCAATTTTTCACGCGGCACACAATGCTGTATTATAGTAAAAAATTGAAATATTTTCTTTGGAAAATAATATGAGTATAAAAATATCAGTTAATAGTAAATAAAATCAAACTGCCTACTAGTATTATTAGACAATGCCAGTTACCCGTTCACAAGCAAAGAAACAACAAAATGTTGAACCGATGGCAAATAGCCAAAGCCCACCCATAACCATCGAAACGCAAGAGCAATCCAACCAAGAGCAACCCAATATTTGCGGAATCTGCCGAGATGAGTTTGACGAAGCCACCAAAGAAACATGCGATAGTGATAACGATTGCGATAGTGCTCCAATTATAGTTCATGAAGACGACAGCGGTCTTTGGTCCCATTCATTCCACGCCAAATGTATTGCCAAATGGATACGCGAGAAAATGGAAGAAGACCGCGTTCCAAAATGCCCATTGTGTTTCAGCACACCGATTCCCGACAATATAATTGCCTCTATGAGTATGGTAAATATTGACGACGACGACGACGACGACAACGATGACGAAGAAATAATACAAAATAATATGACGTATGTTCAAGACCAAGACCAAGACCAACACTACGAATATAGAGACCCCGAAACCTACCAATCAGCCGAACAAAATGCGATTGGACGTTATTATCGCCTCCATGCGGATTTGGAAATCACGGCGCCCATCTATTTTGTCGCAGACATATTCATGAACGGCCATAGTATATTGAAACTCACCAACAACGACTTGAATATTCAACGCAACATCACTATTACCGAAATAAAACGACTCATTGAATTACGAAACCGTGAAATATATTTTAGCACAGGAGGCATATTGTCTCTCACAAACGCCCGGCATAATTTATCGTTGTCAAATTGGACACAAAATAAATATCCATCTATCCGCGTCAATGATGTTCACTACACAATTCCGCCCCATAATTCGCGGATTATGTTTCCCGAGCTTCTCGACCATGACCAAACATATTTGTACGCAATGTATGTCGATTATCAAACCTCTCTTGGTGAAATATTAGAAGACCGCAATTTACACGAAGACGTGATAAGTTATGTCGAAAAAATATACAAAAAACAGCCCGTTTATTGGAACTATCCGCAAAGCGTCCACGAAACCGGGCATTATAGCTGCGGGTACATAAATACGCAGAATCCGTTTATTCCGGAAGACAAACGTCCTCATCCAACTTGTAATAGCAGTACAACTGAGCATTCTATATTGTGGGTGGCATTCCACGTAGATTACGTCGACGCTTATGCCGACGCTTATGCTAATTCATAAAACTGAAAATTATTTGTTGTATATACCAAATATACATATACAACAAAATGAGCGGAGCAACCAAATCCCAGCTACAACAAATGCTCGCCAATATAAAAAAAGAAATACAAACCATCGATGAAAAGAGCATCTACTCTCTCAGCTATATATTCTACAATGAAGGCGAAACCCGCGAACGTCTTCTTGCGCAACTCGCGCAAATAGAGGCGGAATTGATGTACATCGCAGATGACGAAAAACGCAACAAATACAAAGCATTCAGAGACCGAGACCCACTCAAAAATTGTAGGAAAAAACACACAACATCACAATAGAATAATTGCTTATCCTCTATTTTTCACTTTGGAAATGACATATTCGCACACAATGTTCATAGAGGTGGTGTATTTCGAATTATACGAATTGTGAATAGTGAATTCGGCAAATATTCGCGTCGGTTCAATGAACGCGCAAAACGCGGGTTTCACGTGGTCAATGTATTGATTAATTGTGCGGTCATAATCGCTGTCTCTTTTTTCACGGTCGCGGAGAAGCCGTCTTACTAAACATACTTCCATATCGGATGAAATAAATAGCCGCAAGTCAAATAATCGCCGCAAACTTTCTAAATAAAATGTGAAAAGTCCCTCTACGATGACGATTTTCACTTTTGCAGCGTAAATCCGGCGTCGCGAATCCGGCGTCTGGATGCTGCTGTTGAAATCAAACTCGGGGACAACCACGTCTTCGCCGTTTTCTAGCGCTTTCAAATGTGTTTCCAAGAGAGGCAAATCAACGGCATCTGGATGGTCCCAATTGTATTTTATATATTCGGGCGTTTTCACATACGTGTTTGTTTCTTTGGATTCTAGTTGCCGTGGAGTGCCGTCATTGTTCAAGAATGTCTTGTAATAACTGTCGCACGAAATCACTTGAATGGCGGCGGCTGAGATGCCATTTTTTACCAGGCGGTCTTTTAGCAATTTAGTGAAATAGGATTTGCCGCATCCGGATGCGCCGGCAATTCCGATGAAAAAAATACGGGATTTTGCGGGTTGCTTTTTCTTATGTCGCGTTTTGTTTTTGGGTGTTTTTCGGCGACTTGCCATTTATAATAGGGTCATATTTTGTTTGATGAGCGCAAAATACATTTTGATAGGCGCAAAATGTATTTTGATAGGCGCAAAATGTATTTTGATGAGCGCATCACTTTACATTCAACTCCATAATCGTGTACATCTTGGTCTCATCATAGTTTTCAAACCTGGCTAAATACGGATAATTTTCCATAGTACAATCCACGACTTCAAATCCATATTTCTGGTAATATGATACAGCTTCGTCAATTGAACTGAGAACAACTTTTACAGGGACCACGGCATCGACAGTTTCTTCACGGATTTTTTCCACAAACCCATTGAGAAGCGCAGTAGCATATCCCAGATTTTTGAATCTGCGCTGTGTACAAATAATCATAATATAGTAAATAATAGCCCCGCCCGTATTACGCGTCTGTTTTGAATAAATCATCGCGGATGGGCAGTTGCGAATATTAAACTCGTCATCATCCATACAATAAAACGCCACGCGGTTTGATTTGTATTTGAGTAAATTATTCGTATAATCCAGCCCAATGACCGAAAATGTGAAATATGTGAACAACATGGCAATGTCTTCTTTGAATTGGTCTAGTTTGTCGGCAATAACGTCCAGCTCGTTATTGTCGACGATGTCGGCTTTGATTTTGTCGGAGTAAAATATCATTTTTGTAGCATTTATGTGCCGATTTAAAAAAACAATTCAAAAAAATCAATTTTACGGCATGGCTTTATCGGTCGCCATCGCTTTATCGGTTGCCATCGCTTTACCGGTCGCCATCGCTTTATCGGTTGCCATCGCTTTACCGGTCGCCATGACTTTATCAGTCGCCATCGCTTTATCGGTCGTTTTACGTGTCGTCGATGCTTTGCCTTTACTGCCCTTATCCTTACTTTTACTTTTACGCTTCTTCGTAGTCCTGGTCCGAATAAACGCAAATTTATTATTGTATAATTCAATTATTTTTTTAAAATTGGCAATCGACATCGATGAAACATCGGATCCAACATGTTTCGTGAGAATATTACAAGCCCCTCTCGTCATCTGTTTCTTGAGTTCCATGTCCGCTATATCATACACATATAGCGCCAACATTTTCTGAAAATTACGGCACTCAATTAATATGATATTGCCTTTCAACTCCATTCTGTTGGACAAATTATCGACTTTCGTGTATTCGAGCCAATCGTGGTAAATGATTTCACCAGCATTCGGTTGTTCAAAGAAATCAAAATAACTGACCAACGAATATCCCGGGTCCCCATAATGCCGGTTTGTTTTATCCAACACATTTGTTTTTGAAAATACCCCTCTCCTGAGTTGTTCTCGCGGTAATTCCAGCTGCCCCAATATTTGCGGAACAAAAATAATGTCTTTGATAATGGCAATAACACGCTCTTCATCAATTCCAAAATGGGTTTTGATTTGCCGTTTCAAGTTCATATACAAATCATAATTGCTATGGCGCGAATTAAAATACAACACATCTTTCAAATATTTTGCTTTGGCTACATTTGATTTGAAATACATATATTGTACAATTTTGTACAATATCAGAAAAATATGTGTCTTCACAATATTGGAAAACGCTGCATTTTTCTTAGTATCCGACAAAATATGATGCATCGCGGTATTTGCGTTATAGTTATCAACAAGGTTATTGACACACATTTGAATAAGAAGGATTTTATTCAACTTTACTTCATTGTCCTCACTAAATGACGCAATTGACTGTGGAGTATTGGACAACAATGAAACCAAGACCTCGATAATATGCTCGGCATTTGCCGAAAATGTCATCTGAACAACGGAACACGCGTCATCAATCGTGAGAGGCATAGAAGACTTCTGAGTTTGTAAATAATATAAATTGGTGCCTGGTTTGTGGAACAAGATGCGTTCGCGGGGATGTTCAACTACAAACTCTTGGCCCTCTTTACTCTTGACAATATAAGTTCCACGAATCGATTCTAGGTCGCTCAAATGCCGAACCAGATTGCTTATCATATTAACAAATGTATCGACCACAACATTCTTGCTTCGTTGAGGTTTATAATAGGTGATGACCCATTCTACCGATGTATGGAGCGCGCAGCTTTGATTAGCATCGACAGCATCATCGGCATAACCAAGCATAAACCGTATTTTATAATCTTTCCCGGATTCATCGCGAAAAACAAAAAAATTGTTTTTTTCTTCTTTTTTGTCGGCGAATGATGCTTCCGGGTCCAAGTCCGAGTCATAATAACACAATTTATCCACCATCTTAATAAATGGTGTCATCGCAATATCACTAGTTATATTGAAAACCGCATTTTTATCAGGTTTCCCAGCTCTATCAAATATAACATCTTCCATCATTTCTTCTTGGCGTTCCAAAATAGAATCATCTACGTCGGCATCCGAGTCTTCCTCTAATCTTTTAAAGTCGTCAACATCTTTTCTGGCGGTATCAGTATTATACAAAACCATTTCACCTGGCTCAACATCAATTTCGGTTCGTGTAAACTTTGCTAAAACGCCGCATTCAACCTCGTATCCAATACTCAAAATGTGTCGCAATCCTTTAGTATCGGCAATAGAGCCGCCGCGACGAAACATAATATATAACTATGGCATATATTATGACTTGTATTCATATCATCAATTTACTACATTACTGAAAAGTGCGTCGAATCGCATAGGGATTCTGTTGTAGCACACTATACAAATCCGACGAATTGCGCTCTACTTGCGGCAACACCTCTTTGCCTCTATATTGGAGCTCCCCCATGCTCTGTACCGACTGCGATTGATATGGCATCTTGGGCATCGCATCTCTACTATTAATCATATCAATGTCCTTGGGTTTGCCCTGATAATTCACCGAATTATTGAACAAATTGGTATTGGAATTGCCGAATCGACCGTTGATGGTAGACGCCTTGATATCGCTCGGCTCATAGGAGAGCTCGGCATCATATGGTCGGAGGGCCGCATTGCGATACCCAGCACCACCAGTATGCGACTTGGTTGTAGTATCACGATGTTGCGGTAAAACTTCATGATTGGCCGATACATATGCATCACCATTCTGGCCTCTATTGACATTCCAGTGATTCACCGACTTCTCCGTGGTTTCACGCATCGTGTGTGCCGGAGCATCTGCCGGATTATACAAATAGGATTGCCCAACGCGTGATTTGGCATCACCATAAACCCGCATATTGCCGGTCGTGTTTTCTTTGCGCGATGGTCGCATAATCTCCAAGAGAGGCGCCACGACGGCGCCGATTCCACTACCAACAGCACCAAAATAATCCGTCGTCTCATTCACACTACGATTGTTGGCATACACGTGTTTTGATTTAATCCCGTAATCGCCATCACTCGCAAACTGGCGCCCACTTGCATTCGCAACACCAAGTTGTGTAGGTCCCAACTCAACCCGATGACTCGGGAGAATCTCGCCTACATCGGACCGAGTATTGTAGATACTCTGCGCCGCACCACTGTAGGAAACAGTGGTCTCTGGACGAGCAACATCGCGCTCAATCTGGATGGCCTGGGCGGTGGGTCCCTTCTCTACACCCGTTGTAGTGAAGAGGCGGTCCTGGCCCCATTCAAATGCGGTCTCTGGGCGATTCTTCTGAAAAGTGCCTAAAATACCGACATTGGTGATACGGCTTTTTGCTGGACCCTCATGTCCGAGCTGCATCATCTCCGAAGCCTTCTGCTTATTCGCCGTGCGCAATTCATCCACACCCTTGGGCATCCACGACTCGCGTACCATAGTGCCTGAATTGTATCCACCGGCACCTTCGGTGCCGTAGCCGAGTCCAAGTCCGGGACCGACTTTCACCTCTTCAAAAGGTTTCACATTTGCCATACGCATACTGGGATTAACACGAGACTGATAGAAGTCGTTCATGTTGGGTGCGCCATGTGCGTATTGGTATTTCTCATTGGGGGCAAAGAGAGGTGCCTGTTCCGACTTGGTGATAGTTTGGCTTCCTGTGCCTAAATAGTTGTCCATGATAGCCTCATTGGATTTGGGGTCCACTGCCGATCTCATTTTGCCGCCGAAAAATGGCACCATATTGTTATGGTTAAAATACGAAGTACCAACTTTGTCTCCACTCATCGAATAATATTGAGAGGTATCACTTTCAACCGCCTTCTTTACTAAACTATCTTGAGCATATGGATTGAAATATTTGTCGGTATATGCTGAGCGACCATCATATTGATTCACTTTGGACAACTTGGAAGAGTTGTCTTCTTCGGGGTTTTTTGCGGAACCTTCAAGGAATACGGTTCTATCGGGTATGTTTGTGTTTGGCAAACCATCAAATCCTTCTTTTGGCTTATCGCCGGGGTTTGATTGATTTGATACAATATACATACTTCCGAGTGCTAATAGAGGTATTGCGATCTCCATAATTTAACTATATATACTACTGAAAATATATAGTTAATGTAAAGATGAACCGATTTTTCCGTTTTGCGTGAATGGGTTATATCTTGATGGGCTAGAAGGCGCGTTACTGGAAGGTACGTTGTTGAAACCAGCTACTGCCAGTGGAACCGGCGACGATTTAAAATGGTCTCGTTCCAAAATGCGCGTATTCAAATCATAATGGAATGGTTTTTCCAACTGGTCAAGCGGATTCAAAAACGGCGGTTCAAACCGATTGATTTCACTCTCTCTATATGTCCACGCAGGATGTGTCGCACGACTATCATCGGTCATATAATTCGTCTCTTCCGGTTTAAATGCCACCGACGACTTCACGCTCCACTTCTTGTAATCATTGACTTCAGGAAGGTCACGTGTTAGAGGCCGCGTCATTCCACGCAAATCGCTATTAATATCCATCATATTGTTGCGAAAATTGGCCCCCCATTTCTGAATGCGAATATGCGGGTCGGCATTGAATGCCATTTGGTCTCCCGGACCAGGCACATCCAGCGCATATCTGCCCGGGTGCGTCAGCATCGCATTCTGTTTCTCAATTCTTCCTCTATCATTTGTATATCGAGTACACGCCATGTTCGTATATTCTAAACCAACAAAAGAATGACTAATATTTATTCGTATTTATTATGAAAGGGTATAAACATAATAGCCAGATACAACCATAGAGGCTACACACATGGAAAATATCGAGTTCAAAATAATGCCTAAATTGGCCTTGAACATGATTGTCAAAAATGAATCCAAGATTATCACGCGGCTTTTTGATTCACTCATTGGAATCATTGATTGTTATTGTATTTGCGACACTGGCAGCACGGACAATACAATTCAACTCATATGCGAATATTTTTTGTCGCACGGAATCCCCGGCCGTGTAATCACAGAGCCATTCAAAAACTTCGAGTACAATCGTACATTTTCCCTACACGCATGTAAAGATGCGGCAAATACTGGCGACACATATGCCGACTATATTTTGCTGATGGATGCCGATATGGTGTTGGAACGGGGACCACAATTTGACACAACACAATTCAAATTGAATCTTGACAATGCTGACGTTTTTCATTTGTTCCAAGGAAGCGATCGTTTTTCATACAAGAACGTCCGAATTGTGAAAAACAGCCTAAATATCTCATATTGGGGTGTCACCCACGAAGTAATCAGCACCCCCGACGGAACAAAATACGACCAGATTGAACGGTCTGTTGCCTTTATCAATGACATTGGCGACGGAGGAGCCAAGGCAGACAAGTTTACTCGCGACATCCGCTTACTCACTGAAGGTCTTGCGGAGAAACCCAACAATGACCGCTACACATTTTATTTGGCAAATAGTTATCGTGACAATGGAGAGCGCGAAAAGGCAATCGAGATGTACAAGAAACGCATCGAAATTGGCGGATGGTTCGACGAAGTCTGGCAGAGTTATTACAACATTGGTCGGTGCTATTCTTGGTCGGGAGAACCTGAAAAAGCGATTGCTTATTGGATGCTTGCCTACGACCATTTCCCCAAGCGTCTCGAGAACATTTACGAGATAATTCACTATTACCGCAACCAATCTAAGCACAAGCTCGTGTACGAATTTTATTGTATGGCGATGCGACAATTGGAGGGGGTCGATAAATCAAAAATTGACTACGTGTTTTTACAGAATGATATTTACGACTACAAGCTCGATTACGAGTACACGATTTCGGGGTACTATTACAACCCTGACAAAATCGATTTGGCGGCACTGTCGATGGAAGTGTTATGTGCCAAAAATATAGAGGACGGTATAATGCGCAATGTGTTTTCCAACTACAAATTTTACTCAGAACCGCTGCCTGGAAAAACGGTCATCATTGGAACTCCTAAATTGCCAGATGGATTCCAAACAAGTACTCCTTCGGTGTGTTTCCACGATGGAAGAATGGTGACGAACCATCGCCAAGTAAATTATTATATTAACGAATCTGGCGGATATGTGAATCAAGAGCATATTACTACGCACAATGTGATAACGATTCATAATAATTTTGCTCAATGTAATGCCGATTCGGATGATGAAGACGCGGGGTCATTTGTCTTGAATTACAATAAAGAGCTCGATGCCCGATATGTCGGTTTAGAAGATATACGCTTATTTGAGAACCAAGGTATCACTCATTTTACGGCCAATCGTGGACTCGCAGATGGCACAATGCGGGTTGAATACGGTCATATTGATTATGAAGGTCGCCGTGTAGTATCGTCACTCTTGACAAAACCCGATGGCCAGGTAAATATTGAGAAAAACTGGGTTCTTTATGCCGACACCAATCACCAAATACGGGTAGTGTATAATTGGTGGCCGATGACAACCTATGAGATCGGACACGCAAATGTGCTTATCAATAAACGCGAACAAAAGACACCGAGATTCTTTGAGTCGGTGCGCGGTTCCACCAATGGTGTTAGAGTTGGCGCGGAAACGTGGTTTATTTGCCACTTGGTTTCCTATGAGGACCGCAGATACTATTACCATATCTTGGTTGCGATTAATACGGAGACGGGTGATATTACGCGATGGTCGCGTTTGTTCACATTTGAGCGTGAGAAAGTAGAATACGTGCTGGGGTTTGTCAAGACCGATGATACACAGTTTTTATTGGGATATAGCAAGATGGACCGCACGTCGGAATTCAAGAGTGTCGAACAGAAGGAGCTTGAGTTGCTGTTTATCTAGTGGACACTAGATATAAGTACTTCCGGAAATGCGGATACATTTCCGGAACAGCTGTTTATCTAGCGGACTCTCTACAAGTGTCCTATAAAAATTGCTGAAATAAATCTTGGGACCTCAAGAAATTGAAATCTTTTTTATTATAATTCAAATAATAATAATAAAATAACACATAAATGATAAAATGAATACTACTGCTTTACTATCCGAGGACAAACTATACCGGTACCAACTTTTGCGTGTTTGGGACGAAACACTGCCACGCGTTTTATTTGTAATGCTGAATCCATCAACCGCCGACGCAACCAAAGATGACCCCACAATTCGCCGCGTGATTTCATTTGCAAAATCGTGGGGATATGGTGGAGTTTATGTGGGCAATTTGTTTGCGTTTCGAAGCACAGACCCAACAGGATTGAAATATGTTACGGATCCAATTGGCGAAAATAATATCCAACATATTCAAACCATGGTCGGACTTGTTGACAAAGTCATATATGCTTGGGGTAATAATCAAAAAGAGCCAAAATGGCTAAGCGAGTTGGTTCCGACCCCCTACTGCATTGATATATCAAAAAAAGGGGTTCCAAAACACCCTCTATATCTCAAAAAAGACACACAACCAAAATGTTATATAAGATAACAACAACCAAAATATAAGCACTTTCAAAAATGCTTATATAAACCATTTTGTATGTAATTATGAATACATACAAAAAACAAGAATTATTACCTTCCACCCTATGAGAATCCACCCTATGAGAATCCACCCTATGAGAATCCACCCTATGAGAATCCACCCTATGAGAATCCACCTATGAGAATCCACCTATGAGAATCCACCTATGAGAATCCACCTATGAGAATCCACCTATGAGAATCCACCCTATGAGAATCCACCCTATGAGAATCCACCCTATGAGAATCCACCCTATGAGAATCC
>Ga0315904_10002697_pt1 | contig 27126 bp, 18 predicted proteins | sample LakEriMetagenome_6_FD_203529 | JGI IMG/M metagenome (GOLD analysis project Ga0315904, IMG submission 203529) | Freshwater fungal communities from buoy surface, Lake Erie, Ohio, United States - Buoy 12 MA120 | ecosystem: Environmental > Aquatic > Freshwater > Lake | place: USA: Lake Erie, Ohio...
CGGGGAAATCGCAGACGATTTAAACCGCTTCCTCAATCATCAGCCAATCGCAGCCAGACGTCCTTCGGCCGTCGATCGACTGGGTAAGTGGGCGCTTCGCAAAAAGAAATGGGTTGCAGTCGCTGCGATTGCGATGCTGATGCTCGCTCTGGGATCGTTAACCTTCGCATTCGTTATCCTGCAGCAGCGAAGCCGCGCCGAGATGTTTGCGAGCAACGCACAGTTGATCGTAGATCGGTTCGGTTCTGATTTCGCAGACCAATTGGAAGGAATTCCAGGAACAGAGCCGATTCGCCGAAGGATCCTCAATGAAACATCGGAATACTATTCGCAATTGGTTCGGTATTCCCAGGAGGATTCGGCTCTCGCACGCCAATCGGCACATGCCGCGCATCGGCTGGCGGTGATCTCACAGCGGCTGGGAAATATCGAGGCCGCCGGAATCGCGTATCGCGATGCCTTGGAGCGTTGGACACGTTTTCGCCCGATCCACAAGATGACTCCCGAGGATGCGATCGATATGGCAGCTTGTCATCGGGATTTTGCTGTTTTGCAAAGCAAGCTCGGGGACCATCAGTCGGCCCGCAAACACTTCGATTCCTCACTGTCCACGCTCGAATCGATCGGAGACGGCAAGGAAGACGACTTGCCTCGTCTTATCGAGCTTGCCAAAACACGATCGGAACTCAGTTCGTTCCTGGCGAAGATGGAGAACAAAAAGGCTGCGATTGCGATGTTGAGGCAATCGGTGGAGGAACTCGAGCATTCGCTCGGTCGCGATTCCAAGACACTTCGCATCGAACGGATTGGGCAGATAACCATTGCTTTGAATAATCAAGCTTCGATCGTTCTCGATCAGGATCCGGGCCAAGCGGCATGGCTGCTCCATAGGGCTGCCAAAATGCGGCTCGATCTGGGTTCGGAGAATGAATTCCGACTCAACGATCGCATGCTGGGGGCGATCCTGCACGGCAATCTTGGGGTAGCGGAGCGAAAGCTCGGTCACGCAATCGTCGCGGAAGGGCAATTCCAGCAGGCGATCGACGCGTTGGACGCCATTCTGGAAACGCATCCCGATTATGTCAAAGCGCATGTGGAACTCGCCGCATGCTACAACAATTGGGCCCAGCTTCATTTGGACAATCGAGATCCTGACCGGGCAAAGTCCTGCTTTGAGGAAGCAAAATTGCTTCTCACTGCCGCTCAGTTGCGATTTCCTATGCAACCAGAAATCCCTCGTTTTCTTCAAGTCATTCAAAAAAACATCAAGTTTTTGAACGGTGAAGAGATGAGCGCGAGAATCGACGACGGCAAGAGCAAGACGATGTTCGTCTTCGAGGGCGAAGATAGTCGATACAGGCAATAACAAAGACCGACATCATGAAGCGTACGAAGAGACAGCGTTGGATGCATCGAGCAAGATTGGAGTGCTTCGAACAACGCCTGTGCATGGCGGGCGACTTGATCGTACTTCCTGATGAAATCCAAGTGTCTGTCCCCATCGCGATTGCCGAATACAGCGATTCGCAAATCGTTGAGCCTGCGACGGAGACGAGCAATCCTGAGGATACGCCCTCCGGTCATGAAATCGAAAGCAACGACTTTGTCTACGAAGATGGAACGCAGGATTGGCTGGTTGGCCTCGATCCATGGTTGGAAGGAATACCGAGCACAGGAACCGTAGATACGGGCGTGGTGGACGACAGCTTGTCGGACGGAGTGATTGATTCCGACGAGCCTATTTCGATTCCGCACGTCGGTGATCGACCTGGAAGCGAAGATCGCGAACGCAACGTGGATCCTGAAAACGGCTCCGCCGAGATCATAGAGGTGCCTCAGGCCGGAGAGATGGCTGTGCCCGGTACCAAGCCGAGTCCATCAACGGGTGGCAAAGAAAACACTTCCGTCCAGGGTGCACCGACAAGCGAACCAAAAGGAAATGAATCGCAATCGGGAGCGTTTGGAGCCCAACAGTCAATCCTTCGCGTCGCGAATGAACCGAAACCGGAAACGAATGCGTCGGTCATCCCCTCGACGATTCAAACCCCATTGGCAAATGGGGGTGTCGCCCCGATCAACTTTGTTCCTGCCTCACGGAACGAGTTGCCTCGTTTTAGTTCGAGCGAGATCTCGGTGAGCGTCATGAGCGATAGAAAGATCAGTCCGACCTTTACCAAAGACAATTTGGCGATTCTTCCTGATGCTCCCTTCAGGAAATCGGCACCGCCGCAGTATTTCGTGAGTCCGCGCGAGTCGCTGACTCAAGTCGCTAGGCGGAGGGATTCCTATTCCGATCAGTCAATCCTCCATCGCATGGATGAGATCGAGGTGGCGGACGCCCCAAACCCCAAGACGACTGTCGCAGTCGCCCGCATCCCATTTGACCCCGAAAAAGATCGAAAAAACGAGGAGCAGTTACCCGATACAACTTTGCCCTGGACGAACGGCCTTCTGAAGGAACCCGAACCACAACCGCGCAAGGATCGTCCGATTCAGCGTCTCCTCGGCTTTTTCATGGCGGGTGCGTTGATCTCCACTCAAGAAGTCGGACGCATCCTAGGAAAACGAAACATAGAGGAAAAAGCGTTACATCGGAAGCGTTTCTCAACCTTGAAGAATAGCTCGAATTCGTAGCCGAAACAGCTAGAACGCGTCGGGATCGTTCTCGACGGAATCACTTCAAGGGAGAAACTTCTCATGATCAATCGTAAACAACGAAGCGGTAGCCGAAAAACTCACTGCTTCTCCCGAGCACTTCGACACGAATTGCTCGAGTCTCGTAGTTTGATGGCGGGGGATATCCTCGATACACCGACCGATCCCAACGTCGACATCAGTTCTGGGTACGCGGAGGTGCGGGCAGCACTCGATTTCGAAGGGGATGTCGATGCCCTCCGGCTCATCGTCTCTAACCACGATTCGTTTTCCGCAGGAGCATGGAAAGCAAACGGAGAACCGCTGAGGTTCCGAGTTCTCGACGCCGCCGGACAAGATGTTTCGGATACCTTGGTCGACTCGTCGGGTGTCATCAGCTTGGTCGGTTCCGCAAAAGGACAATACTCGCTCCAGATCTCGAGTGAGACCGATGAAGTTGCGGATTACATGGTTCGTGTGAAGGCATGGACGGAAGGGTTCCCACCTGACAGCAGTGAACCGGACGGCGATCCCGTGAGCGGCGATCCCGTGAGCGGCGATGACCCTGTTAGCGGATACCCGGATGGTAGGGATCCATCGAAGGAGGATCCTGAAGTTGGAATTCCCGACGGCAAAGGTCCCGACGGTACAGACCAGGATGGCGGAAGGCCAGACGATGAAATCGATATCCGGATTATTCTCCGCGATGGAGTGTATTTCTACGGGGACGATTTGAGATGGTCGTCGGGTGACATGCCGTCGGGATGGGATCCCGACGCTGTCATGCTCGAGGGGTCAGTACCGGATGGAAAAGGTTCCGATGGTAGTTTGGACGTAACGGACGCGGATGGTGGACGGCCAGGGGATGATTTCGATATCCGCATTGTCCTCCGCGATGGAGTTTACTACTACGAGGGCGGATCTGAACGCACGAAGGAAGATGTTCCCTCGAACGATGGGCCAGATGATCGCGAGTTGGTGTTCCAGCCAGTCCAGGGCAACATGCGTTTGGCAATGTACAACGCCGAATCCCCTGCGGATGTGGACGGAGACGAAAGCTTGTCACCGCTTGATGCATTGGCTTTGATCAATCTCCTCAATACGCAAGGCGGAGGCGATATTCGCAGCTTTGCCCGTTCTGCCGGAGCCCAGGGTGAGTCTTCGCAAAGTGCCAGCTATTACGATACCAACAACGACGGCTACATCAGCCCTCTGGACGTGTTGTTCGTTATCAATCAACTCAATCTCCAGTCGTCTGCGAACTCAGCGATGCCGTTCGTCGGTGAGAGGGAAACGGACAGCACCGATTCCGCATTCGCGGCAGCCGTCGACTGGGCCTTTGCATCGGGAGAGGATGATGAAGACGAGACCGGTCTGTTGTAGGTTCTTCCTATGCCGGATCTGATTTGATTGCCGTGCAAGGCTAGAGCGGATCGCGTTTCCTGTTCAAGCCGCTCCCGATGTGAAACAAAAAGCGGGTTCTTCGGAGCTCGCTTTTTCTTTTTGCGCCGCGACAAACGCTTACTCGAGCGACAGGTCGTCGATGTGGATGGGGTTGGCGGCGATGCGACCGACATGGTCTTGGGGGCGACGGCTGCCGTAGTTCGGCCAGCCACCCACTTCCGTCAATTCTGGCATCATGGCTAGCAATTGCTCGCGCAGCATTTCCGAGAGACGCGCGACACGGGTTGAGGTCGCGACTTCCTGAATGGCGACCACCGTCTTCATGATCTTGACGAGCGCAGCTCGGTCTCGCACGGAGGAGGTCAGTTCGCTGTCTCGATCGACTAGCAGATTGCTGATGGGGACCTCGAGGGCTTCTGCCCAGCGGAGCAGATCCTTGAGGCTCAAATCCGTCGTGGCGAGTTCCTGTTGCTTGAGATCCCGGACATCAATACCGGTCCGTCGAGAAATCGCCCGCAAGGACAGGTTCTGCTGGGAACGCACTTCTGCGATGCGATGCAGCGGTCGGCCTTCTGGAGTTCGAACGTGATCGCATCCCGTGCAGGTGCAATCCGGGTCGGTTTGCGTGTTGCAAGGGATGGTCGCCATCGAAGCCACTCACTTTTCGAAACGGGAGATTCATTCCGCACCGAAGCGGCGGACGGTTCCGCCTGGGTGAATTTATGAATGCTCCCGTGTCGAAAAATTCAAGTCCCCGCGTCGCACACTAGGGGCTTAGGGCAGCTGCCAACTCCGCTTCGGTTTCCGTTTCGTAACTGGAAACCGGAGGGCATGCGCACACGAGATTGCGATCTCCGTAGACGTTGTCGACTCGGCCTACCGGTGGAATGTACTTGACCGCCGTGGACATTTCGGGATCGGGACACAACGCGAGTCGTCGCGGGTACGCTAGCTTGGATTGCTCGTCCAGCACCACATCGAGCGTATGGGGCGCATTGTGGAGAGGATTGTTGTCGGCTGGCCAGACACCTTGGAGAACCTTCACGTATTCGCCGTGGATCATGATCATGGCTCGGCAGAATCGATCGAGCTCCGCCAACGATTCGCTTTCGGTAGGTTCGATCATGAGAGTTCCTCCGACCGGAAAAGACATCGTGGGGGCGTGGAATCCGTAGTCGATCAGCCGCTTGGCGATATCGTCGACCCCGACATGTCCTTCTTTTTCCATGGGCCGCGTATCGAGGATGCACTCATGGGCAATCAGGCCTCGGTCTCCGGTGTAGAGGATGGGGTAGCAACCCTTGAGCCGGTGGGCGATGTAGTTGGCGCTCAGGATGGCGACTTGGGTCGCCCGGCGCAGTCCAGCTCCCCCCATCATTTGGATGTACATCCAGGAGATTGGCAGGATCCCGGCGCTGCCGAAGGGGGCCGCCGCTACCATCGGCCCCTGTCGCTCGGGATGAACGCCGTCTCGGGGAAGGAATGGTGCGAGGTGGGCTCGGACCCCGACCGGTCCCACGCCGGGTCCACCACCCCCGTGCGGGATACAAAACGTCTTGTGAAGGTTCAGGTGGGACACGTCGCCGCCGAACAGACCGGGCTTGGCCACTCCGACCAAGGCGTTGAGATTGGCTCCGTCGATGTAGACCTGCCCCCCGACGGCATGGATCCGCTCACATACCGCGGTGACACCTGCCTCGAACACGCCGTGCGTCGATGGGTAGGTGATCATGATGGCCGCGACCCGCTTGCCGTACGTCGCGATCTTTTCGTCGAGATCACTCAAGTCGACGTTGCCATGGTCATCGCACTTGATAACGACGACTTGCATGTTGGCCATCTGCGCGCTGGCGGGATTGGTTCCGTGGGCAGAACTTGGGATCAAGCAGATGTCGCGATCGTGTTCACCTCGCGATTCGTGGTAGGCTTTGATGGCGAGCAGGCCAGCATATTCTCCCTGCGAGCCAGCGTTGGGTTGCAACGAAACCGCATCGTAGCCTGTGATCTCGCACAGCATCGACTCGAGCTGGTCGATCATCTCGCGATACCCTTGGCATTGATCGGCGGGGGCCAGCGGGTGGATGCTGTTGAATTCCGGCCAAGTGACCGGCGTCAGTTCCGATGCCGCATTGAGTTTCATCGTGCACGATCCGAGCGGGATCATGGCCCGGTCCAAGGCGATGTCCATCTCCGACAACCGTCTCAGGTATCGCATCATCTCGGTTTCACTCCGATAACGATGGAAGACCTCCTGGGTCAGGATCACGTCGTGCCGGCATTCTTCTTCGGTCAGCTGCGGTTGGACATCGCCTCCGACCAGTGCGATTCCGAGAATTCGCGAAAGCGATTCAAGATCCGATTCGGTCGTCGTCTCATCGAGGCTGATGCCAACGGTGGAGTCATCCAAACGACGCAGGTTGTATCCGGCCTCGACCGCTCGGGCCATGACGGCATCGGAACCTCCGGGAACTGAAATGGCGAGCGTATCGAAGAAACGATCCGATCGACACTTCAGGCCGGCCTGGATTGCGGATCGATACAATCGGCTCGTCAATCCGTGGACGCGGCGGGCGATAGCTCGCAAGCCTTCGGGCCCGTGGTAACAGGCATACAGGGTCGACATGATCGCCAGCAGCGCCTGGGCAGTGCAGATATTCGAGGTGGCTTTTTCGCGGCGGATGTGTTGTTCGCGAGTCTGCAGGGCGAGTCGGAACGCAGGCTTGCCATGCCGGTCGATCGATTGCCCGACGATCCGGCCGGGCATGGTTCGTTTGTAAGCGTCGCGGGTTGCGAAGAATGCGGCATGAGGACCACCGAAACCGAGTGGCACCCCGAAACGCTGCGCGCTTCCGACGGCGATGTCTGCCCCCAACGATCCCGGGGATGGCAGCATCATCAACGCCAGCAGGTCCGTTGCCACGACGACAATCGCCTTGTTCGCATGCGCCTGGTCGATCAAAGTTTTTGGGTGGACAATCGTGCCGTCGGTTCCTGGATACTGGATCAGCACGCCGAAGACGCCGTTCCAATCCGCGACCGATCCTCGTTCATCGAATAGTTCGACGGTGACTCCGAGTGGGATCGCGCGTGTTCGAACGACTTCGATCGTTTGCGGGTGGCATGCGATGGAGATCAAGAATCGCGTTCCTTTGACCGTCCGGTGGGCGAGCGCCATGGCTTCGGCAGCCGCGGTGGCTTCATCGAGGAGCGATGCGTTGGCGATCTCCAGTCCGGTCAATTCCGAGACAAGGGTTTGATAGTAGAACAGGACCTCGAGTCGGCCTTGGGAGATCTCGGGTTGGTACGGGGTGTAGGAGGTGTACCAGGCAGGGTTTTCGAGAACGTTGCGTTGGATCACTTTCGGCGTGAACGTGTTGTAGTACCCTGCGCCGATGAAGGAGCGGAGCGAACGATTCTTGGAGGCGATTCGCTTCAGTGCAGCGAGAGCATTCTCCTCGCTCATGCCATGCTCCAATTGAAGTGGGTCGTTCCACTGGATCCCCTGCGGGACGACCGCGGCGGTCAATTCATCCAGGCTGGAGAATCCGATCTCGGCGAGCATGTGCTGGATTTCGGAATCGCGTGGACCGATGTGGCGTGCGACGAAGGGGGAGTAGGTGGACACGACGAAGGCTCCTGATCGAATGGATCGACGGTTGGGTAGCCCCTCTGTCCTTGTACCTGAGAGATCCGCAGCGATTAGCGAGTTCACGCCATGCCGCTTGCCCCTTCGGTGGGTTTTCCTCGCCCGCAATGCTAGCGGGGCGAAAAACCGCTCTCCAGAGTCCATGTTTCGGTCGCGGCGGTCCTTTTGCCTGAGTGTTTGTGGGACACTTTACACCTTCGGCGGTCTGGGATTTTGCAAGGCAAAACTCCAAACGCTCTCGCGCCAGACGTTCATGGGTACCTACAGTTTATCCCCATTGGCAAGCCCGCACAACCGAAACCCGTGCGTGAGGGTTGGCCCGCCTAGATACCCCAATCGCACAGGGAATCGACATAGGCCGCGGATCCGTCGCGGACCCACGGGTCGAGCTGTGCTGGATCTTTCAATTGCTGGCCTCGGCAGGTGTCGACTACCAGGTAACCGCAGCGTACGTCCGACAAACTGCTCATGTCCCCCCACAATTTCTCGAACTGTGTCACCGGAAACACATCCTCCTGGCCCAATCCCCATCGCTTCTTGACATCCTTGATCGTGACGTAAGTCGGCAATCGGCTAGCCAATCGACGGACAGCGCGATCGACGGCGTCGCGATCCGACAGCTGGTCTCGCGTTAATCCAAAAACTTCCAGCAGCGGATCGATCGAGATCCACGTCGTCATCGAAGAGTAATAGGTCAGTTTGAACTCATCCCGATCGCTCGGCATGGCCATCCCTTCGAGCAGCCGCAGCTTGCCATCGACGCGCGCCAAGCCCCCTCCGCGGTCCTCGATGCGGCGACCGATGACCTCGAAACTCAAGCATGCCCCCGAATCGATGTGAGCAGACAAAGGGGATGGATCGAGGCTCGCTCCGAGCGTATCGATATTATGAAGCATCAGATAACGCATCTGGGGTTGAGCCGCGAGCAATCTATGGAGCGTTCCGTTCCGGAGCATGTTGGGGATTTCGAACCAGTGTCCCACAGGATGCATGCACTGCTCGGGCACGTTATCGATGTAGTCGCTCGCTTCACCAGCCCCGCGTGCCCAAGCCGCGATGGCCGCGTGCGCACTCTCCTGCACCTTTTGCTGCTGCTCATCGAGTATCTGATGCGGCATCTCCTCCCAATAATAGATGAGATCGCGCACTGTCGGAATCATGCGCAAGCCGACCGACATGCCAGGCGAAAGAATCACTGGTCCGGGAGACGCGAAATCGTCATGGTCTCGCAGGAAGGAAGCGATCGGAGCATGCGTCAGGTAACCGGTCGTGAACACATGCGGAACGGGTGAATCGAATTGCCGCGATGTCTTGCGAGATTTCGCGAGATGGACTTCGACAAAGCTTCGATGCCGACCCTTCGTGTTCGGGGGGAAGCGCGTGAACGGGTGAAGTCCCTTGACGACCCCGGCGCCGTCGGTCCAACGCGATCCGACGCCGGCCGAGAGAGTCACCACGCCGACCGATCCATCGCGCAGCGCTTTCTCGCCCGAGTTTGTGTTTCCGGTCTCGCGTGAGACTCCGGAACGGAGATCGCAATAATCGCTGCCGTCGACATCGCGGATATCGGTTTGGATCGGGAGTCGATTCTCGGCCAATCCGATTCGGCCTGAGAGGATCTCAGCTCGAATTTGCTCATGCTGTTCCCGATCGAAGCCGTGTTCGTCGAGCACTTCGCGGAGCGATCGTTGGTGGTCGGAGTTCGCGGTCGCTTGGGGCAAGATGCGATCGAGCAAGCGTCGTGCTCGATCGCCATCCTGCGAACACGCTTCATTCAACCGCATCAGATCCCGTTTCGATTGCGATGAGAGTTCTTTCGCTTCCTTGCGAATCAATTTCGGCGCGAGGATCGAGTAGTAGCCGTCGGGCATCGCGGCCCGCGAGCCTTGCAGCAACTCGCACCAGGAGCCGCGATCATTGATGCGAAAATCATAGACCACGGGATCCATAGCGAACGGCAATCGCTGCTCGAGACCCCGTTTGATCGACACCAGGGTCTCCATCAACCATGCGCGAGCATGACTTTGGATCGCTGGGTCGAAGAAGAAGCCCATGCCTCCTCCGGACATACCGCCGAGCATCATGAACCCCCAGTATTGATCTCCCCATCGCTTGCGGCATGCCTCGATCACCGCTTCGGTGAAGTGATTGGTGCACCCCGGTATGATCGTCTGCAGAGGGCCTTGGAAATTTTTGGTGGTCAAGCTGGCCAGTTCGCGAATGTTGCCGCTCTTGAGCGCATGAACGATTTGTTCGAAGAGATCGATGGCCTGCAGACGAGCTCGCCATTCCCGCTCGCCGCGCACCAAGTACTTTTCCGTTACCATCTCCAGGATCGGCCCGACGTTTTGTGCCATTCCGCCGTAGATGAGGATCAGGCTTTGCTGGAGCGCTTCGCGGGCGGATGCAGGGAGCTCATTTTCGTCTAACGGGGTATGCTGCGGGAGGAGACGACCGCGGCTGATCCCAAACTCGGGATCGCTCGCGTGCGCGATTACCCCTTCGATCCGTTTGATGCCTGGCCAGATTCCTCCGGAGTCTTGCCATCCTCCGCCGGAGCCCCCGAGCCACTCGCCGAGGATCGCGCGGGCAGTGATCAAACGTTGATCGGTAGGAGTGAGTTCCCCCTCGATGCGCGATACTTGGCCTGTCGCTCGCATGAGAGCCGAGATCAAGCATCCGAGCAGATTCGTCGACACCGCCAATCGCGATCCCTTGGGGATGTCGTTGACCTTGCTGACCAATTCCAAACCGAGCCCTTCGCGGCCGAGGATGGTTCGCAGCAACTCGGCCATCGACCGTCGGCAACCTTCCATTGCGGGAGGCACGATCCCGGACGCGATCAATGCTCCTTTGAGCAAGCCGAGGTAATCCTTGGCAAAGTCGAAGACTTCGTCGATTTGAGTCAGTTCCGATTCCGCGCCCAGATCGGTGCTGACCAGTCGCAGGACGGGGCGATCGATCACGCGCAGATAGGCTTCCACCGGTGGCCGCGTCTTCCGGTCTCGCCCGTAGACCCCGAGGTCGATCGATGCGTTCAGGACCTTGGCACCCTCGGGAAAATCCATTCCCAGAAAGAAGATATCGCTCCATCCCGAGTGGGAAAAATCCATCCGAACGCTGGTGCTTTCGAACAGGATTGGATAATCCCCGGTCGCCGCATCGGTTCGAAGGAGCATGGGGTTCCAGCGCAGGGGATGGTCGTCCGGGTGGGCGATCCGAAACATCCATTGATTGCCCCGAACGGTGCGGACGCTTCGTCGGACTTGATCGGCGAGGGTCTGGATCCCGAGTTGATGGTAGGCGCGCGCCAGCGCGCTGCTGATCGCCAGGCTCGGACCGCAGCGGCCTTGTTCGTCGAGCAACGCATCGATCGCTTCGCTGAATCGCCGTTCGAGGATATTGCGATAGGCTTCGTAGGGAAGTAGTCCTGCGGCCGACTCGGGAAAATTTCGGGGGAGCAGATAGCGGTAGATCGATGCGAGGAGCATATGGGCTCGCACGCGATGGTACAGATTGTCCGACCGACGTCGGAACCGATCGAGTGCTTCAGCCGCATCGAGCAGGCCGTGCGCGTCGAGCCCCGATGAGAGGGACTCGAGGGTGCGATGACGCTGGCGGTCATCCTCGGCGAGGATGGTCTCGATCCATGGGTTGTGTCGATCGGCTGGCATGCTTTTTCCTTAGCGTTGGACGCTGAGCAACTCGACCAACTGCGTCAGGATGCGATCGCGATCGACACCGGCGAGTCCCAACGCGAGCTGGGCATTGAGCAAACCATACTTGACTCCGATATTGTAGCGCAAGCCATCGATTTCACACGCCAGATAGCGTTGTCGACCAGCCAAGTCGTTCAGCGCATCGGCGAGAGGAATTGGACCGGTTCGCGATTGCACCAAGTGTTCCAGAATGTCTAGCACGGTCGGCGTCAGAACATGCATTCCGAAGAAGCAAAGATACGTGCCGTTGCGAAAACCGGCGATCGTCAATTCCTGTTCCGCCAGGGTGGGCGTCGGCTTTTCCAGGACCCGTTTGACTTCGAACAAGTTGGCCTCCTGCGCGACACGCAGCCCGCCGACGGTTCCAAAGTAGGGGAGCATTTGTTCGCGGGTCGGCTGGACGGCGGAGACGGTGCACGCGTGTTGGCTGGCGACCTGGACCAGTTGCTGCGCACATTTCATGCCGGATCGACTGAGGTACAGATGGTCGCCGACGAGATGCAGAAACGGTTGGTTTCCGACGTAATCACGAGCGCACAGCAAGGCCTGTCCGTAGCCGTGAGCCTCCTGCTGGACAACAAACGTCAGGCGTTCGACCAGCTTGCCCGCGGCTTGGCAAAAGGCGTCCTCTGTACCCGGGCTCAGGACCACTGCGATCGATTCGATGCCGGCTGCAGCCACCTCCTCGATGATCATCTCGAGGGCGGTTTTTTCAATGCCATCCCGGTCGACTAGTCGCTGCAGGGGAAGGGACGATTGCCCTGGGCCGGCAGCGGTGACCACAGCTTTGGATATCTTCATCATGTGCCGCGTCTGTTTTAATCCGTGTTGGTTCGATGCGCGAAGTCCAGCGTATCCAGGATAATCCAAATGGGTTCCCCGGAAATCACTTGCCCAATGGATTACGAGTTCGCAAACCGGTCCGGGGACAAATGCCGCAGGTCGATTGCCGGCTTGTCGCCTCGCAGAATTTCACCCACGAGTTGCCCGGTGATCGGCCCGAGACTGATTCCCATCATGGCATGCCCGGTTGCGACGGTGAGATTGGGATGGGCCCGGGATCGGCCGATGAATGGGAGACCATCGGGCGACACGGGGCGAAGTCCAACCCACGGTTGGATCCCTTCGAAGTGCTGAGGCTTGAAGCGGGGCATGTACTTCGGAATGCTCTTGATGATCCCTGAAACCCGACGGGGGTCGATCGTTTGATTCAGTTCCCCCAACTGCATCGTTCCGCCGAAGCGAAGGGAATTCCCCATCGGTGTCACCGCCACCCTGGCTTCGACGAGGATCGAGCAGACGGCTGGCAGCTCGACCGGATCGGGAACCGTGAGCGAATACCCTTTGCCGGGTTGCATCGGGAGTTTGATACTCAGTTCGCGGACGAGGCTGTCTGACCAGATCCCGCCGCACAGCACGAACTCATCCGCTTCGATCTCATAATCGACGGTGCGGACCGCAGCGATACGGCCTTGGGATTGACGCCATCCGGTCACATGCTTGCCGAAGAGGAGCTTGCCTCCCAGGGACTCGACGCGAGATCGCAACGATGCCGTCAATCGCATCGGATCGAGATGGCAGTCTTTGGGGTAATAGACGCCACCCGCAATCGTGTACGTCACGTTGGGATCGAGTGAGGTGGTTTCCTCGGGCGAAAGGACTGAGGCAGGAATGCCGAGGGCTCTTGCCTTGCCTGCGATCGCGCCCTCTTCCTCCAGAGCATGCTGGGTGGAGCAGAGCATCAGTAACCCGCGCTTGACTAGGTGGCTATCGATCCCTTTGTCTTGCCATTGCGCGTAGATTTCGCGAGACGCCAGATGCATATCTCGCAGCAGTTGCGAACCCGCTTCCACTTGATGTCCGTGCGTTGCCAGATAAAAGCGGAGCCCCCACTGCATCAAGTCCCAACTGAGACGCGGCTGGATATAGAAGGGAGATTCCGGGTCTCGCATCCATCGAAGCCCTTGCGAGATGACACCTGGCGCGGCGAGCGGAATGAAATGGCTCGGAACCACCATGCCGGAATTTCCCAGAGAGCAATTGTCGCCATTGGGAGAGATCCGATCGATGACGGTCACATCCATGCCTCGTTCGAGAGCGGCCAGCGCGGATGAGAGGCCGATAATTCCACCACCGACAATCAGAATGCGTTGAGGCATTGCCTATCCTGGAAAAGTACGAAAAGTTTAAGAGACAGTATCAGTCAATCGTAATCGCTGCTCGGCGAGAAAGCTTGCGAAGTCGCCGTTTTCAATCGCGGTTCGAGCCTGCTGCATGAGCCGCTGGTAAAACGTCAGGTTGTGAATCGATAGCAGGGTCGGCCCCAGCATCTCGTCCGCTTGAAACAAATGCCGGATGTATGCGCGGCTGTGGCGACACGCGAGGCACGGGCAATCGGCTTCGAGAGGTCTTGGGTCGCGTGCATGACACTGGTTGCGCAGTCGCAGTGGGCCGTCCGCCGTAAAGGCGAGCGCATTGCGTCCGTTGCGAGTGGGCATCACGCAATCGAACATGTCGACCCCGCGCGCGATCCCTTCGACCAAGTCGATCGGGCGGCCGACCCCCATCAGATAACGAGGCTGGTCCGAGGGGAGGACCGGTGCCGCGACGTCGAGAATTCGATACATCTCCTCGGGGGGTTCGCCCACACTCAAGCCACCGATCGCATAACCGTCGAACCCGATCTCAATCAGCTTCTCCGCGCACTGGCATCGAAGCTCCGGATCGAGACCTCCCTGCACGATCGCGAACTTGGCTTGGTCTTTGCGAACCGCAGCATCCTTGCAGCGAGCAGCCCATCGGATCGATCGGTCCATCGCATCGCGAAGCGCTTCGATCGAATTGGGGAGCGCGACGACGTGATCGAGGACCATCGCAATGTCGCTGCCGAGTTCTTCCTGGATGCGGATCGAATCCTCCGGCCGAAGGTGGATCGTTGAACCATCCAGATGCGATTTGAACGTCGCGCCATCTTCGGTGACGCGATTCATGGCGCCGAGCGAAAAGATCTGAAAGCCACCGCTGTCGGTCAGGATGGGGCGATTCCAACCCATGAAGCGATGCAGGCCTCCGAGTTCGGCCACCAGAGCGCTCCCTGGGCGGAGCGAGAGATGGTAGGTGTTCCCGAGCAAGATCTCCGCGCCGGTGGCCGCCACCTGGTCGATCGTAAGTCCCTTGACCGTACCTTGCGTGCCGACCGGCATGAACGCGGGGGTTTGTACGACCCCGTGAGGCAGATGCAGCCGACCGCGGCGCGCGGCGGTGCTCGGGTCGCGCGTCAACAGCTCAAAAGGGAATGTCGTCGAAATTGGCATGGCAGGATTTTAGAGCAGTTCGGTAGTTCGCCAACCTCGAATTCCTCATCGACTTGGCGATCTGCTACCATGTTCGAAATGTCCGTCGTCCATGCTCTCCGAAGAAAGAATCCTATGATTCGGTTTTCTAGCGTCCTCCGTCTGGCTATGGTGAGTTTTCTTTGCACCTTTGTCGGTTGCGATTCTCCGAAACCAGCGAATGTGGCCGCTCCAGCGGGAGAAACCAAAGTCGAAACCCCGACGCGGACCAAGGTGGCGCTGCTCCTGAACTGGTACCCGGAAGCCGAACATGGCGGATTCTATGCCGCTCAGGTACACGGTATTTATGAGAAATACGGCTTGGACGTCGATATCCAGCCGGGCGGGAAGACCACGGTGGTACCGCAGAGCCTGGCTCTGGGGAGAGTGCAATTCGGGGTTGCCAACGCGGACGATGTGCTGATCGCGCGGAATCAAGACGTCAAGCTGGTTGCCCTCATGGCTCCGATACAGGATGGACCGCGCTGCATCATGGTCCGCGCCGACTCCGGGATCAACACGTTCGAGCAACTCAAGAATGTGACGCTGCAAATCGATTCTGCCCGCCCTTATGTTCCGTTTCTGAAGAGCAAGGGGTTGCTGGACGATTCGGTCAAGCTTGCCCCGTACTTCGGATCGGTCGCTCAGTTGGCGGCGGGACCAGGGTATGCAGCCCAAGGCTACACCTTTAGCGAACCGTTCATGGCGCGGCAGCAGGGTGTTGAGGTGAACCAGTTGATGATGTCGGAGATCGGATACAATCCTTACGCCAGTTTGCTGGTCGCGACATCCGATTACGTCGATGGAAATTCCGAGGTCTGCAAACGGATGGTCCAGGCGTCCATCGAAGGGTGGGTCAAATACCTCGCGGATCCCAAGGCGACCAATGATGTGATCATGAAGGCCAACAAGCAAGGGCTCGAGATCGCTGCGCTTGAATACGGAGTGGAAGCGCTCAAGCCTCTGTGCATGTGGGATGGCGATGCTGGACGCGTAGGGCAGATGAGCCGGGAGCGGTGGACGCAGTTGGCCGATACGCTGGTCGAACTGAAGTTGATCGAACGCGCTAAGGTCAATATCGACGCATCGTTCCGAGCCGATTTTCTCGAGTCGCCAACAAAATAGTGACGTTGCCGCCGTAGCTACCGCCGCCAGACGGTGGTCCCCCCGAATGCCCTCGATGCGTCCGAACGTATCGGAAAATAAAAGCCGAGGATCGGCGGCTCTTCGACGCATCTCGGCAAATAAGGGCCAAACCTCCAACCCACATCAACGCGCCCAGATTGTCGAAGGCTTCCAACCGAGGCGTTGCAATCGCGGGACGATCAACGCATCGATGCCCTGCTTCTCTTCCGTCGACAAAAGCCACGATGTTCTCGAAACCGCGATGATCATCGCACCACAGACAAACGCCGCAGGGACTGGCCCGAGCATCAAAACGAGCGGCGCGGACAGGACGACGTAAGTCGACGCATCAAACTCGATCTTCCATTGCTTCAAGGCGAAGATCATGAGTACCAGCAGAAACCCGCTCGCAACCACGTTTGCGTTCATCGCCCCGTGCAGGCCCATCGCTGGAATCCACCAGAAACACAATCCGATGTTGGCGATCAAGCCAGCGGCTGTGAGCACGCCGAGCAATCGCCCTCGCTCCGCACACCAAAAATAGTTGCTCAGAAATAAAGCGATCGACATCCAGCAACAAACGGTCAACGCCTTGGGCAGAATCGCAAGCCCATCCGCATACCGGCCATGCAAAAGCCAAGTAAATAGGAACGGGGATGCGATCAGCGCGCCAATCGACATCATCAAAAAGAAAATGCTACCGAATTTTACCGAGGTTCGGAGCGATGAAACCACTCGGTCCAGACGCCCGCATTCCCAATCTGCGGCCAAATAGGGAAGGACGACCCCCGAGAGCATGACCGCGAAGTTTGAGAGCAGCGTCGGTATCAGTTTCCCGCTGTGAAGCTGACCAACCAGTGAGTGGACGTCATCGTTCAAGTTCGCTTGCGACGAAAAATGCAACAGTCCATATCGATCGACAAGGTCGAACGAATTCAGCAGGAAGTTGATCACCCAAACACTGGCTGCAAACGGCAAGACCCTCCGAGCAATCGTACTCCATGGAACCGGCTGCTGATCCTGGCAACTTCCTCGCCCCAGCGAAAGCAGCACACGGACCGATGGAGCAATTCCAACGAGCGTCGCGCCCGCGAATGCCACCACCAAAATGCGCCAATCACGAAACCAATACAAACCGATCAGACTCAACAGGGTGAAGGCCACCGAATTGGCGGCATGCATCGACGAGACGGTTTTCGGCATCCGCAACCCGCTGACCAATTCCGTGATCGCGTTGAACAAAATGATGAACCCGAGTGCCGAGGTGACCAAGCACATGTCCCAAGCGGAGAGCGGTTCGCCGAAGATTGCTACACTGCTAATGCCGCAGAAGAACACAAGCGAAAATGCCAAAGTCAAGTATCCCGACAGCGCGATGACAATGCTCATGAGGAGGAATCGCACGAGCTGGCCGCGGCTGCGATAGACCTCGACAAAGCGACCGAACGTGCCCGGAAGGCCGAGGACCGCCAAGGGAGCAGCCAGGCAGAAAAAACTGCTGGCCAAACCCCACAGACCCAGCTGCGCTTCAGACAAAAAATAGCAGAGGGCGATGTTGCGTGCAAAACCAACGCCGCGCTGCAAAAGATTGATGACCAGCATCCACGACATCCCGGAGACCAGGCTGTCGGGCGCATGCAGGCTCGTTGCCGAGTTCGTGGTTGGAGTTGCGGCGTGGCTCAAGGGTTGACCGGAAAGTAACGACCGGGGACAGAGTAAAATCTAGGCAGTAACCCAGCTTGACTCCCCGATCGATTCTCCGTCCGGTTCCCGCCTAGCCACGCGACGAATTGCAGCGAATACCCGCGCAAGACGTGCTCTTTGGGGAAGATGTGCCGATTGTAGGGCTTGCTAAGCAACCGCCCGAATCCGGTGGCTGTCGACCAGCGCCAAGGGATGGGCGATTGGTTGGTCGTCTGTCACCACCACCTGAACCGCCCGACGCTGCGTCGAATTCAAAATGATTGGGCTCTTGAGGTTGGTCGTCAAATTGTCTCCGCTCCGGCTCACGATAGTCAACACGAAGACTCGGTCTCGCTGGTGGACCTGCAACAAGTCGATATCTCGGCGATGAACGTGGAGCCGATAGTTCGGAAGGAGTCGGCGCGGGCTGATCACCGGCAGAGCGACATCCGAAAGGGCCACCGACTGCAACCAAGCGACTTCTTCATTTTCCTCGTTTGCAAGCAAAACCCAATGACGACAAGTTTCGAAGCCGATCAAGCCTTGAGGCATAAACAGCATATCGGAGTAATGGACGTCGAGGGTTCCAAATCGCGAAGATTGGATTTGCATAGTGACACCTAGGACTGGGGACAGCTCCACACCATTTGTACTATTCGGCAGAATCGAATCGGAGGTCTGAGCGAACCTGGACAATTTCCCGAGTTTCACTCAATCGCATCGAACTGCCCGGGAGCGGGCCGTCGGCCGTCAAACGTCACGTTTCGTTTCGTTTCCATGAGCCTGAGGCATTAGCTGGTTTTTTTGCAGGTTGAAGAATTCGGCTAGCGCCTCAGGCTCAGGCTCAGGCTCAGGCTCAATGGTGTTGGCTGTGTCCGGCTAGGATTGTGCCAAGCAGTGTCGGTTGGCCATCGAGATTCCGCTGACAATCGCACCTACGATTCCGACGAAGCCTTGGTCGGTTCCGCAAAGGAAGAGATTTTCGAGGTGGGTGGTGCCGTCGAGTTTTTTTTCGGGGGCTCCGTACACGGCCCCATTGTCGTGTGAGGTAAAGCGGCGAATGGTCTTGGGGGTAAAGATATCAGTATCGATCACGTGCCGTCGGAAATCGGGCATGAATCGGATCGCTGCGGCGACGGAGCGGTCGTACCAGGCGAGTTTTTGTCGCTGGTATTCGTTCTCGTCCAAGGCACCCCAGCGATCGGGATCGGCGATGGTAGTCAGGCGAACGAACCCCGCATCGAGTTCTCCTTCGTCGCTGGCGTATTCGTAATTGTTCGGCGAGCAGATCACTCCGGTACGGACATCGCACAGGCTGTTTCGGCATCGTTCCCAGTGAAAGGTATCGCTGTCGTTGAAGAAGACGATGGTCTTGTCGAATCCGAACAACCTTGGTTGGCAATCCAGGACCGAGATGGATTCGATAAAGGACATCTGACCGGCCTGGCAGGGTTGCTCCTCGGAGAGCGAGTCGCACATGCGCATGGTTTCGACTACGCCGGCGCTGGACAGGATACGTTTGGCGAAGAGTTTTTGGCCGTTTTCTAGTTCGATGGCGGCGATACGGTTGTCGTCGATATGAAGTTTTGCCACGCCGCTGCGAAGTTTGAGTTGGCCACCCAGTTCGCGGAAACGCCGGACGAGATTCTTGAGAATGAGCCGAACGCCTTTGTAGGGGCGGGCGAATCCTTCCAGGAAGATGCTCCGGAACATGATGCAGAATTGTCCCCAATCCATGTCGTGCTCGCGGGCGTTGCCGTACCACATCAACGGGCAGAGGAGCATTTCGATCAGGAGCGGATCGGACAGAGTGTCATTGAGGATTTCCCGGGTGGAGTGCTCGAAGTCTTCTTGTTGGAGATCGTCGTAGTCGACGAGTCGGTTGAGCAACCGGGCAAATGCGTCTTTCTGATGTGGAAATTTGGAAGCGATCTCGCTTTCCAGGAAGCGAATATCGTTATTGAAATGAAGGTCGATGCCGGGGAATGCGATCGTTGAGCCGCGTTGGGGTGCGAGATGAAATTCATCCCAGCGGAACCGCAACTGCTTGAGCAATCTCGCCAAGGGACCTTTTTTGACCCCTCGCTCGGTGAAATTGGTCATCGCATGCAGTCCGACATCGTAATCGCGGCCATTCATGCGGTAGAAGGAATTGAGGCCGCCGATCGTCCAGTGTTTCTCCAGGATGCAGACCTTCTGGTCGTACATGGCGAGCCGAATCCCGGCGGCCAGTCCACTCATCCCGGCCCCGATGATGATCGTGTCGTACTGAGTGTCTGTTGAAGGGAGATTTGGGTCTTCCACAAGCAAGTCCTATGCGATCGCTATTTCGTGACTGCTTGCAAGACGACGCCATCGAAACGGGCGATTCCTTCGGCACCGAACAAGCCGATCGACACAATCGCTTCGCGCGTTTGCGGAGGGACCGTGAATGTCTTTTCCTCGTAGCGCCACTTGCGGGTCCCTTTGAATCCCCCGACATAGTTGTAGCCGACGCGGTTTCGATTCTCGTCGAAGTACTGGATCGCGACCGAGGGAGACTTCTCACGCTCGCGACCGACCTTGACGTCCTGGATCGTCAGCCAGGTACCGAGCTTTATTTTTTTGACAACGCGGCCGTCGATCGGAATACCTTGCAAGAGCATGTTGGGCAGGTTGGGATCGTCGCTTTCGAATTGGACGACATGGTTGCCATCGGGCGCTTCGGGGTCCTCCACGCGAATGCAGCCGAACTGGTAGTACCAACCCGGGATGTGAAAATCCTTGATGAGTGGTTCTTCGAAGCTCGAGTTGAGCAGGGTTGGATTCGAGCCATCGGGACGATCGCGACGCGATTTCTCGGCGTTCCCAGTCATGGGGACGAAGAAGGTTGGCGTCAGGGCTTCTTTTTCGAGCTTCCCATCTTTTTTCCGCATGAGGTAAAGGATTTGTTGGTAACGTTCCCCGACGGGGATGACCATCAAGCCACCTTCCTTGAGTTGTTCCTTGAGCGCCACGGGGACCGCCGCCGGCGAGCAAGTAACAATGATTTTGTCAAATGGTGCGTGTTCCTTCCAGCCTTGGAAGCCGTCACCCAGCTTGCAGTGAATGTTCTCGTAACCGAGTTGAGCGAGCAGATCGATCGTCTGCTGGCCGAGGTCTTCCTTGATCTCAATCGTGTAGACCTCTTTGACCAAGGGGCTCAGGACGGCTGCTTGGTATCCGCTACCGGTTCCGATTTCGAGCACGATGTCAGTCGGCTTGGGTTGCAGAGCCTCGGTCATCTGCGCGACGATGAATGGACTGCTGATCGTCTGCTGATCGCCGATCGCGATGGAGATATCCATGTAAGCCTGCGAGACGAACGCGGGAGGGACGAATTCATGCCTCGGCGTGTTGGCGATCGAATCGAGAACCCTGGGATCCTTGATTCCGCCGGGGATCAAAACATTTTGCAGGAGTCGTTCGCGTTGGATTGCAAAGGGGTCTTGGGCGATTGGCTGGCTCCAAGCGGAGGACGACACAAGGCCATGGAAAAGCGAAATGCAGACGATCGCGATCCAAAAACGGCGAGACCCCATAACGACCTCAGTCCATGCTGACGCGCTCGACGTATTCGCCCGTCCGCGTGTCGATCTTGATGACATTCCCTTCCTTGATGAATCCAGGGACTTGGAATTCCCCACCGGTTTCGACTTTGGCGGGTTTGGTGACGCTGGTGGCGGTATCGCCGCGGACGCCCGGTTCGGTCTCGAGCACTTTGAGCGTGACGTGAGACGGCGGGGAGATGGTGATCGGATTGCCGTTGAAGAGAACCATCGCAACGGGCATCCCTTCCTTGAGATATTTCCAGTTTTCATCGACCTGATCTGCAGTCAATTCGTATTGCTCGAAGGACTTGGTGTCCATGAACACAAACGTTCCAGATTGGCCGTAAAGGAACTGGGTATCCAGTTCCTCGACGTCGGCGACTTCTAGTTCATCGCCTCCTTTGAGGGTTCGGTCCAGCACGGTGTTACGGATCAAATTCTTGAGTTTGCACTTGTACAACGCGTTTCCTTTCCCTGGTTTGACGAAGTTGACTTCGTTCAGGAGGTATGGTTCGCCGTCGATTTGAACTTTGAGCCCTTTTCGGAGGTCGCTGGTTTTGTACGTGGCCACGGTATTTGCTGAGGAAAATTAAAGGAAAACATTCAGTAAGACATTCTAGTGTAAAGGAATTTCGAGAAATTGTCTTGCCCCCCTCACCCCGCGCCGCTTTTGGTTGTTCGTCGTCGCAATTATCGAGTAAACTATCGGGAAGCCTGTGAATGCATCCTGCCCGCCCGATTCTCCATGCAGCCCATGTGAAATGAGTACTGATCGTGTCGTGCAGCCGATGGTCGCCTGCCTAGGCAATCCTGTGGCCGGGAATCCGACGCAATTCGTCATGTCGCGAATCGCTCGAGACGCAGAGTTGGATTGGCGGTTCTTCACCTCCGAGGTCGCTCCCGAGCAGTTCGAAGCGGCATTCCGAGGTGTCCAGGCCTTGGGCATGGCGGGCATCGCGATCCTCGAACCGTTTCAAGAGCAATCTGTCGGATTCCTCGATTCCGTTTCCGAGGAAGTCTCTCGATGGGGCCGCGTGAGTGTGGCCCGGCGGGATGGAAACGCTTGGATCGGGGAAAATACCTTGGGAGCTGCGTTGATTCACTTGCTGAAGACCAAGCTGAGCGTGCCTCCGCAGCGCGAGGATGGGACCATGAGTCCGCAATCGATCGCAGTCTGGGGCCCTCCGCAGACAGCCCAGGCCATCGATGGTTTGCTGCCGACACTCGATGGCGACTTTAGCGCGTTGCTCTGCGTCGAAAAACTAGAAACCATGGAGTCCTCGGCAACCAGCGAGGCGGAGCAACCGGCGAAATCCGATGTTCCGGCGGTCGGTCTGGAAGAGATGGGGTCCCTCGAGCGCCCGGTACGGGTGCTGGTCCTCGATTTCCCGGCCGCTCAGCGGTTCACGCGTCCCAAGACTATGGCCAAGTGGATCCAGCAGATCGCCTGGGCGACTTCTCCGGTCGTTGTCTGCGCTCACGGTCGGGATCAACTCGACGAAGAGTCCATCGAATGGCTTCGAGGACGCGATGCGACCATCGTTGAGGAACTCGAACTGATGGCCCATCGAGCCGCGGTCGATTTTCACTTTTGGACCGGCGTTGAACCTAGCATCGAACTGATTCGCGAGGCCCTTGAGGAGTACCTGCAATGGTGAGTCGTCGCGATTTTTTGACCCGATCGGCAAACGGCTTCGGAGCGATTGCGCTCTTGGCGATGCTCGCCCAGGAGGAGCGGCGTCATGCGCACGCTGCGGACGGACGCCCCGAACCACACTTCTCCCCCAAAGCCCGCAGCGTCATCTTCCTTTACATGGATGGTGGCGTATCCCAAGTCGATACGTTCGACCCCAAGCCGCTTCTGACCAAATACCATGGTCGCAACCCCGGCGAGTTCTTTGACGTTGCTCCGACACAGTTCAACAACAACGGGACCGTGATGGGATCCCCATGGGAGTTCTCGAAACACGGTCAAAGCGGTATCGAGATCAGCAGCTTGTTCCCGATGATCGCAGGACATGCGGACAAATTGGCGGTGATCCGCTCGATGACGTCCAAGTTTCCAGAGCACACCTCGGCCAACTACTTTCTCCACACCGGCCATCCGCTGCAGGGGCGGCCGAGCATGGGCGCCTGGGTCACCTACGGACTGGGAAGCGAGTGTCAGGATCTTCCTGGTTTTATCGTCCTCAACGGAGGCTTGATCCCCCCCGGTGGCCTGGACTGCTTTGGCAATGGTTTTTTGGCAGCGACCTACCAAGGCTCGGTGCTCAAACCGAGGCAAGAGAGTCTTGCCAATGTCCGGCCGCTGGAACCCTCGCTCGATCTGCAGCGCCGCAAGCTCGACTTCCTTCGCTCTTTGGATCGCGAAACCCTGGAGACGTACGGACAGCAGGATGCGATCGAATCGGCGATCGCGAACTACGAACTTGCGTTCCGCATGCAGTCCGCAGTCCCCAAGGTCTGCGATGTCGCCCAAGAAACCGAGACCACGCGACACATGTACGGACTCGATCATGCGTTCGAACCGACTCGTATCTTCGGCCAGGAATGCTTGATGGCTCGCAGGCTGGTCGAAAGCGGCGTGCGCTTCATCGAATTGACCTGCCCGAGCGTTGGCCATGACCGTTGGGATCAGCACAGCAATCTCAAGGAAGGACACACCAAGAATGCCCTGGCGGTCGATCAGCCAATCGCCGCCTTGCTCGAAGATCTTCAGCAGCGAGGGCTGCTAGACTCCACCCTCGTCATCTGGGCTGGTGAATTTGGTCGGACTCCGTTCGCCCAAGGAGCCGATGGACGCGATCACAATCCGTTCGCCTTCTCGGTCTGGATGGCCGGGGGCGGCATCCGCGGAGGATCGGTTTACGGTGCGACCGACGAATGGGGATACCGCGCGGTGGAAAACAAGTGCGAGATCCATGACCTCCATGCTACGATGCTTCACTGCTTGGGGGTCGACCACACGCGATCAACATTCCGCTTCGGCGGCCGCGACATGCGACTGACCGATGTTCACGGCCACGTCCTGCATGAGATCCTAACATAACCCGAAGCATGAGTTTCGAAATTGCGATTTTGGCTTCCTGTCGTACTCGTGCTCGATAGGCGTTTTTCGAGTAAGAGTAAGAGTACGAGTAAGAAAATCCTGAAGAAAAAGCGTGGACGACCTTCGGGAAATCAAAAAACGCAATCTGAAAAAGCATAAGCGACGGATGGCATGACGTTGCTGGGATCGCCGTGCTTTGTTATTCCCCTGCTTACGCGGTTGGAAGCCGCGTTCGTCGGCGCTGGATGCGACTTGGTGTATACTCTTGGCCTGTCCCAATCCACTCCGTTTCAACCAGGATGCACCGATGTTGAACTTCGCGATGACCACTTCCTATTTTGTTGCTCGTTGCTTCCGGATCCGCTCGTTGGCGGCCGCTATCGCCACTCTATCCCTCTTTGCGATCTGCGCGAGGGACGGGCGAGGCGAGGATTGGCCGCAGTGGATGGGACCCAATCGAGACAATCAGTGGAAGCCGTCGACGATCCCGACCAAGTTTCCCTCGAGCGGCCTTTCAGCGAAATGGACGGCGGCGGTCGGTGGCGGCTATGCCGGCCCTGCCGTCGTCGGCAATCGCGTCTACGTTACCGATCTAGTCACCAAGGCGGATGCCAAAATCGATAACTTTGGACGCAAGGCGTTCGATGGTACGGAACGTGTTCTCTGCCTCGATGACAGCAACGGGAATGTCTTGTGGAAGCATGAGTACCCGGTGCGTTACGCCATTTCCTATCCCGCAGGTCCCCGCTGTACCCCGATCGTCGATGGCAATCGCGTCTACACGCTCGGCGCCGAAGGGGACTTGTTTTGCTTTGAGCGCGAGAGTGGCAAAGTCCTTTGGTCCAAAAAGCTCAAAGAGGTCTACAAGACGAACTCGGCTTTGTGGGGCTATGCCGCCCACCCCCTCATCGATGGCGAGAATCTTATTACCCTGGCTGGTGGTGATGGATCGCAGACCGTGTGTCTCAACAAGAGTACTGGCGAAGAAGTCTGGAGGTTCGGAACCGCGAGCGAACAAGGCTACTCGCCTCCCACGATCATCGAGGCGGCGGGTGTGCGGCAGTTGATCCTAATCAATCCCGAAGCGGTCAACTCCGTGAATCCCACCAATGGCAAACTGTACTGGAGCGTTCCTTACCAAGCCGACAACGGTTCCATCATCATGAGCCCCGTCAAATCAGGCAATTACCTGTATGTCGGTGGATACTCGAACCGAAGCTTAATGATCGAATTGGATTCCAAAACTCCAGCAGCGAAAGAGCTCTGGCGGAATGTCGCCAAAAAAGGGATGTCTCCCGTCAACGTGCAACCGATGGTGATCGGGGATGTGATGTACGGATGCGATCAAAGCGGCGAAATGATGGCGGTTCAGTTCCCCAGCGGCGAACGCTTGTGGGAAACCAGCAAGCCGGTCAGCCAGCGGCCGCAGGGAAGCGGAACGGCGTTCGTGGTTCGGAGCAACGACTTGTTCTACCTGTTCAATGAAAATGGCGAACTGGTGATCGCGAAGATGAATCCCAAAGGCTACGAGGAACTGGCTCGGACCAAGATCATCGAGCCCACCAACAATGCCTTTGGCCGCGAAGTGGTCTGGTGCCCGCCAGCGTTCGCCAACGGATCCATCTATGTCCGTAACGACGAAAAGCTGATCCGCGTCCCGCTCTCGCGGTGAATCCATGACGAGCCGTTGTCCTCAACCGTTGAGACAATGTAGAGCAGTTGTCCTCAACTGCTCGCGTCCAGCGTTACCAACTGGACACCGTTGCATGTTATTCTACCGTGCCACCGAGTCCCTGATTTGGAACTTTTCGGCAAGACCTTAACTTTTCGGCAAGACCTTATCGTCAACAAAATGAGCAACGCAGGGGGTGAACAGCAGAGGACTGCTGTTCTACGGTTACAATGTAGAGCAGTTATCCTCAACTGCTCTTTCGATGCGTAACGTTTCCTTCCTTTCAACCACAGCGAACCAAACGAGACCAAACGATGACAACACCGAACCAATCCTCAGACATGACACGGCGCACCTTTGGCTTGGGAGCACTTGGCACGACCGCATCGGCGGCGATGCTGGCTGGCGCGGCGATCGGCTCTGGGGAGCGGATCGCGGTCGAAGCTGCGGATGCCGTGACCAGCAGCCAAGGTCGTCTCAAGCAATCCATGTGCAAATGGTGTTACGACCGCAAGCTGTCGCTAGACGAGTTGTGCGTTATCGCCAAGGACCTCGGCATGGCCGGCATCGATCTATTGACCCCGAAGGAGTTCGACACGGTCAAGAAGCATGGACTGGTTTGCACCATGGTCTCGTCGCACCCGCTATCCGAAGGTTTGTGCGATCCGAAGTATTGGGATAAATCCCTCGCGATCCTCAACGAGACGATCGAAGCGACCTCGGCAGCGGGCTTTCGCAACGTGATCACGTTTTCCGGGAATGCCCGGGGCATCGATCGCAAGACCGGCCTGAAGAACTGCGCGGAGGCCCTCAAGAAGATCGTTCCGGTCGCGGAGAAGAAGAACATCATCCTTAACATGGAACTGCTCAACAGCCGCGTCGATCACGGGGACTACATGTGCGACTTGTCCGCTTGGGGAGTGGAGTTGTGCAAGGAAGTCGGGAGCGATCATTTCAAATTGCTGTTCGACATCTACCACATGCAGATCATGGAGGGAGACATCATCCGAACGATACAGCGGGACCACGAGTACTTTGGTCATTACCACACCGGCGGCAATCCGGGCCGCCACGAGATCGACGACAGCCAAGAGTTGTATTACCCTGCGATCGCCAAGGCGATTGCCGACACGGGCTTCGACGGATACTTTGCCCACGAGTTCATCCCGGTCCAGGACGTTCGCGTCGGATTGACCGAAGCTGTCAAACGTTGCACGGTTTAACGAGCAACGGATGGGGAGGGATTCGAACCCCCGGACGCCTTACGACGTCTCCGGTTTTCAAGACCGGTGC
>Ga0315904_10002698_pt1 | contig 27122 bp, 23 predicted proteins | sample LakEriMetagenome_6_FD_203529 | JGI IMG/M metagenome (GOLD analysis project Ga0315904, IMG submission 203529) | Freshwater fungal communities from buoy surface, Lake Erie, Ohio, United States - Buoy 12 MA120 | ecosystem: Environmental > Aquatic > Freshwater > Lake | place: USA: Lake Erie, Ohio...
GAAGACGGACAATGGGCCGTACCCGTAAAGGTGCCTGGCAGAGTAAACACTATTTTCGAAGAAGAAAGCGTCATGATTCACCCTGACGGCCACACGCTCTACTTCAGTAGCAATGGTCATTCGGGAATGGGTGGACTCGACATCTTCATGAGCCGTTTACTACCCAGCGGCGAATGGGATGCACCTACTAATCTTGGCTACCCCATCAACACCCACAAAGACGAAAACTCGATACAGGTAACGGCTCGCGGACAAATTGCGCTTTTCGCCAGCGACCGATTCGGAGGTCAGGGTGGGCTCGATCTTTATCAGTTCAACCTTCCTCAGCGTGTGCAGCCATCACTCGTAACCTATGTGGCCGGAATCATCAGCGATAAGCTGAGTTACAAAAAACTTGAGGCCCGCCTTGAGCTCATCGACTTAGAAACAGGAAAAACCGTAACCGAAACTTACAGCAACAAAGGAACTGGCGACTACCTGCTCTGCTTACCTGCTGGAAAGGACTATGCCCTTAATGTGAGCAAAGAAGGCTACCTCTTTCATTCAGAAAATTTTTCACTTAAAAACTTCACGGGATACGAACCATATCGATTGGATGTGCAATTACAGAAACTGCGTCCCGGTGCAAGCATCGTTCTTAATAACGTATTCTTCGAAACCAACAAGTGGGAACTCAAGCCTGAGTCGATGATTGAGCTTGACCGTCTGGTGGCATTGCTCAAGTCAAACCCGGAAAAGAAAATTGAAATCGGCGGACACACCGACAACGTCGGCAGCGATGAAGCAAACCTCACCCTATCAAATAACCGTGCACAAAGCGTGGTCGACTATCTCATCAAAAAGGGAATTGCTACTGCCCGACTCACCGCTAAGGGTTATGGTGAAACGATGCCTGTAGCCACCAACGACACCGATGCAGGAAGAGCTAAAAACCGTCGTACGGAATTCAAGGTCATTGAATAATTAGGCTTTACTTCGCGCTGTAGTTTTTACCGATAGATGAAGGTTATTCGCCCCTCCCATACGCTCTTGTTCTTGTTTGCCATTGGTGCCATCTGTGCCCTAGTAGCGTTTTTCTTTCCACAAGATGGAGTTCAACTGGCAGGCTATCAACTCCGATTCAAAAGCTTCAACGAAACTCCGGATACGGCTGCAATCGCTGCTGTTACCGACATTGACGCCCATTTATCCAAGTTTGATTCTGTTGCGACCACAGTTGCTGACTCAGCGGTTGCCATACAACGAACAGAATCCATAGCCTCCCTTCAGTTTGCGGAAGCTAACTCCGCTTCCTTCTTCCCTTTTTTTGAAGCGTTGAGCAACGCTTCTAATGGAAGCAAAGTGCATGTGTTTCACTACGGTGATTCACAGATTGAGGGAGATCGCATGACCAACATCGTGCGCGACAAACTGCAGTCGCGCTTTGGTGGTTCGGGCTGCGGGCTTATTTGTCCGTTGCCGGTTGCACCGCCCAGTTCTGTTATACTCACTCAAAGCAACAACTGGAAACGGTATACTTCGTACGGCTACGACGACGGCAAATGCGGACATCAGAACTACGGTCCCATGTGCGCTTTCACGCGGTTCACTCCGGTGAAAGCTGCAACGGATAGTTCGGGAGTAACAGAAGCCTACATTGAATTCCGTCCGTCTTCCATGGCCACCTCCCGTTGCAAACAGTTTCAGGAAGCCGTTTTGTTTTATGGCAACAGCAATCGTCCGTGCCAGCTCACCGTTTTGGCCGACGATGTTCCCGTAGCTACCGAAACACTGCCTGTTACCTCCTCGATTGCATCGCGAAGCTTTACGGTGCCGCAAACGAATCGCATTCGCTTTGTGTTTGAGGCTGTATCGAGCCCCGATATCTATGGCATCAGCCTCAATAGCATGAGCGGTGTAGGTATGAGTAACATAGCATTGCGTGGCAACGACGGAAGTGCATTCTTTCGTGTCAACTCCGGATCGATGCAACCCGCCTTCAAAGAGTTGCAAGCCGGACTTTTCATACTTCAGTTTGGAGGCAACAGTGTTCCCTACCTCAGCGGCCGTGAGTCGGCGCGTAAGCATGGTGCTTCATTCCGCACACACATCCAGCGCTTCAAGTCGATGCACCCCGGCGCTGCGGTTATTGTCATCGGCCCATCCGACATGAGCACCAGCGTGAACGGTGTTATGCAAACGTGGCCTTATTTAGAAGAATTGAATCAAGGAATGAAAGATGCTGCCTTTGCCGAAGGATGTGCTTTCTGGGACATGTTCTCGGTCATGGGTGGTCGCAACTCCATGCTCGGCTGGGTAAACCATAGCCCACCTTATGCGGCTCCCGATTACACCCACTTCACTCCCGCAGGCGCCCGCAAAATGGCAGAGCTTCTCGCCAAGGCGATATTGGATGAGTATGATGGTTGGGTACTGGGGACTGAGTAGTGAGCAGTGAGAAGTGAGTACTGGGTGCAGGCGAATTTAATATTACGATGGAAAGAGGATTACAGGATTGTAGGATTATAGGGGGCGCCACCCACTCATTCTCCTTCTCTTTCTCATTCTCATTCTAAAAACTCCAGAAAGAGAATGAGCAACAGAATGAGATCGGCCGCCAATCGTCACCCAGTCCCCACTACCTACCCAAGGAACGGATACCGATAATCCACCGGCGATACAAACGTTTCCTTAATCGTGCGCGGAGAAACCCAGCGCAACAAGTTGAGGTAGCTGCCGGCCTTGTCGTTGGTACCGCTCGCGCGTGCACCACCGAAAGGCTGCTGACCTACTACGGCTCCGGTTGGTTTGTCGTTAATGTAAAGGTTACCGCATGCGCCTTCCAATACGCGCGTTGCCTGATCAATGGCATAGCGGTCGTGCGATAGGATGGCTCCCGTGAGCGCATATTCACTCGTCTCGTTGATCAAATGCAAGGTCTCAGCCCACTGCGCGTCGTCATACACATATAGGGTAAGCACCGGACCGAAGATTTCCTCACACATGGTGCGGAACTTCGGATTGGTGGTAACGGCAATGGTTGGCTCAACGAAGTAGCCAACGCTGTCGTCGCAATTGCCTCCGGTGATAATCTCAACATCAGGCTGCGACTTGATATACTCAATGTATCCTTTGATTTTGTCGAATGCGCGCTTGTCGATTACGGCATTGATAAAGTTGCCGAAATCTTCGGGTGTTCCCATTTTCATGGTTGCACCATCTTGAATCAACCGCTCTTTCACTGCGGGCCACAACGACTTGGCAATGTAGCCGCGGCTTGCCGCGCTGCACTTTTGTCCTTGAAACTCGAATGCGCCGCGAGTGAGTGCTGTCGCAACTTCGTTCGGATTGGCTGAAGGATGTGCTATGACAAAATCTTTGCCTCCTGTCTCCCCTACTATGCGCGGATACGTCTTATACTTCTCAATGTTGGTTCCGATTTCCTTCCACAAGTGTTTGAACACTCCCGTGGATCCCGTGAAATGAAGTCCTGCGAAATCAGGGTGACTGAAAATCACATCACCGGCATCCTTGCCTTCTACTGTGATCATATTGATAACGCCATCGGGCAACCCTGCCTCACGGAAAAGTTCCATAATAACATGCGCACTATAGACTTGTGTATCCGATGGTTTCCAAACAACGGTGTTGCCCATCAGCGCTGCGCTGGCAGGCAGGTTGGCTGCAATAGCCGTGAAGTTGAATGGAGTAATGGCAAATACAAATCCTTCGAGCGGACGATATTCGAGGCGATTCCAAACGCCGGGTTGGTTGCCCGGTTGGTCGCGGTAAATCTGCTGCATGAAGGCTACGTTGAAACGCAAGAAATCGATGAGCTCACAAGCAGCATCAATTTCAGCTTGGAACGCATTCTTGCTTTGAGCCAGCATAGTAGCTGCGTTCATGCGCATGCGGTATGGGCCCGCGAGCAAGTCGGCTGCACGCAAAAAAATGGCCGCGCGTTGCTCCCAAGCCATGGCCGACCAACGGCCTTTTGCTGCCAGAGCAGCATCAATGGCTTGCGACACGTGCGCATTTGTTCCCCAATTGAAGTGGCCAAGTACTTTCTTATGGTCGTGTGGTGGCGACATGGTCCGCTTGTCGGAAGTGCGAACCAATTCAGAACCGATGTACATAGGCACATCAATGGGAGCCTGGTTGTACATAGCACGATATTGATTCAACAAATTCTCGCGATCGGCCGTTCCGACGGCATAGCTCCGCACAGGTTCATTGACAGGCACAGGTACTTGGAATACTCCTTTTGGCATACAAAATAATTTGGTGCGAATGTACTTGAAGAGGTTGAATCGAATACAATCGGCTGCCGTCTGATTGAACGGAATAGTACTTTTTGGGAATGCAGTCTTGCTCAGAACGCCAAATGCCCGAGCTTCTCCATGACCTGATGCCCAATGGAGAAATAAATAATAAGACCGAAAATGTCGTTGAGTGTTGTAACGAACGGACCTGTGGCCAAGGCGGGGTCAATCTTAAATCGATTCAACGTCATCGGTATCCAAGTGCCAAAGAAACTGGCAAACAGGATTACGAAAAAGAGTGCAATGCTAGCGGTGATGCACAACGTAAGATCCATGTGAAAAAGCAAGCTAACGGCCAGAATAATAGCAGAGCAAACCAATCCGTTGATGAGCCCTACCCGCAATTCCTTCCACAACTTCTGCCACAAGGTTTCGTCGAGTGCACTTTGATTTGCCAGGGCTTTTACCACAAGTGCCGCAGATTGCACTCCCACATTCCCTCCCATAGCGGCAATGAGAGGCATGAAAATGGCCATTTCCGGGTTTTCACTGATATCAAAAACTCCGATGATATTCGCACTGATCATGCCTCCGGCCATACCAATAAGCAGCCAAGGTAAACGTGCACGGGTCAACGTGCGCACACTGTCGCTGTGCTCTACGTCTTCGGAGATACCACTCGCCATTTGGTAGTCTTTGTCGGCTTCTTCTTTAATGATGTCTACCACGTCATCGATGGTAATACGCCCCACCAGCACATTGTCCTCATTCACCACAGGCAATACCACTAAGTCATATTTCTCCATCACCTTGGCTACCTCTTCAAGCGGGGCGTCCACCTGCACGGTTCTTACCTTGGTTTGCTTATACAGATCTTTGATTGTAGTTCGTAAGCTCGACAAGTTGAACAGCATGTACTTCACGCTCAACGTGCCCAGAATCACCTCTTCGTCGTCGACCACATAAATGGTGTAGATGTTATCGAGGTCTTCGGCTTGCTTGCGCATTTCACGAATGGCTTGCGTAACCGTCCAGTTCTGATTTACACGGATCAATTCCGTTCCCATGATGGCGCCTGCCGTTCCTTCGGCGTAGGTCATCAGGTCGATGATGTCGCTGGCCTGTTCCTCGTCTCCAAGAAGGGCTATTACTTCCTCCTGCTTTTGCTCGGGGAGCTCGGCTATTACGTCGGCAGCATCATCGGAGTCGATGTTCTCGATAAGTTCTTCAGCAATTTCGCGACTCGTAAGGCTTGAAAGCAACTTCTCGCGCACGTCTTCATCGAGCTCGAGCATTACATCAGCCGCCTTCTCTTCATCGAGCAGGCGATACACGTAAACGGCTTCGTCGCGTTTGAGTTCATTGAGCAACTCGGCAATGTCGGCCGCGTGCGCATCGATAGTAGCTTGGGCTATTGCGGTGTCTTTTCCGTCCGCAATCCACTCGCGGAGCTCAGAAAGAAGCTCTTTGGATAGTGAGAATTGCATAATCGAGGGTTCATTGAGGGACGGTACTTATTCTTAGCGGCGCGAAGGTAATTCATTCAAGATGAAAACCAAAGGCAAATGTTTGTCAGTCGCGCTTCTCCTTAAAAAAGGTAGAAAGCAATGCTGCACAATCATTGGCCAACACACCACCCACAACTTCGCAGCGTGGATGAACGATGCTTTGACCATTGTCGGCATGGCTTCCAAACTTGCTGAATCCTCGCTTCTCATCGTATGCTCCAAACACTATGCGCCCAATGCGCGTGTTGTAGGCCCCACCTGCGCACATCACGCAGGGTTCGAGCGTTACATACAAGGTGCAATCGTGCAGCGACTTTCCATTTAGAAACTCCGAAGCCGATGTGTACGCTTGCATTTCTGCATGTGCAGTAAAGTCGTGCAAACGCTCGGTGAGGTTATAGCCTCGGGCTATAACCTGGCCCTTGCACACAATGACGCAGCCGATAGGCACTTCGTCGGCATCATAGGCGTTCATGGCTTCTCGCATCGCCATACGCATGTACTTCTCATCGATTTCGGGGGTAACTTCTTCCAATGCTGCGTTATTTGGGGAGCAAGATACGTGTACTTTGCGCCGCGCTTCATCGCTATGCAAGCAGGTTCAACACATCGCATACTTGTAGCCACTCTCGACTGGGGAATTGGTCACGCCACACGGTGTGCACCGCTCATTGACCGTTGGCTCGCTGCCGGGCACGAAGTCGTGCTTGCATCGAACGGCAGAAGCGCTGCCTGGCTCACGGCACGGTACCCGCAACTGGAATTGCTTAACGATATCCCTGATTACTCCGTTACTTATCCCTCTCGCGGTTCCATTACGTTGCACCTCGCGACACACCTTTTGCGTTTGCGAAAAGTTGTACAGGCAGAGCATAAGTGGTTAGATCGTATCATTAAGGAGAAGAACATCCATCAAGTCTGCAGCGACAATCGATATGGGCTTTATCACGCAGATGTGCCTTGTACGCTCATTACCCATCAGCTTTACCTGAGGGTTCCAACGCTTTTTCGATGGTTCGTAGGTAAATGGCTGAACTGCTACCTCAAACAATTCAGAGGGCTTTGGATCCCCGATTATGAGCGTGAATCAAACCTCAGCGGCTTACTATCACACGGCGGGAAATGGGACAAAAAAGCCCTGTTCATTGGACCACTTTCTCGTTTTCATGCAGCCTTAAAAACCGAAGAAATGCCATACCGTGTGGTAGCCATCGTTTCAGGACCGGAGCCCAAGCGCACGCATTTTGAAAAGCAGCTTCGAAACTTGTTGTCTCAACTCGAATGCCCTGCTCTTTTGGTACTTGGAAAGCCTGAAGAACCGGTTCATGAGCAAAACGGAATGGTTCACATTGTGAACGACCTCGCCGACTCCGAACTGGCTAGTGCCCTAAAAGGCGCGCAACTCGTGGTATGCAGGTCGGGGTATAGCACGCTTATGGATTTGCACCAGCTTGAAGTGCAAGCGTTACTGGTTCCAACACCCGGACAGTCGGAGCAGGAATACTTGGCGCGACATCATGCACTGCAAGGCACACATCACCGATTAGATCAGCACAAGCTCAACCTGACGACTCTCAAGGCAGCGCTCAAGCAATAGCGTATACGCCTACTTTTGCGCTTATGGCGAAGGTATTATTCATTGAAAGTGTTCACGAAGTATTGCACCGGCGGCTTGAAGCAGCCGGCTATTCATGCGATTGTCGGTATGAAGCCACACGCGAAGAGCTGTTGGCTATGGCGCACGAATACGCCGGTGTGGTGGTGCGATCTCGCATTAAAATTGACAAGGCCTTTATTGACGCAGCTGCTAACCTTCGCTTCATAGCACGCAGCGGCAGCGGATTGGAAAACATCGACGTAGCCTATGCCGAGGGTAAAGGCATAGCCGTCTACAATTCACCCGAGGGCAATCGCGACGCTGTGGGCGAACATGCGCTGGGCATGTTGCTCATGCTCATGAACAATTTACGACAAGCAGATGCCGATGTGCGAGCAGGAAGGTGGCCTCGAGAGGAAAACCGAGGCTATGAAATTGCCGGCAAGACAGTGGGTATTATTGGTTACGGTTTAATGGGAAGCGCCTTTGCCCAGAAGCTATCCGGTTTTGGTGCCAGGGTGATCGCTCACGACAAATATAAAAGTCAGTTTAGCGATCAATGGGCATCACCCGTTTCCTTGGAAGAGCTTAAAGCGAAAGCCGACATTGTGAGTTTGCACTTGCCGCTCACTGACGAAACACATTACTATGCCGATGCTTCATTTTTCAACTCATTTGCCAAGCCCATTTATTTCATCAACACCGCCCGCGGCAAGAATACCGATACGGCAGCACTTGTGAATGCTTTAAAGAACGGACGGGTGCGCGGGGCTTGCCTCGACGTTATAGAATACGAAAAGGCGTCACTCGAAGGCTTGGAAAAAGATTCGTCACTCACAGCCATGCGAGACCTAATTGCCATGTCGAACGTGGCCCTCTCGCCGCACATAGCCGGCTGGACACACGAGTCGTATGAGAAGCTGAGCTCCGTATTAGCCGATAAAATCCTTTTGCTAGGTAATAGGGATTAGATGATAGGTGATAGGTAATAGGGATTAGGTTATAGGTTATAGGTTATAGGTGATAGATTTTAGTTGAGTCTGCTTGGTAATCTTCTTCCATTCTCCAGCTTCTTCACAAAAACACCCCTTGGAACTTTCAGCCACCTATAACCTATCACCTATAACCTATAACCTTTTACCTGTAACCTGCCATTTTTTCCCATTCCCGCTCATGGCACGACCGTTGAAAACCCGCCGGCGAAAATCAACTAAAAGAACAGACCTATGAGTACGATGACCGAAGGACAATTGAAGGTTCACACCGACAACATCTTCCCCATTATCAAGAAATTCCTATATAGCGACCACGAAATCTTTCTACGTGAATTGGTGAGCAATGCTGTAGATGCGTGTCAGAAAGTAAAAACACTCAGTGTTTCGGGTGAAGTAAAGCATGACGGAACAGGACTGCTGGTGGAGGTAATTGCTGACAAAAATGCCAAGACCCTGACAGTGCGCGACAACGGTATAGGCATGACTTCCGAAGAGGTGGAGAAATACATCAACCAAATCGCATTCAGCGGTGCAGAAGAGTTTGTGGAGAAATACAAAGACGCTCAGATTATTGGTCACTTCGGACTTGGATTCTATTCAGCCTTCATGGTGGCCAAGCAAGTAGAGATCCAGACACTTTCACACCGCGAAGGAGCGACGGCGGTGCATTGGATATGCGATGGTTCACCCAATTTTTTCATGGGTACAGGCACCCGCACCACACCGGGTACCGAAATCATACTGCACCTAAGCGACGATTCATTGGAGTTTTCTGAAGACAGCCGCGTAGAGGGCATTCTCACCAAATACTGCAAGTTCATGCCGGTCGATATTCGTTTCGGTGAGAAATCGGAGTGGGTCGACGGCGAGGAAACCGATGAAAAAGGCGAGAAAAAGCAAGTGGAAGTAAAAACGCCCAACATCATCAACAACACAGCGCCACTATGGATGAAAAAGCCGGCTGATTTGAACGATGAAGATTACAAGAGCTTTTACCACGAGCTCTACCCTATGAGTTTCGATGAGCCTTTGTTTCATATTCATATCAATGTTGACTATCCGTTTAACCTCACCGGAATCTTGTTCTTCCCTAAAATGAAGAACAACATGGAAGTACAGAAAAACAAAGTACAGCTTTATAGCAATCAGGTGTTCATTACCGATGAAGTGAAGAACATCCTTCCCGACTTCCTGACTATGTTGCACGGTGTTATCGATTCTCCGGACATCCCTTTAAATGTTTCTCGCAGTTACTTGCAGGAAGATGCCAATGTCAAGAAGATTTCAAGCCACATTACAAAGAAGGTAGCCGACAAACTTCAAAGCATGTATAATAATGACAAGGCCGATTACGAGAGCAAGTGGGACGACATCGGCGTTTTCATTCATTACGGAATGCTTACCGACGATAAATTCTATGAGAAGGCGGAGAAATTCGCGCTTTTGAAAACAGCGAACAATGCTTATTTCAACCTCGAAGACTTTAAAGAGAAAATTAAAGACACTCAAAAAGATAAAAAGGGCGAAACCGTCGTTCTTTACGCAAGTAACCAGGAAGAGCAATACACCTCAATTCAAGCTGCCGGCGAGCGCGGCTGGGAAGTAGTTATGCTCGATGGGCCATTAGCTTCGCACTACATTTCGAAGTTGGAACAGAAGCACACCGGCTTGCGCTTCAAGCGTGTGGACGCCGATGTAATGGACAAGCTAATCGAGAAAGATGACAGCTCTACCTCTGCACTTTCCGACGAACAAAAGAAAGGCATCACCGCTTCGCTGGAAAAAATTATTGATTCCAAAAAATACCACGTCGAATTTGCCAACCTTTCGCCAACAGAAGCACCGTTCGTAGTTACTCAGAACGAATTCATGCGCCGCATGAAAGAGCAAAGTGCTATGGGCGGCGGCGGTTTCTATGGAACCCTCCCAGATAGCTACAACCTGGTAGCCAATGCTAATCACGCATTGTTTGGCAACACCGTAACGGATAGCGATGGCAATACTGTGCTCAATGATGTAAAAGTGAAGCAGGCTATTGATCTGGCACTCTTGAGCAAAGGTCTTCTCAAAGGAGAAGAATTGGCCAATTTTGTAAAACGCAGTTTGGAAGCAATATGAAATGACGGATGCATGCTCCTCTAAAGGAGTGAATGCAACGTGTTTGGAAAATGAAAAAAAACCGGCCGTTGCCGGTTTTTTTCGTACATTAACCTTAACAAAAACAAAACTCTACGAAAAACGACCTTTCCCGAAGCTGATCATTGCAGGTCAGGCTGGGGTGTAAGTCGTAGATACGGTTTAACGGCGCGAAAACCCTTTGGAAATTTGGCCGGAATATCTTCTGTTGGAATAGCTGTCGAAATAACTACATCATCGCCCTGAACCCAATTAGCAGGTGTTGCTACACTGTACTTGGCAGTAAGCTGAAGAGAGTCAATTACGCGAATTAACTCATCGAAATTTCTGCCCGTTGATGCGGGATATGTGATGATGAGCTTCACTTTCTTATCGGGATCAATAACCACTACCGAACGCACGGTGAATCGATCAGAAGCATTGGGGTGAACAAAGCCATACAAATGGGAGATCGTAAAATCAGGATCGGCTATAATGGGAAAGTCAAGTTCAACTCCTTGCGTCTCGTTGATATCGCTAATCCATGCGGTATGCGCTTCCACGGAATCGACGCTCAATGCTATCACTCTCACATTGCGTTTTTGAAAGTCAGATTTTCGTTTTGCCACTGCTCCTAGTTCCGTTGTGCAAACAGGAGTGAAATCGGCCGGATGACTGAACAGCACTCCCCACGAATCGCCAAGCCACTCATGAAATCGGATTTTACCCAAGCTTGTATTAGCATCAAAATCCGGTGCTAAATCGAATAATCGTATTGACATATCTATTCGTTTTTTATTGTTTTCGGACGCAAAAATAAATACGCATTTTTAAAATCCTACTAGAAAAGTAGGATTTAAAGAAAAACTTATAAACAGCAGTGCTTTGAGCTCGATAAAATGTCACTTGCCCTTTCGCCTCAAGAGTTTCTTTTCGCGCTGAATGAGATCAGACAATGACGTAGTCTCCAGAATAGCAAGGGTTGCATCACGCACCTCCGTCATTACATGGTGAAGAGCACATTTAGATTCATCAGGACAAATGGAACAGGGTTCGTAGAAGTTAAGACTTACGCAGGGCACCAAGGCAATAGGACCGTTGATGGTTCGAATCACATCGGCTAATCGAATAGCGTCCGACTTCTTATTTAGCAGATACCCTCCGCCGATACCTTTCTTGCTGACCACAAATCCGGCTTCTTTTAAATCATGCAGAATAGCCTCCAAAAATTTCAAGGATATGCCCTGCCCTTCAGCAATCGACGAAGCCGAAACCGGTCCGCCATCTTTGCTTTCGATGGATATATGAATGAGCGCCCTAAGTGCGTAGCGCGTTCTCATGGTTAGCATGTCAGCGAAGATAGTGAAAGTGAATTTTAGGATTCAAGGGCAAAGACTCTACTTCTCACTTAGTTTCTGTTTCTCGTTTAAAAAACTCAGAAAGAGAAACAAAATCAGAATCACAATGGGAACGAGAAAAATGAAGCCTTTTGCCCCCTTTAATCCTATTATGCTACAATCCTAACCCCTGTTAGAAAATTGTGAATTACGCCAGCCGCCCCTGCCCCATCTTTGCCTTCCTATGGCAGAGCATTTCATCGTTTCAGCAAGAAAGTACCGTCCCGACACATGGGAGACAGTCGTTGGTCAAAAGCACATTACGACCACCCTTCAAAGTGCCATTGCCAATAACCAGATTGCACAGGCCTACCTGTTTACGGGACCACGTGGTGTGGGAAAAACTACCTGCGCCCGCATTTTCGCCAAAGCCGTCAATGGCGCTATTGGTGAGCACTTAGACGATATGCAGTTCAACGTATTTGAACTCGACGCTGCTTCCAACAACAGTGTCGACGACATACGTTCGATTGTAGACAGTGTGCGCATACCACCTCAAACGGGTCAATACAAGGTCTACATCATCGACGAGGTTCACATGCTTTCTGCCGCTGCCTTCAATGCCTTCCTGAAAACACTGGAAGAACCTCCGGCACACGCCATATTCATTTTGGCCACAACCGAGAAGCATAAAATCATTCCTACGATTCTCAGCCGATGCCAGATTTTCGACTTCAATCGAATCAAGATTAAGGACATTGCAGATCACCTGGCTTCCATCGCGTCAAAAGAAGGTGTTCAAGCCGAACCGGAAGCCCTGCATGTCATAGCAACGAAGGCTGACGGAGCTATGCGAGATGCACTTTCCATCTTCGATCAGGTGATCGCATTTTGCGGCAGACACCTTACTTACTCCGCTGTTATTCAGAATTTAAATGTACTTGACTACGATTATTACTTCAAGCTTACAGATCTGATTCTCGCCGAAGACGTCGCAGGTTGTTTGGTGCTTTTTGACGAGGTGTTGAACAAAGGTTTTGATGGTCATCATTTCATTACCGGTCTCGGTGGACACTTCCGCAATTTGCTCGTTAGCAAAGACGCACAAACCATTTCCCTAATGGAAGTGAGTGAGTCAGTGGCCGAGAAGTACAAAACTCAAGCTGCTGCATCGGATTTGCGCCTGCTCATACAAGGCCTTCAAATGGTCAACGAATGTGATACGCAGTTTCGAGCCAGCAAGCACCAGCGTTTGTTAGTCGAACTCACACTCATGAAGCTCGCAAGCATTCTCTACAACCGAGAAGGCGAAAAAAAAAAGTTCCAACTGAAGCCGTTTCGGGGAGCTAACCGCCCCACTAGTGTAGTTGCTCCAAAACGTGCCGTAACTCCTTCTGCCGGCACCGATACGCCCCCTTCAAATACAGATGTGAAACCGCCCAACGCTGATAGTCCTGCGGTCAAATCAACAGCGCCACCGGCACTTGGAAAACGAAACCTCATCCTGCAATCGACTGAGTCGGTAAGCATCAAAGGAGTTATGGCGAGGCGCGCTCAACAACAACAGCAAGTGGCTGAGCAGCTGGAAGAAATAGCCCTCGAACAACCCACCCGCGAATACACTACAGCAGAGTTACAAGAAGCCTGGAATCGGTTTGCGGATGAGCGCATGGCGCACAACATGCAGGCTCAAAGCGCTTTTAAAGTTGCGGAGGTAGAGTTAAGGTTGGGAAATACCTTGCGCATTGCCCTTCCAAGCGTTACTCAAGAAATGTACTTCAACGAAAACCGCAATCAACTTGCGGAATACATGCGTTCCACTTTCGACATTCGCGGAATCGACTTCAAAGTGGAAATCATGCGCCCCGAAGAAATTAAGTCGACTTACCAATCAGCTAAGCAGCGTTTCGATGCCATGGTAGCGGTTAATCCGGCCCTCGATACTCTGCGCAAGCGTTTCAACCTGCAGATTGATTTCTGATTACTATGCGAGTCGATAAGTTTCTCTGGTGCATTCGTGTCTATAAAACCAGATCCCTGGCTGCTTCTCAATGCAAGCTTGAAAAGGTTTGGCTCAATGGAGCCGAGGTGAAGGCCAGCCGTGAAGTAAAGGTGGGTGATGTTCTTACCGTTCGAAAGGGGCCCATCCTGTTTTCCTACAAAGCGCTTGCTTTTCCAAGAGCTCGTTTAGGCGCCAAGCTGGTTTCCGGATATGCTCAGGATGTAACTGCTCCGGAAGAAATGGCCAAGCTCGAAATGATTCGAATGCAGTTCCGTCTCGATCGTCGCAGGGGCTTGGGCCGCCCCACCAAAAAAGAACGCCGTGAGCTCGACGATTATACAGACTTCGATTTCGAAGATGAATGGATTAACGACGAAGAGTCGCCTGAAGAATAACCTGTGGATGTATCTTTCCACCCTGTATGACAGCACAGCGCCAGCCGGCCATTCTCTTTATTCTCATCACTGCTCTGATTGACTCGATTAGCATCGGTATTATTATTCCGGTCTTTCCGAAGCTCATTATGAGCATGGAACAATGCGATGAGGGGCGCGCTGCAGTAATAGGCGGATGGCTCATGTTCTGGTTTGCAATTATGCAATTTGTCATGTCGCCCATACTCGGAAGTCTGAGCGATCGCTATGGTCGCCGCCCGGTTTTACTACTTTCCCTCTTCGGCTTCGGAATAGACTTTCTTCTCTTGGCATTTGCCCCCACCCTAACCTGGCTTTTTGTGGGACGCATACTAGCGGGTATAATGGGCGCAAGCTATACGACAGCTTCGGCTTATATTGCAGATATCAGCAATGACGATAATCGCTCCAAACACTTCGGCATGCTGGGAGCAGCGTTCGGCATGGGATTCATCATTGGTCCGGGTGTAGGCGGACTACTTGCACAATGGGGCGTAAGGGTGCCTTTCATAGCATGCGCAGTTCTGTCGCTACTCAATTGGATGTATGGCTATTTCATTTTGCCGGAATCGCTTCCTGCAGATCGGCGCCGCCCATTCGAATGGAAGCGCGCCAACCCAATCGGGGCTTTTATCAATATCGCAAGACATAAAACCATCATTGGTTTTCTGGTAGTCTTCTTTCTTCTTTATCTGGGAGCTCAAGCAGTTATGTCCAACTGGCAATACTATACGATGTTGAAGTTTGGTTGGGAGGAAAAGGCCATTGGTATTTCCATCATGACCGTGGGCATTATTGTGGCCTTTGTGCAGGGAGTGCTTGTGCGTGTAGTCAATAGTCGCATAGGAAATTCAAACGCTATGCTCATAGGACTTACCCTTTACACCATTGGCATGGCTGGGTTTGGACTTGCTCCTACAGGCACTTGGATGATGATAGCTATACTCCCTTATTGTTTGGGCGGAATCAATGGCCCCGCCATTCAATCACTCATGACCGAGTCCGTTCCACCCAATGCTCAAGGCGAACTTCAAGGTATTATCACCAGCGTGCAAAGTATCACTTCCATTATCGGCCCACTTATGATGGCCGGTATTTTCAGTCATTTTACCTCATCGGCTAACCTCTATTTCCCCGGAGCCGCTTTCATAACCGCTTCATTTCTGATGCTGTTAGCACTTGTAATAGCATGGATTACCGCTCGTTCTAAACAGAGACAAGCTTAAGCCTATGAAACAAAAAGCACTCTTTCTCGATCGCGACGGTGTTATTAACCACGACCCGGGTGACTATACGATGAACCTGCAAGAGTTTATCATTCTGCCTACCGTTATGGAAGCACTGGCACTAGCACAAGAAAAAGGCTATCTGATTTTCGTTATTACGAATCAAGGGGGCATTGCAAAGGGCTTATACACGCATGAAACAGTAGCTATCATGCATAAATATCTCCTTCAGACTTGTCAAGAACGGAATGTTGAAATCAAACGAATCTTCTATTCGCCACATCACCCCGAATTCGGAAATTCACTCTCGAGAAAGCCGGAGCGTCTTTTAATGGAACGCGCCTTGGCACGCTATAATCTTAATCCGACTACCAGTGTAATGATCGGCGATAGAGAACGCGATGTACAATGCGCTCAGCAAGTGGGGGTTCGGGGTATATTAATCCCAACCAACAGTCCGTTACTCGACGTTGTGCGCACCCTCGATTAAACCGGCCTTGTTATATGAGCTACGTCTTTCACAAAGGTGAGTTTCTAAGCGATACGGCAACCCACATTGCCAGGGACAATCGTGCCTTTCGTTTTGGTGATGGTTTTTTCGAAAGCATGCGTATCGTCGACGGTAAGGCTCTATATCTGGAAAGCCACTTTGCGCGCATCATGGCAACAGCCGGTGCTCTTAAAATCCGTCCTAACGATGATTTTTCACTTGAGTCACTGAAAGCGCAGGTGCAAGAGCTTTTGCGCCGCAATGGCATTGATCAGGGCGGTCGAATGCGCATAACATTCTATCGAAAATCAACCGGGTTTTATTTACCCAAACAAGATGAGCTGACCTACTTCATCGAAGCGGAACCTTTGCCCGACAATGAGTTTGTGCTAAATGCTACAGGAAGGCAGGTCGATATTTTCTCAGACTTCAAAAAGGAAATCAATAAATTATCGGTATTCAAAACACTTAACTGCCAACTTTATGTGCAGGCAGCCATACATGCTCGCGACAAAGGATTGGACGAGGCTCTTATTCAAAACAATAAATTATCCATCATAGAGTCTAATTCCAGTAACCTGTTTATCGTGTCCAATGGCGTTCTTTATACCCCCACACTCGATGATGGTCCTGTGGGAGGCACCATGCGTATGAACATCATAAACATCGCTCTGGAAAACAAAATCAAAGTCTATGAGTGCACCCTGAATCCACACAACCTCTTGGCTGCAGACGAAATGTTTTTAACTAATGCCGTGCGGGGAATAGAATGGGTGGTTGGTTATCGCACCAAGCGTTATTTCAACGACATGTCCAAAAAAATGATTGGCCTTCTCAACGAAAGCGCAAAGGCTTACGGACAGTCCGGACCTTCAGCTCCGTGACGCTATAACTTTTTCTTAGGTGTATTTATCATTCGTTGAGCACTCGGTTTGCTGCCTTTGCCGTTAATTTGCTCGCTCTAAATAATTACCATGATTTCTCCAAGAATAAAGCTACTCACCGTTATTATTTCTCTCTTTGCGTTGCCTCTATGCTTCGCTTCATGCAAGGAGGAAGAAGATCCGATAGAAGTGGAATCTCCTCTTGTTTGCGGCTTGCCAAACGGAACGCTCCGATGGACTTCCGACGGTGCTGAGCGATGCGCCAATACAACACTTTTTGGAGACTATGGAATCTTTCTAACCGTAAACGGTATCTCATCGGAAGGACAGACTCTTACCTTGGAGCTTGACAGTTTATCGGTAGGAACGCATGAGTTGTCGGCTGATGTCAATTACCTGCTCTACACCGATAACTTGGCTGTTGCCTGGGAAATCACCAACGAACAGCCCGGTAGCATCACCATTATTTCCCACAATGAAACCACTAACCGACTTGAAGCGACTTTTCAGGCAACTGTGGTAAATCCGTTGAGTGGGGTTTCCAAAACACTTAGCAACGGACAATTAAGCATAACATATACTGAATAACAACTCCTCTACTTTTAGCAACTCAAAAAAAACAAGCTATGAAAGCATATCTTCCTTGGACCGCCCGAATCGTAGTATCTATTTTATTCTTGGTTTCTGCCGTGTCTAAAATGTTTCCGATTTGGATGTTTGAAAAGCAATTGGTCGATTTGGGCGTTTGCGGCTGGTGCGAAGCCCCCTATTTTTCGCGACTACTCATCGCATTGGAGGCGGCTATTGGTATTGCTATTCTCCAGCGTCACTTCCTGAAGCGTTTTGTTATTCCTGTCACTGCTTTCTTGCTCGTAGCATTTTGCGTGCATCTTTCTATTGAAATGGTAAAGCACGGCGCCATGAATGGTAACTGTGGCTGCTTTGGCCAGCTTATTCCTATGACACCTTTGGAAGCATTCATCAAAAATGTCTTGACACTGGGGCTACTGGTCTATATCTATAGAACATCAGAAGAATATGAAAAAGGTCAAAATCGATTCATGGTTCCGATGTTTATCTTCTCCGTTTCGGCGTTCGGTATGTTCGCGCTTTTCCCGTTTTGCCCGTGCGAATCGGAAACAACATCCTCTGAAGTTGTGGAAGAAATCATCGAAGAACCGCAGACTGTATCAGACAGCATCGCTACAACCGCTCTGCCGATCGATTCAACTGTAATTGTTGTGACCTCCCCTATTCAGGCGAATAATGTCATTGAAGTGGCAGAGTCTGAACCACCGATGGTGAAGTCACGCTTCTCTGAATTCAAAACGATTGGTGGTAAAAAAGTAAACCTCGATGAAGGCAAAAAAATTGTTTGCTTCTTCGCGCCTGGCTGCGATCATTGCCGCGAAACAGCTAAGGAGTTGAAAGCACTCGCTGCGAAATTGAAACTGCCCGACACCTATATCATCTTCATGGATGAAGAGGCTTTTCTAATTCCTGAATTCATCAAAGAAACCGGATTCAATAAGCCTTATCAAGTAATTGATATCCCGAAGTTCTGGACGGTTCTGGGCAGTAATGCAAGTACTCCCGGGTTATTCTATCTCTGGAATGGAAATATCATCAAGGCATTTGAAGGCATTGAAGGAAACAAATTCGATGCTGCTGCGCTTAAGACGGCAATCGAACAACCTTACTCAGGCAAGTAAGCGTGTCTTCCGAAATCCACATTCAATCCTTTGAGCACCTCAATTCTCTTTTCGAAGAAAAATTGAGTGACGAATCATTGTATCGTGGTAGTCGTTTTTCGTTTCTCAAAGTATTTCAGCATGCCCTTACCTACGAGCAAGCCGGGGCCGATTACCGCATACTCAAAAACTACTTGCATTGGCCACTTACGGCTCATAGGGCTTTGCTCATGGCGAAAGCTCTTCGACGCAAGCAAGCGGATAGACCTGCGTTACGTGATGTTGTTTTTCTAGATCCGGCGCGCATCGTACGTGATCCTTCTGATCGATGGCATTCTATATACATGGAACTCGGCATTGGACTGTTCGATCCAAACTCGGTATCGGTGCTGAGCCGTAAAGAAGAACCGCGCCTTCGCTGTGACGCCGTTCTCCATTCAATGATACGCAACTATGCAACTCCCGACTCACGAGAGATAGCGTTGCTAAAAGAAGTTACGGCTGTTGCAAAACGAACGCTTGGTTCTACTGCCTGGTCAGAGAAACAAAAGGCTCATATACTCTCTGCTTTGCATGTGTTTTTTGATGACTTTCGCTTTTACTATGCATTGTTTCTCAACCAGCGGGTTAAGTCAGTTGTATTTATTAGTCACTACCACAATGAAGGTCTTATCGCCGCTCTCAACATACTCGGAATTCGCAGCGTAGAACTGCAACACGGACTGATTTCCGGAAATGATCTGTACTATCAGTACTCCCCTGTTTTCAAAAATGCCGTTCAAAACGCATTCTTCCCAGATCATATTTGCGTTTATGGCAATTACTGGAAAGAATTACTTCTCAAAGGCGTTGAATTCAAGGATACAACCATAACGGTTGCCGGTGATTACCTGTGGCAACCGGATGTTACGCCGCAACTAACCTCTCCGTCGAACCAGGTGCTCATCTGTGCTCAAAAGAACATGCACGAAGATTATGTGTCCTATGCAAAGCGTTTAATACCGTGTTTGCAACTTCATCCTGAGTGGAAATGGGTTATCAAAATGCATCCGCTCGAAAAGAATAAAGCGTTGTATAGATCATTAGAAAAAGATGGATTCGTTATTGTCGATGACGAGCAATCGCTTTCGGCACTGCTGCGCGAATCACGTATTCAAATTAGCATCTACTCCACTACGTTCTTCGACGCACTTGGATTTGAAATTTCAAATTACTCTCTCCAAGAGTTTAGCATTTACAAAGATTATTCAGCGCAAATGATTACCGAAGGCGTAGCGCAACCGCTTTATATAGACGAAGATCCTATCGAAAAGTATCTCCATTCGAAAGGAAAATCAACCCTTCGTCCTCGCAAAGACGTTTACGGTCCATTCGATGCCTCTGCAATGCGCAGGGCAATCGTAGGATCATAAGTTGCCCCCTTGGGCAATGGAAAATTCTGAATTTCGAATGACGATAGTCGACTAGCACCAATTCCCTAAAAGCTAGTCAAATCTCGGATTCACCACATTGTTATAGATAGAACCAAATCGATAGCTCAACCCTAGATGGGCATTTAACTCGAAGTCAGAAAGCAGCTCTTGCTGTTGCAATAAAACTTCCTCCTGTGAAGCTCCGTTCAATCGAATATTGACCTGATCACGCTGCACGTTATAGCTCATCCATGAATTCGCTGAGAGTCCCTTGAAAATTCTCACATCAAAATTGCACCAGAAAAACAAGTGATTACGATTGAAGTCATTCAGAAAACTAGCCACCTCTATACCGGAAGAAAATTGTCCCCAATCCTTAGTAAAAGAAGTTGACACTGTAAATGAATGCGATGGAATACGATCTACGGTTTTATTATATATCGTTTCTTCCTGAAAATCGTAATATGTAAATCCTGCCCGATAGACCATAGTCAGCGATTTAGTTTGTGCTTCCTTATATGGAAAAACGTTGTATTCAAAAGCCGCAGCTACATTTTGATATAAATCGTAATTGCTGAAATCGCTGCGCTCTGTATAAGCAAAACCACCTACCGACATATGATCTGATATCGAATGCACGTAAGTAGCGTATGCCGATTGCGATCTCAATATATATGTGTCCTTGAACCCATCATAGTCATAACGTTGCTCGCTGTAGCGCGCGCGGACGTCAAGTGAAATTTTATGTGTTTCCTTTACTTGAGATGCCGATAACGATGTGTTGAAGTATCCCGATTGATAGACCTTTTGCGCACCAATATTACCGCTTGCGCCTGTGCGAAAAACCCACGCATTCCAGGGATCCTCTTCCGGATTGCTGCCAATACCCTTATCCAGACTATCCTTTTTCAAATCACTGTCGATGGTTAGACAATCACCGGCGCTGCTGCACGCAGCATAGCGCACCAATCCAAGTTTTACTTTACGAACCAATAATTCTCGTATTTCATTATCCGTATTAATAGCGTTGGTAGTAAAGCGAAGGGTATCGCGTAAGCCTGCCATTGATTTCTTGCCTGCGAATTGCAATAAGTATTCATCACCACCTCCGCCCGTCTGAAGGCTGGTTATGGTTAAATCAACATCGCTCACAAATTGGTCTTGCACAAAATCGGCCCAGGTTATTTGAGTCCGCAGATATGGCTGGTAACAGTACATACAGTTGATGTATACCTTCAAGTTTTGCGAGCTATCTGCAGTCTGAGCTCGGCATGTTGGCGTCATCATAAAAAATGAAACAACGAAAACAACCAATATTCTTGTCATAAAGTAATTCTCCTATTAGATGGAAATCGGAACGGCAACCGAAGCTTCATTATTGCTTCACCGGAGCAGGACGCTCTTTCAATACATACACCTCCTCGTTTTCCCTCTTCATGTAATAATTTTCTCGTGCAAACTTCTCCAACGAATACGTGTTCGTTGTCAAATCATGAAGAGCTTCGGCGGCGCGTGCATTGTCGTCCTTCATGCGCTGAACTTCGTTTCGTAAAGCCGCTACTTCCTTTCGAGACTGGAAAATGTAAATCAAATCGATTTCATTGAAAAAGGTAAGCCACAACAAAAACACAAAAGTCGACAGGGTGTATTTGTTTTTGACTATGCGGAGCAACCACTTTTTCATATGTCAAAAATGCTCCGTTTGTTTGGCTTCTACGAAGCAAACGGGATGGATTATGAACAGGGTAAGGTGAAAATCTACCCTTCGAAACACAATGAAAACACGAAGGTTCGAGTGCGAAGTCTGGATATGGGGTCGGTGAATTGATTGCCTTCCTGAATGAGCACATCCTTCATGCCGAAGCCTGTTTTCAGCTCAATACCAAATTTAAAGTAGGGCAAGAAAAAGTCAAATCCACCTCCTGCATCCAAGGTCAAATCCGTTTTTTGAAGCTTCACAACAATCTTTCCGGCTACAGCTTCATCAACGTCTTTCTGAGACTGCATATCAATCCCATAACCCCCTCCTATTAAACCATAAGCTGCGAAATTTCCAACGCGATTTGTGCGGAGCTTCAGCATGACTGGAAACTGAAGCCAAACCGATTCCGTTCGCTTCAAGAAAGTCTCCACCTTTCCTCCATCTGTCAAAAATGTATAGTTGAGGCCGCGGTCTTGAAAAGATAACCCGGGCACAAAACGCAAATTCACATTTTTAATCGGATTAAACGACGCCAATAAAGCCAGATTAAACCCGGCCTGTGGTACATTTTCGATCCCCAACAAAGAATCACTGAAGGTAAAATCTGGTTTGTAGTCTATGAAAAAGGAAGAGGAGTTAGCCGACAACAGAAAGCCGAAATGGTACATGCGACTATCGAATGAAGATAAATTCTCACGCGCATTTACCTGTGCCTGCAGGCAATTGGCAAAGTGCATGACTGCAAAACAGAACAATATGAGGGTCGCTTTCTTCATGCAAGGTGCAAGTAACGAATATCTAACAAATTATTGCTCTACCATTTTCTCACAAACGTTCGCCAAAAGAAAACAGCCAGTAAACCATAGGCAGTCGCAATGAAGGTGAGAGCGAGTGATCCGCCCATAAGCCTTGTTTGTACCGATACATTGCGCTCCACGTTTTCGAGGTTTTTCTGCATGAGTTCCTCTATCGATTTTCCCTTCTCCTCGGGGTGTTGCTCCAAAAAGCTCCGAAGGTTGTTCTCGTCCTTTATTCCTTCATTGAAGGTTTCGATATAGGCTGTTCTCAATTCTTGAATATCGTCGCTTATCCATGCGTAATAAACACCGATGAAAACAATGACCACTAAAACGTAGAGCAATGTGGGCTTCATGCAGGCTTTGAAATCATCAAAAAAACCCGAAATCCTGCCTTGCAGGTTTCGGTAATGAAGATGGATACCCAGAAATACCACAAGCAAAATGAAAAGCATATTCAGCAACACACCCGCATTTTGGGCAGACTCCACGTCAAGGTTAATTCCTAAACCCCACCGCACCGCTAGCCATACCAATGCCAGTATCCACGGCAATTGCTTCATCCACATGGTTTACGAATTCATGCTTACGAGGAATTCCTCGTTGTTTTTAGTCTTATCAATTCGATCCTTTACGAACTCCATGGCTTCCACCGGATTCATATCGGCCAGGTGACGGCGTAATATCCACATACGCTGCAACACATCGCGATCATGCAACAAGTCTTCCTTGCGCGTACCCGATGCGAGAATATCAATCGCAGGGAAAATGCGTCGATTCGAAATCTTGCGCTCCAACTGCAATTCCATGTTACCGGTTCCTTTGAATTCCTCGAAGATTACCTCATCCATCTTAGAGCCGGTGTCAACGAGGGCTGTGGCTATGATGGACAGTGATCCGCCGTTTTCAATCTTACGCGCAGCTCCAAAGAAACGCTTTGGTTTCTCGAGTGCATTCGCTTCCACACCACCCGAGAGGACCTTACCACTGGCAGGAGCTACGGTGTTGTATGCGCGAGCCAAGCGGGTAATAGAATCGAGCAGGATGCAAACGTCATGTCCACATTCTACCATTCTCTTGGCTTTCTCCAGTACGATATTCGCAATCTTTACGTGGCGCTCTGCCGGTTCATCGAAGGTCGAGGCTATAACTTCTGCCTTTACGCTGCGCTTCATATCCGTTACCTCTTCCGGACGCTCGTCAATAAGCAATACGATGAGGTAGGTTTCCGGATGGTTTTTCGCTATGGCGTTGGCGATATCTTTTAGCAAGGTGGTCTTACCGGTCTTGGGTTGAGACACGAGCATACCACGCTGTCCTTTACCAATGGGGGCAAACAAGTCCATGATACGCATGGAAATATTTGAGTTGTTATCGGCTATATGGAAACGCTCATAAGGAAACAAGGGGGTCAAGAACTTGAAAGGCACGCGGTCGCGCACAAAGTTGGGGTCACGGCCATTGATTCTGTCTACTCTAATAAGCGGGAAGTACTTCTCCCCTTCACGCGGTGGACGTATGGCTCCTTCAACGGTGTCACCCGTCAATAGGCCATAGAGTTTTATTTGTTGTTGAGACACATATACATCATCGGGAGAGTTCAGGTAGTTAAAGTCCGACGAACGCATAAAGCCGAAGCCATCAGGCATGATTTCAAGCACACCTTCGGCCAATACGATGCCATCGAAATTGTATCCATGTTCATCGGCCTGACCACGCTTTGCCTTATCGGGACGGAATACATTGTGATGTTGTTGTTGCTGGTTACCACTTTGCTGACCTTGTTGACCTTGTTGCTGTTGGTGGTGCTGCGGCTGACCACCCGGATGTGGTTGCTGCTGTTGTTGACCTTGTGGCTGGCCTTGGCCACGCTCTGGCTGCTCGAACCTTCGCTGGTCGCGCTGACCTTGTTGTCTGCGATCGCCCTGGTTAGGGCCTTGCAATTGACGCGGCTGGCCCTGTTGAGGTTGAAGGGGCTCCTTGCTATCCGCAGAATCAGTTGTTTCAGCATTGGCGTCTGGAGCATTCTCGCCTGATGAGGTCTCTTGAAACATATCGCCGGCAGGCTCAACGCCCTTGGCAGGTTTACGAGCTCTATCGCGCTTACCCTTCAAAGGCTGATCTGCGCTTGCCTCAGATGTTGGTGCAGATTCCGAAGCCGGCTCAGAAGCGCTAGGCTCTGCCTTCAGTGCCTGCACATCAAGAATCTTGTAAATGAGGTCTTGTTTCTTCAGTTTATCTGCATTGTCGATGGCCAGCTTATCTGCTACTTCCTTGAGTTCAGCCACCTTCATGCTGTTTAATTGCAAGAGGTTATACATATAAAATGTGATTCGTTGTCGAAATAAAGAGTTTCAAAATTGATTTGGGAAACGATTTCCGTAAGAATTGCCGCGAATGGGCACCGCAAGTGTACGACTAAAATCGAGATTTCAAAGAAAACTTTTATACAGGTAATAGGTGATAGGTATTAGGTTATAGGTTATAGGTTCTGTTGTGCATACGATTACCTAATACCTATTACCTAATACCTATCACCTATAACCTAATACCTATCACCTATAACCTATCATCTATTACCTAACTTCGTATTTTCGCGCCCCAAACCCCTTTTCAAATGGTAGGTATCATCATGGGCAGCAAAAGTGATCTGCCAATCATGAACGAAGCAGCTGAAGCGCTTCAGTCACTCGGTGTTCCATACGAAATAACAATTGTGAGCGCGCATCGCACGCCCGAGCGTATGTTTGAGTATGCTACCTCAGCAGAGGCTCGTGGCATCAAAGTCATTATCGCCGGGGCCGGTGGTGCTGCGCATTTACCGGGCATGACCGCCTCGCTCACTCCCCTGCCCGTTATTGGCGTACCGGTGAAATCGTCGAATTCCATCGATGGCTGGGATAGTGTGCTCTCTATTTTGCAAATGCCCGCGGGTGTGCCCGTTGCCACGGTCGCTCTCAACGGTGCGCGCAACGCAGGTATCCTGGCTGCGCAAATGATCGGTTGTCATGATGCCGCAGTCATGACACGCTTGAAAGCTTTCAAAGAGGAGCTGAAAAACAAGGTCATGGAATCGGTGGCCGACATGAACAAGAAGTAAAACCATACCCAGAAACAGTATGCTCTCGCTCGACCCGAAAGAACTCCCGCAACCCAAACTGCATCAGTATTTGTTGGGCGCCATTGGCCCACGCCCTATTGCATTTGCCAGTACTCTAGATGAGCATGGAAGACCCAACCTGGCTCCGTATAGCTTTTTCAACGTATTCAGTTCGAATCCACCCATACTCATTTTCTCACCCGCCCGCCGCGGACGCGACAATACGACCAAGCACACGCTTGAAAATGCATTGGTTACGAAGGAGTGTGTAATCAACATTGTCAACTACGCAATGGTTGAGCAGATGTCGCTGGCAAGTACCGAGTATCCGGAAGGCGTCAGCGAATTCACAAAAACAGGGCTCACTCCTATCGCTTCCGAAGTGGTGAAACCGTTTCGCGTAAAGGAAGCACCGGTGCAGTTCGAATGCAAAATCAATGATGTGGTGGCTCTCGGCACTCAAGGCGGAGCAGGCAACTTGGTCATCTGCGAGGTTGTTCGCATCCATGTTTCGGAAGATATTCTTGACGATGATGGACGCATTTCCCCCGTGAAGATTGATCAGGTAGCACGTATGGGCGGTCATTACTATACACGCGCTAACCAGGGTTTGTTTCAGTTGCCCCAGCCTATGACTCAGGTTGGAATTGGCTTCGATAAGATGCCTGAAGATGTGCGCACTTCGCAAGTGCTTACAGGCAATGAACTGGCTCAACTCGCAGGCGCAGAATCATTGCCCAATGAAACGGAAGTGAACGAATACAAGCTTACCGAGCTTGCCGATCTGTTCATGGAATTCGAAGGAAGAGCCAGCGAATTGGAGCAGCAACTTCATCACAAGGCAAAAGCACTTGTTGCAGAAAAAAAGATTGCCGAAGCCTGGATGACCTTGCTGGCGTTTAATAATTGATCGTTTCCCCTCGTGCAACAACACTCCGCCTCACCAAGCGAATCACTTAGCATACTGGATAGTTTGCGTGCGGTGGCCGCCATGATGGTTTGCTTGTATCACAGTGCTTTCCTGTTAACACCATACTTTCCGAAAGCATCCGAAATACTCGACGTCGGCCAAGAAGGTGTTTACGTATTCTTTGTCATCAGTGGTATGGTAATGCCCTGGTCGATGGAAAGGATTGGCTATCGCATTTCCGACTTCTTTGTGTTCATGGGTAAGCGCATCGTAAGGCTTCAGCCTCCCCTCATCGTTTCGGCCTGTATTGTCGCACTTACCTCTTGGGCCATGCTCAACACCGCAGAGCACAACGGCTGGCAATTGTTGGCCGCCAGCGCCACGCTCACCGCTCCATTTTTCGACTTGCCCTGGGTGAATGGGATCTACTGGACGCTTTTCGTAGAAATGCAATATTATATTTACATAGCCCTGGCCTTCCCTATTCTCACATCAGCATCTGTATTTAAAAGAAGTGTTGCCGTCGCGTGCCTATTGGCGTTTTCATTTATATCAATCACCCTGGAAGGCAATGCAGCAAAGGCGAACCTGCCGTTTCATTTACCCGTCTTTTTAATGGGCTATTATTTATTCATGAAATACAAAGGCAAGATTTCAGAACGCGAATTTTGGATGGGTATAGCGGTTTGTGCTTTTGTTTGC
>Ga0315904_10002700_pt1 | contig 27118 bp, 24 predicted proteins | sample LakEriMetagenome_6_FD_203529 | JGI IMG/M metagenome (GOLD analysis project Ga0315904, IMG submission 203529) | Freshwater fungal communities from buoy surface, Lake Erie, Ohio, United States - Buoy 12 MA120 | ecosystem: Environmental > Aquatic > Freshwater > Lake | place: USA: Lake Erie, Ohio...
TTGCTCGCACAGATGCTCCCCTCTGTCCGAAAGCGCCATGGCTGCCGGGGCTGCTCTCAAAAGTTTCGGAGGGCTCGTACAACCTGCGGGCGCTCTTGCACTTGCTTAACGATGATCTAGACGCCGCTCATAAACTGGTTCAGGTGCACGAAGAGGACAGTACGGCTAACTACATCCATCAGCTCGTGCACCGGCGCGAGGGCGACTGGGGCAACACGCGCTACTGGGTAGGCATGACGGGGCCGCATCCGTTTTATGATGCGTTTGACAGTGGCAACGGCACCGCCCGCGAGCGCCTGGATGCCTGCCAGCGCGGCGACTCAGGGGCGGCGGCGCTAAGCTGGCAGGAGCAAGTGGCGCTTCTAGCTTGGATCGTCCGCGAGGGAAAGTAGGCAAAATTTGCGACTATTTGACGATCCTATTGACAGCTACATCAACGAGGAGCTTGGGCTCCAGAGAGTGCCTGGGCTCTCGATGGCGCTGGTGCGCCAGGGGAAAATCCTTAAATCCGGCGGCTACGGTCAGGCCAACCTGGAGACACGGACACCGGCGACGGCGGAGACGGTCTACCAGCTCGCCTCCGTGACCAAGCAGACCATTGCGGCTAGTATTCTGCTGCTGGAGCAAGAGTCAAAGCTCGCTCTCGACGATCCCTTGTCTCGCCATCTGCCCAAGACGCTTCCGACACCGCCGACTTGGGAGAAGATCACCCTGCGGCACCTGCTCACGCACACGTCGGGCCTGGTCCCCGATGAGCCAATGGATCTCACGCGCCGCTACACCGAGGCCGATGCCATCGCGGCGGTCAAGCCACTACCGCTGCGTTTTGCCCCCGGCGAGAAGTGGCAGTACTGCAACTTTGGCTTTGTGCTTCTTGGGGAAGTGATCCGGCGCATCACCAACCAGACCTGGGATCAGTTTCTCACGGAGCGCTTCTTTCAGCCCTTAGGGATGCGTGCCACGCGCCGCCATACGCTCAGTGAGCTTGTTGCCAACCGCGCCGATGGCTATGCCCTAGAGTCGGAGAAGCGCGTGAATGTGGCCTCCTGGAGCCGTGACTTTGCCAGCGGGGGCCTCCTGACGACGGTGCAAGATCTGGCCAAGTGGGAAGGGATGCTCCGCAACGGCTCTCTCTTGAAGCCCGAGACCCGCGCCCGGCTTTTTGAGCCCGTGATGCTAAACAGTGGCAAGCCACACCCCTACGGCCTTGGCTGGAACCTCGCGGGGGTGGCCGGAAAACGCACCGCTGAGCATGGCGGGAGTCGTCCTGGCTTCGCTACCCACTACTGGCGCGAGCTAGACGGCGACAATGCGGTGATCCTTCTGGCCAATAGCGGAGCCGATCTGGGGCGAGTTGCACAGGGAATTGCTGCCAGGGCAACCCGCTAGAGCCAGAACTTAGCCAGAAAAAGCCCTAACGCGATACCCCCTGCGTAGGGAGCCACTGCGCTCAAAAACGGAGTGAGCCACACAAAGCCACTCGCGATGGGGCGGCTGACTATTTTACTGAGAACCATAAGAATAACTCCTGCAAGTTTCCTAAATGCATAAAGTGTGCCAGAGGTTGCCGAAGTTATTCTTATGGTTCTCAGTAAAAATTTTGAGACTAGATTTCTAGCTTATCCAAAAAGGCACGTAGGTCACGCTCAGCGCTCGCTCTCTGTGCCCGTAGCTCGGTGGCTTGCTTGCGGAGTGCTTGGATGCGAATCTCCTGCTCATCAAGCTGCTGAACATAGCGCTTGTAGCTCTCCGAGTTGCGATCCAGGACGTTCATGTTCTGCCGAATCCGGCTCTGGTCTTGCTCGATCTGCTTCACTTCGATATCCCGCTCACTGCTCTGGCTCTCCAGCTCCTGGAGCTTGCGCCGCCGGGCTAAGACATCTTCCAGAGCGGCTTTGAGCTTGACAGAGACCCCCTCTTTACGCTGGGTCGTGACCTCGATAAAGTTGACATCGGCATCCAGAAGTGCGTAGGTCTCCGAGAGAGGGCGCTCGGTTTTTACGATGAGTGCCTCGGTCTTGCCCGCAGGGACACTCACACGGAACCGATAGAGACTCGTGGTACGCTCCTCGAACTTGGCGGGGGCAACCAGCTTGAACGCCGCGTTGTAGGGGTGCTCTACCAGAACAGTGCGGGGCTTGTCGGACTTATTGCGGAAGTTGTAGACGACCTCCATGGTCTCTTTCCGGGCACGGATCAGCACGCCGCGCTTGATGGTCAGGCTGGTCTCCACCGAGCTACCATCTTTGTTTTGCACCTCACCCTGAAGCCCCAGATCCACGGCATAGGTCAGAATACGGTTGTCGCCGGGCGGAATGTCGAGCATCCGCGCATCGCCTGCGTAGGTTCCGCCATCAAAGAGAGTCACCGGCCCACCTTTGAGGTGGAGCCCCGTGTTGTTTTTCAGGCGAACGGCATATAAGGGAAAGCGCGTGTCGGTGGTAGGGTTGTAGAGCGAGATTTTCTCCCCGGCAATATCCTGCGCCACGACGGGAATCATCGCCGCCTGCTGCCTCGGAAGTGCGACGGGCGAGGTGATCTTGTAGGTAAATAGCTCCCCCTGCTTCTCCCCCGATGCCTGTGCGGAAACCGACTCCGCCATCGCTTCAGGATCTAGTGGCTTATCCGCCGCAGCAGCGGGAGAAGGCGCAGGCATTGCCCCCGGCCCACCGAAGCCTCCCCCTCGGCCAAATTGACCACCTTGCCCTCGCATCATGGAGTTCGTAATCGCGGCCCGTGCGGCGAGATTGCTCCGGTCTTCCATCACAGACTCGGAGAGCTGGGGCAGAGGCGAGACGCTGAGATCGGCACCAATCACAGGGCGAGCAATGTACTGCGGCTGGTAGAGATCCTGGATAAAGCTAATCGGACGACCCGAGACGAGGGTCAGGCTCACCCCGTTCCAGTCCTCATCTGTCGTGTTCTCGATCAGAGCCCAGCCCTGGAGATACGGTACCGTGCTCCCCTCTTTCACGCCGGAGAGCAGGAGCCGATAGCTCATCTTCCAGAGCGGCGCTTCGGAGATATAGCCGACTTGCACCCGTCGCTCACCCTTGCCCTCAAAACGCAGGGTCACGCTCCGCCGCTTGTCATCCGCCCCCGCCGCCAGCAACGCCAGCGCCTCCCCAAACTCGCGTGCCACCTTCGGGTCGTTGAACGCAATATCGGTAACCTGATCCAGACGTACAGTGCTCAAGCCACGCTCGGTCAGAAGGTTCAGAAACTCAGCACTAACGGGCTTCCCATCCGCTCCCAGGAGAGTCTTATTTTCGACACTGACCAGCTTACCTGTCATTGGACTTGCTGCTGTCGCCGTGATGGTCTGCCCCCGGAGCCGGTTTAAGAGAGCCGTTCGCTCCAGCGGCTGCGTGACATCCACCGCAAAGCTCTGAAGCGTACGATTGACTGGGTCTTTTGCGGCATAGATCGCGGGCTGGACTTTGCCATTTCCATCGATGAGCACCAGCGATTTTAGAATGTCGTTGATCTGCGTGGTGCGGAACGTGAGCGGCACGGTGGCGTTGCCCTCTACGCGCCCCTCGCGCTGGGTGTAGGCCACCCCCGAGGAAAAGAGAGTCACGGCACGCACCGGGAGCACACTCTCTTGAGCCTTCGCGGGCGCTGGCCCCTGCGCCAGCACGATCATCGGTAGCATCATGGTTGTTAGCATCGTTTTTTCTCCTCACCCCCCGCCCGGCGGGAATCAGGGGCTCTCTTATAAGTCCAAGGTATCGAGGAAAGCCTTCAATTCGTTTCCGGCATCCTGGGCGGATTTCCGCAGGCGGTTGCTCTCTTCCCGTAGCTCCAGAAGCCGGTTCTCCTGGCCATTGAGCTCGTCTAAGTAGCGGCGGTAGAGCGGGGACTCTTTGTCCAGCGTGGCGATATTTCCCCGGATGCGGCCCTGCTCCTCATGGATCTGGGTGCGCTCTGCATCCAGCCCATCGGCGCTACTTTCTAGCTCCGCGATCTTGCGACGGCGGGCAATGGTAACAGCCAGGGCCTCTTTCAGGCGAGCGGGAATCTCTCCCTGGCTGGCGTAGTACATGAGCTGAGCCGCATCGGCATCGAGCAGTGCGACGGTTGTTCCGTATGCTTGCTCTTGTGCCACGGTGAGCGTCTCGGTCATGCCCGGCGCAAGGGACACAGCGAACCGGTAGCGATCCCGCGTGGTCTCGGTGGGCTCCGTAGGCGCAACCAGCTCCCAGCCAGCCCAGAGCGGGTGCTCGACCAAGACCGTGCGGGGGAGAGTAGCCTTCGAGGTAAATTTATAGAGTGTCTCCCGGCGGTTCTTCGAGGTGATGGTCAGCACGCCGCGCTTGATCGTCAGGCTGGACTCACTGCCGTTGCGAATTTCTTCGGTGCGAGCGCCCTCGATACTCAGGTCCACCGCGTAGGTGATCAGCCGTATATCGCCGGGTGTGACCTCCCCTAGCCGTGCATCGCCTGCGTAGGTTCCACCATCAAAAACCGTGATCGGCCCCGCTTTTAAGTGCAGTCCCGTGTCATTGACCAGCCTCAGCGCGTTCATCGGGTACTTCGGATCGGTATCGGCGTTGTAGAGTGAGACTTTCTCGCCGCCAATGTCGCCGGAGACCACGGGGATCATCGCCGCTTGTTGCCGTGGCAGCGCCACGGGGGCTTTGATGTTGTACTGGAACAGCTCCCCCGCACTGCGCCCCTCAGCCTGGGAAGTCACCGATTGCCGCATAGACTCGGCCCTCACGGAGCGCTTCCCTGATGTCAATACTTGTCCCATGGGTGCGGCAGGCGGCATCTCGAATGAGGACATCACGGCCTCATGGATCTGAGGAGTGGCGGCGGGGATGATGTCGGGGCCGACGGTAGGGCGCGGGAGATAGAGCGGCTGGTAGAGGTCTTGGATAAAGCTCACGGGGCGACCGGAAACGAGGGTGAGCTGCACCCCCTCCCAGTCTTCGTCGGTCGTGTTCTCGACCAGCGCCCAGCCCTGGAGATACGGCTTCTGTCCTTCGCCCTCTCCCAGCACCAATCTATAGCTGATCTTCCAGAGCGGCGCTTCCGTGATATAGCCGACTTGCACGGTGCGTTTTTTCTTGCCCGCAAAGCGTAGCTGCACCGTTCTTCGTGCATCGTCCGCGCCACTGGCCAGCACCGTAAGCGCCTCCCGTAGCTCTGTGTCGCGGCGCTCGTCGAGGAGCTTGATGAGCCGTACTTTATCCAGAGAGGCGGAAACTAACCCCTCCGCCGTGATCAGGGTCAGCACCTCGACTTTTATCACAGAGCCTATGCCCTCGCCCCGTGCCTGCTTTTCTTCCTCAACCGCAACGATCTGTCCCTCGAAGCTCTCTTTATTGAGCATCTCGATCTTCAGTGAGGCCCCCCGGAGCTGGCGCAAAAGCTCGCCACGGGTGGCAAATGTGGAGACATTGACCGCGAAGCTCTGGAGAGTGCGCTCAACGGGGTCTTGCGACGGATAGACGGCGGGCAGTGCTCCCCCCTCGGCATCAAGTAAGACCAGCGACTTTAAGATATCGTTGATCTGGTTGGTGCGAAATGTCAGGGGCACCGTGGCCTCACCTGCCTCAATCGCTCCCTCGCGCTGGGTATAGGCCACCCCGGAGGAAAAAAGAGTCACGGCACAAACGGGAAGTTTAGAGCTATTCACGCCCTATTGTACAACCAAAAAAAGCCCCCACGGCTCAGTGAGCCATGAGGGCTTCTTACGAGAGAAGACTACTTGCCAAAGACCATGGCAAAGTACTTGTCTTGATCTTTCTTGATCGGGGCTTCACAGCCGCCACAGCAGTACTTCACCGACTTTCCCTTGTACTTAGGGTTCTTGCCTGTGTAGGCCACTGACTTAGACTTGGCATCCACTTTGTTGCTAGGCATCATTGGGCAGACAGTCTGCTCTTTAGGAGCCGTAGGCTTGGGCTTTACCTGAGCAAACGCCGCACCTGCCACAGAAACAGCCACGAGGGCGATCAGCAAACGATTCATGGTTCTATCCTCCAAACAGATCGAGATGGTTCGATTCTACCTAAACTACGCTTGAGATGCTAGGATTAGTTCCCTTAAACACGATTATTTTAGCTCGCTCGCGCGGCTGGTGTCTTCCCACGGGAAGCTGGGGTTGCCAAAGTGACCATTCTTGGCGGTAGCCTGGTAGATCGGGCGGCGCAAGTTCAGCGTCTCGATAATGCCCTTAGGCGTCAGATCGAACTTGCTCTTGAGGCGCGCCGAGATCTCGGTGTCGGGGAGCTTGCCGGTGCCAAACGTGTCCACGCGCACGGAGACAGGTTGCGCCACTCCGATGGCGTAGGCGAGCTGGATCTCACACTTGCTGGCAAGTCCTGCGGCCACGACGAGCTTGGCAAGATAGCGCGCGACATAGGCGGCAGAGCGGTCTACTTTTGTTGGATCCTTGCCGGAGAACGCACCACCACCATGACGCGCATAGCCGCCGTAGGTATCCACGATAATCTTGCGCCCGGTCAGCCCAGAGTCGCCATGAGGCCCACCAATCAGGAAGTTGCCGGTCGGGTTAACAAAGCAGCGGATCGCACTCTCGGCCACGGTAGCATCGAGGTTATCGGGGGTGAGGGCAATGAGCTCGCCGGTGATGAGGCTGGGACACTCTTTCTCCAGTACAGGCCGAATCAGCAGGTCGATGATCTCTTGGCGGGCCTCGTCGGTGAAGTAAGGCTTGCCATGCTTCTCGCCCATGACGCTCTCATCGTGCTGGGTGGAGAGAACAATGGCATCGAGTCCGACGGGCTTGCCCGTGCTATCGTACTTGACCGTGACTTGGCTCTTGGCATCGGGGCGAAGCCAGGCAAGCTGCTTGGAGTTGCGCAGGTTCACATGGGTTGCGACAAGCTGGTGAGCGACTTGGATCGGCAAGGGCATCAGCGCTGCGGTATCGTCGCAAGCGTAGCCGAACATCAGGCCCTGATCGCCCGCACCACCAGAGTCAACCCCCATCGCAATATCAGGAGACTGTGCATGAATGAAGTTAAAGACACGAACTTCGTGGGCAGAGAAGAGCATTGCAGGATCGTTGTAGCCGATCTCCGCGATCACATTGCTCGCGATCTCATCCACTTTTCGGGCAGTTAGTGCGCCTTCTTTGGTGGTGATCTCACCTGCCACGACAACGGTATCCGTCGTGACAAGGGTCTCACAGGCCACACGGCTTGTGGGGAGGGCATCTAAGCAGAAATCAAGAATCGCATCGCTGATCTGATCCGCCACTTTATCCGGGTGACCGACCGAGACAGACTCCGACGTAAACAGGGAAATGTCAGACATTTTTTTCTCTCTTTTATAATTTTCATGCCTTGTCTGCAAACGCAAGACGAAAACAAAGAGAGTGTCTCTTGTCTTCGCAGGAAGCGCCTGCTCGGAATTCGCACCAGGCTACGCAGATTCGCGCCGGTTGCGGTGGCTTCGTCGGGCCGGTCCCTCCACCACTCTTGACAAGACAGATGTCAGTGTTCACTCTACCATGCACAAATTTAGCCGTCAATGTTCTTGACAGATACTTCACGCTGCGATATGATTCTCCTTGCGTTTCGGGTTGTTAGCTCAGTTGGTAGAGCAGCTGACTCTTAATCAGCGGGTCATGGGTTCGAGTCCCGTACAACCCATCCGAAACTACCGCTGTTAGTGCTCTACGCTGACAGCGGTTTTTGTCATTTTTAGCCCTACACATCTTTAGCCATACACATCCGGAAACTTACGGGTCATCCAGCGCCCACTACTCTCCACTTCGAAACCAAACTGCTCATAGAGCCCATGAGCATCTTTGGTCACTAAGCCCCAGCGCCGACAACCTAGCGGAAGCAGATACGCCTCAATATCGGCTATGAGCTGTTTGCCTAACCCACGTCCTTGAAACTCGGGGACGATAAAGACGTCGCAGAGATAGGCAAATGTCGCGTGATCGGTGATCAGGCGTGCAAAACCAACCTGCTGATTCGTCGCGTCCTCGTAGACTCCAAAGCAGACCGAGTTCGCAATCGCGCGGTGCTGAGTCTCTTCAGAAATACCCTGTGCCCAGTAAGAATCTCGCGAGAGATAGGCATAAAGAGTGGGAAAATTCAAGCGGGCCTTGTCAGTGCTGATGGTAAACATAATGCATTGTATGGTACACTTTCGCACAGTGATGTGCTTCACACTAGCTCTGGCATCGGCTATCTTGGCTGCGGCGGCTCCGGCGGCTGTGGCCGTCGCGTGATGTCGGGGATTGTTTGAAGCGCTGCACGAGAGACTTCTATAAACTAAGACCAACCGGCTCACCTCTGTGAGTCGGTTTTTTTTCTTTTGAGGGACCTATGGATCTTGAAATTTTGCGGATACTAGAGCGTGATGCCCGCCTGAGTGCGGCGCAGCTCGCGGCGATGACGGGCAAGAGTGAAGCGGAGGTGGCTGCCGCCGTTGCTGCCGCTGAGCAGACAGGCGTGATCCGCTCGTACCGCACCCGGATTGACTGGGAGAAAGCCGGGGCGGGCCGGGTCTATGCCTTCATCGATGTCGCAGCGCAGCCGGAGCGTGGCACGGGCTACGATAGAATCGCGGAGCGCATCTACCGCTACCCCGAAGTGCACAGTGTCTATCTCGTCTCTGGCTCGCAGGATCTAAGAGTGGTGGTCGCGGGCAAGACGATGCAGGAAGTGGCAAACTTCGTTGCAGAGAAGCTGGCGACCATTGACGGTGTCCGAGGCACGGCGACCCACTTTCTGCTGAAGAAGTACAAGGACGATGGTGATATCTTTGGGGAGACGCCCACAGACGAGAGACTGGCGGTGACCCCATGAAATCTCTCTCGCATATTGTCGGAAATACTCCGGCATCGGGGATTCGGCGCTTTTTTGACCTCGTCGCGGAGCTCGATGACGTGATCTCTTTGGGCGTGGGCGAGCCGGACTATGTCACGCCTTGGCGCATCCGTGAGGCCGCGATCTACTCGCTGGAGAAGGGCCGCACGACCTACACGAGCAATTATGGACTTCTGGAACTCCGAGAAGCCATTGTCGCCAAGCATATCGAGCGCTACGGCACAGGCTGGAACCCGCGCACGGAAGTTCTGGTCACGGTAGGCGTCTCCGAGGCGCTGGACACGGCGTTTCGCGCGATCCTCAACCCTGGCGATGAAGTGCTGATCCCCGAGCCATGCTACGTGAGCTACGCCCCCTGCGTCGCCTTTGCCGGCGGCGTCCCCGTGCCCGTCCCGACTCGTGCAAAAGATGACTTCGCCACCCACCCCGAGGCGATTGCGGAGCGGATCACAGAGAAGACCAAGGCGATCCTGCTCTCCTACCCGACCAACCCAACCGGCGCCGTGATGAGCCGCGAGGGACTCCAAAAAGTGGTGGATATGGCGGTCGAGCACGATCTCTATATCCTCAGCGATGAGATCTATGACCGGCTCTGCTACGACACGGCGCATGTCTCGGTTCCCGCTCTCGACGGCGCAAAAGACCGGACGATTCTCCTTAACGGCTTCTCCAAAGCCTACGCCATGACCGGCTGGCGGATCGGCTACGCCTGCGCGCCCGCTCCGATCATCGAGATGATGATGAAGATCCACCAGTACACCATGCTCTGCGCCCCGATCACCGCGCAGCTCGCGGCGCTGGAGGCCCTCAAGAACGCAGAGCAAGACGCCGCCGAGATGGTCGCCGACTACGATAGGCGCCGCCGCTTGTTTGTGAAAGGCCTCAATGAGCTGGGGCTGGAGTGCCGCATGCCCGGCGGGGCGTTCTATGCCTTCCCGAGCATCGAAAAGACCGGCCTGACCTCCGAGGAGTTCGCCGAGCGCTTGCTAAAAGAAGAGCGCGTCTTGGTCGTCCCCGGCGATGTCTTCGGCGACGGCGGCATCGGCCACGTCCGCTGCTGCTACGCAACGGCCACCAACAAGCTCACCGAGGCACTGGAGCGCATGGGCCGGTTCCTGAGCAAGCTGTAGCTCTCCTCCGGTATTCCCTCCTCCGGTTTTCCCTCCTCCGGTTTTCCCTCCTCCCAACCCTGCGGAGGCAGGGAGGAAGGAGGGGAGAGGGAACGGATCGCGGAGCAGAAACGGTACAGGTGACATGCGCCGCCTTGTTGCTGGTCTGCCATTTCTGCTGGCGCTTCTCAAGATTTCCTGGATTCGTTTGCGCTTCAAGTGGGCTGGTCTCACGTTGCTTCTTATCGCGACGGGTATCTTCATGCTGAACTTCCACAAGGGCACTCTTAACATTGTTTATCCTGGTGGCTGGCTGCTTGCCTTGGTTCTCTCGGTGCTGTGGGTTCGTAGTCAGCGTGCATATTTAGATTAGGCGGATTGGTGACAACTCCCCCTCCCAATCCCGTTATCGGGAGGAGGGGGCAGGGGGGAGGAGGGCTTTCAAAAATCGCCCGGTGTAGGACTCGGGGCAGGCGGCGATGGTCTCTGGTGTCCCTTCGACAACCAGCGTTCCGCCGTTCTTGCCGCCGTCGGGGCCGAGGTCGAGAACCCAGTCGGCGCACTTGATGATGTCTAAGTGGTGCTCGATGACCAGCACGGTGTTTCCGGCATCCACTAAGCGATTGAGGCAGTCCAAAAGCCGCTGGATGTCGGCGAGGTGCAGGCCGGTGGTGGGCTCGTCTAAAATATAGAGGTTCTTGGCACCGCGCTTGATCTTGGCCAGCTCGGTGGCGAGCTTGACACGCTGCGCCTCGCCGCCGGAGAGGATGGGCGCGGGGTGGCCCAGCGTGAGGTAGCCGAGGCCCAGGTCGGCGAGGACACGTAGCTTGTGGGCGATCTTCTTGTGCTCTATGAAGAACGTCGCGCCGTCCTCGATGCTCATGCCTAGCACATCGGCGATGGACTTGCCGTTGTACAAAATTTCCAGCGTCGCCGGGTTGTAGCGGCTGCCCTTGCAGGCGTGGCAGGACGCCTCCACATCCGGCATGAAGTTCAGCTTGGTGGTAATTGTCCCCTCGCCGCCGCACTCCTCACAGCGCCCGCCCTTGACGTTGAAACTAAAGCGCGATGCGCTGTAGCCACGCTCGACGGAGAGCGGCACCGACGCGAAGAGCTGCCGGATGTCGTCGTAGAAGCCCACGTAGGTCGCGGGATTGGAGCGTGGCGAGCGGCCAATGGGCGACTGGTCGATCTCGATCACATCCCCGATTTTCTCGATGCCTGTCAGGGAGTCGTGCGCCCCGGCTAAAACCCGCGAGTCATACTTTTTGTTGTAGAGCTGCTTGTGGAGAATATCGTTCACCAGTGTCGATTTCCCCGAGCCCGATGCCCCCGTGACCGCGATAAACACCCCCAGCGGGAAGCGCACGGTCAGGTTCTTGAGGTTGTTCTCCCGCGCCCCGGTCAGCACTAGCGCATCGTCGCCGATTGCGCGGCGCACTTTGGGCAGCGCAATCTCGCGCCGCCCCGAGAGAAACGCCCCGGTGAGCGAGTGGGGACTCGCGATGAGCTCGGCGATACTCCCGCTGGCAACCACCTCGCCGCCGTGAATTCCTGGCCCTGGCCCGATCTCTAGAATATGGTCGGCGGCGCGGATCGTGTCGGTGTCGTGCTCGACCACGATCACGGTGTTGCCGATATCGCGGAGCCGCTGCAGGGTCGCGATCAGCTTCTCGTTGTCTTTCGGGTGCAGGCCAATGCTCGGCTCATCCAGCACATAGAGCATGCCCATCAGCTCACTGGCGATCTGCGCGGAGAGCCGAATCCGCTGCGACTCCCCGCCGGAGAGCGTCCCCGAGCGCCGCGAGAGAGACAAATAGTCCAGCCCGATATCGCAGAGAAGTTCGAGCTGCGAGAGGATCGCCTGGAGGATCTGCTGCGCCGCCTCCGGGCTACGTGTGGGTGGGGGCAACGTGCGCAAAAACGTGGCGGCATCGGCGAGGGTCAGGTTGCTCAGGGCGTGGATATCCGTCCCGCCAAGCCGAATCCGGGTTCGCGAGCGGCGCAGGCGAACGCCCTGACAGTCCGGGCAGGTCGTCTCGACCATGACTTTTCGTAGCCAGTCCTCGGTGTTGGCGTTGGACTCCTGCTTCTGTCGGTACCAGCGGTACCAGCGGTCGATCTGGGTCGCCACCCCCGCAAACTTCTGCTTCTTGCCGACACTCCTCTCATCGCGCCCACCCGGTGGCTGCACCAGCGTGATCTCCTCACACTTGGTGCCCCAGAAGAGAATGTCTTTTATTGCCTCGGGCAGCTCGGTAAAGGGCGTCTCCAGCGAGAAGTTGTAGTGCGCTGCGAGCCCCCAGATAATGCGCCCGTTGTTGGTGTTCTTATCGACATTGAACGCCTCTTTGACAAACGCGCCGCTGAGAATTGAGCGCGATGGGTCAGGAACCAGCAGGCCGGTGTGCACGCGAAGATATGTTCCCAGCCCCGAGCAGGTCAAACACGCGCTCTCAGGCTCATTGAACGAAAAATACCAGCCCTCACGCTCCACAAATGTCAGGTGGTGCTCCGGGCAGCCAAAGCCCACATAGAACCGTGCCTCCGTTTTTTCATCCTCGAAGCGACAGCGCACAAAGCCCTCCCCCAGCTTGGCGGCATCGGTGAGCGCGACGAGAAGCTGCTTGGCCTGCGAGCGCTTGACCAGCACACGGTCTACCACCGCCTCGACTTCGAGTTGCGCGTCTTCGTCGAGCGCCAGCTCATCCGCCAGATCACGCAGCTCGCCATTGACACGAACCCGGCGGCAGCCCTTGGTGCGAAGCTCGGTGAAGAGGTAGCTCCACTCCTCACCGTAGACCTTGGCAACCGGCGCGCAGAGCTCGACCGCCGTGCCCTCAGGGAGTGCGAGCAGGTGCTCGGAGAGCAGGTTGAGGCTGGCCGTGGGGATGGGCTTTTCACAGCGCAGACAGTGCGCCTCGCCGCTAGTGGCGTAGAGCAGGCGCAGGTAGTCCCCCACATCAGTCATGGTTCCGACGGTCGAGCGGGGGTTCTTCGTGATGGTCTTCTGCTCAATGGAGATCACCGGCGAGAGCCCAAGAATCGCATCCACTTTTGGCCGACTCTGCTGCTGCACAAACCGCCGCGTCCACGCGGAGAGAGACTCCATAAAGCGGCGCTGCGCCTCGGCATAGAGCGTGTCAAAGGCCAGCGACGACTTCCCCGAGCCGCTCAGCCCGGTCAGCACGATCAATTTATCGCGCGGAATCTCCACCGTGATATTCTTAAGATTGTTCTCCCGCGCCCCCCGAATCAAAATCGTCTCTCGCATCTTTAAAGCCCTCCCACAAAGACATAGCCTGCCTCGTCCACCGTGACCCGGCTGTCTTTGGTGAGCCGTAGCGGGACGCCAACCCGGTCTAGGATGCCTTTATCGGCGAGCCAGTCGCAGGCTAAATCGAGGTGCTCGGCGTGCCAGTGGTGCTTGAAGTGGCTCTCCAGCTCGCGGACCGAGCGGGGGCCGTCGGCACCTTCGAGCCAGTCTAAAAGTGGGGAGAAGCAGAGGGGGATGCGCTCAGTGAGGTAGGCATCGCAGAGGGCGAGAGCTTCCCCGATCGCTTCGTCGGTCTTGGGACCCTCTAAAACATCGGTGTAGAGGCGCGTAAAGAATTTCGGGTTGAGCTTCAGGGCTTGGTGGATGACCTCTCGGCCAGGGTTCTGCCTGGCGGCGATCACCTCCACTTGGGCGAGCTCCCGGGAGGCTAGGAGCAGATAGACGGTGGCGTAGTGGAAGTCACGCTTGATTTTATGCCACTTCTCCGCCTTGGTGAGCACGGGGAGGCAGGCATTTCCCGCCCGCAAGAGCTGCGCCTGCCGGTCGCGCTCCCCGAGACTGCCGACATTCTCCCAGAGTAGCGGCAGGGAGTCGTCTTTGGTGAAGAGCAGGCGGCTTCGGAGCTGCACCGACGACCAAAACGAGCCGACCAGGGCACTATCGAGCTGCTTGCGAAACGTGGAGCGGGGCATCAGGATCGCATGGACCGAGATATCTTCCTCTAAAAGCGTAAAGCTCCCACCCTTGACCGACTCCTCCCCGATAATAATCAGGTCGATGTCCGACTTCTCCCAGATATCGTCGTAGGCCAGCGATCCAAAGAGCACCGCAGCCAGCACGGTTCTATCTTTCTGGAGCTTCTCCGTAAGAGACACAATTGCAGCTTCGTAGCGTTCACGCGTCGTCATAAACATAAGTTTACCACAGGTTGCCGGGTACAATTCCCGCATGACCTCTCTTCCCCGTAGCACGCCCGAGGCTCAGGGCGTCGATTCTGCCGGTATCGCCGCGTTTCTCGCTGCCTGCGCAAGCTCTGGCCTGGAGCTGCACAGCCTGATGCTTGTGCGCCATGGCTTTGTTATCGCCGAGAGCTGGTGGCACCCCTATAGTTCGGACAAGCGCCATATGCTCTTCTCCCTCTCCAAGAGCTTTACGGCCACGGCGATTGGGCTGGCGGTGGCCGAGGGGCGACTGAGTCTGGGCGATAAAGTGGCCTCGTTCTTCCCGGAGAAAGCCCCAGCTCATGTCTCGGAGAACCTCGCGGCGATGCGCGTCCACGACTTGCTCACCATGTCCACGGGCCATGCGATCGAGCCGATGAGCGGGCTGCGTGCGGAGACCAACGACTGGGTGCGCTCGTTTCTGGCCGCTGATGTCCCCCATGCACCGGGGACACACTTTCTCTACAATAGCCTCGCGACCTACATGCTCTCGGCGATCCTGCAGAAGCTCACCGGAGAGCGCCTTCGCGACTACTTAACGCCACGCCTGTTTGTGCCGCTGGGGATCGAAAATCCGACCTGGGAGCAGTGCCCACTAGGGGTTGACACCGGCGGCTGGGGGCTGAGCGTGCGCACGGAAGATATCGCCAAGTTCGGCCAGCTCTACTTGAGTGATGGTCTCTGGAATGGTGTGCGACTCTTGCCTGAGGGCTGGGTGGAAAGCGCGACAAAGAAGCATATCGCAAACGGCGATGATCCTCACAGCGACTGGGCGCAGGGCTATGGCTTTCAGTTCTGGCGCTGCCGCCATGGGGCCTACCGTGGCGATGGCGCGTTTGGCCAGTTCTGCATCGTCTTCCCCGAGCAAGGTGCCGTGCTCGCGATTACGTCGGGCGTGAAGGAGATGCAGGGAGTGCTCAACCACGTCTGGGCCAGTCTGCTTCCCACGTTTGGAGGGCAGCGCGAGCTACAAAAGCCCGTCGGAGCCGGGCGCATTTTCTCCGCGACCTACAGCTTCCCCGAGAACGACCAAGGGCTGAGCCAGCTACAAATCCACAGCGACGAAGAAAGACTCATGCTCTCCGTCGATGAGCACACGCTTATCGGGGGCTTTGGCGTGTGGCTTCCCGGCGAGACGAGCTTTCGGCAGTGGCACGGCAAGCCACATAAGACTGCAGGAGCTGCCACATGGAATCAAGCCCAGAACACACTTATTTTGCGTCTCTGCTCCGTCGAAACCCCATTTATCGCGGAGGCAATCTGTGAATTTGAGGGAGAGTGCGTCACTCTTCGCTACGGGCTCAATGCCAGCTTTGGCCCCACGGAGTTCGCACCACTGGTTGGCCAGAAGCTCACGTAGCCTCGTAGAACTACTTCCCCCGAATTAAGCCAACCACCAACAAGATGATGCCTGCGGCGACCGCCCAACCGGCGAAGGGGAAGAGAATCGCCCCTAAGTAGACCACTAAGCGAATGGCAATCCCAACCACAAGAAAAAGCATTCCCCACTGCATGAGCTTATTGCCTTGTAAGTTGCGTAGCTGTTGTCGTTGCATAAAACCAAACCTCCTCTCAATAGAACCCTATCATCTGATCCTAGTTGCAGTGGGAAAAGTCACAGCTCCTATCGGTCATAGTACCGCAGCGAGAAGTGCCTGCTGGACATGTAGGCGATTCTCCGCCTGGTCGAAGATGCCAGACTGCGTACTGTCCACCGCGTCCTCCGTGATCTCTTCGCCGTAGTGCGCGGGCAGACAGTGCAGGATCAGCGCATCCTCTTTAGCCTCTCGGAGGGTTTTCGCACCGATCTGGAAACCGGCGAAATCGGCGAGGCGCTTGGCTTTCTCATCCTCCTGGCCCATCGATGTCCAGACATCGGTGTAGAGAATATCGGCATCGTTTGCGGCGGCGACCGGGTCGTGGCTAATCTCAAACTCGGTGTTGTGCCAGGCAGCCAGCTCTTGCGCCTGCTGGATCAGGGCAACAGGCGGCTCGTAGCCGGGCGGGCAGGCAAGCGTGAAGTGCGTCCCGAGGCGCGGGGCGAGTAGCATGAGGCTAATGGCAGTATTGCAACCATCGCCGATATAGACTAGCTTCTGGCCACGGGTCTCCGCGCGGTACTCTAAAATCGTGTAAAAATCTGCCAGTGCCTGGCAGGGATGCTCAAGGTCTGTTAGAGCATTGATCACAGGGACGCTCGCGTAGTGCGCCAGCTCGACGATGTTTTTATGATCAAACGTTCGAATCACAATCGCATCCACCATCCGGGAGAGCACCCGAGCCGCATCTTTCACGGACTCGCGCTGGCCAAGGCCCACTTCCTCACGAGAGAAATAGAGCGCCTGTCCCCCAAGCCGCTGCATTCCCACCGAAAATGAGAGCTTGGTACGCAGGCTGGGCTTCTCAAAGAGCAGCGCAGCGCACTTGCCCGCCGCCACTTTCTGCGCCTTTCCGAGCTTGATCTCTCGCGTTAAGTCAAAGAGCTGCTCGATCTCCTCGGTGGTAAGGTCATTGACTGAGAGAAAGTGGCGGCCTTTCAGAAAGCCCACACGCGGGGCGGGGCGGGTAGGAATGGGCTCGGGCGCGGGGTTGAACTCCTCGGTCAGTGCCCCCGCCATTCCCGATGAGAGCGCCTGTGCAACAGACTCATAGCTCAGCCCCACACTCTCAACACTGGCAGGAGCATCATGCAAAAGTGCTAACAGCAAGTGCTCGGTGCCAACATAGTCGTGGCCGGTGGACTCGGTCTCACGCCGCGCCTGCTCGACAATCTGCTTGGCTCCCGGTGAGAGGGTCGCGGACTCCGTACGTGCCGCGCCGTTCTCGGGCTTGAGCAAGCCCGAGATGCGCATCCGTAGCTCCTCCGGCGCGTAGCCGATCCGGTCTAGGAGCTGGAGAGCGCTGGTCTTTTCGCCGTGCAGGAGCCCCATGAGCAGATGCTCCCGCTCCACATAGACATCGCCCCGCCGCATGGCCTCGACCTGCGCCCAGAGCATCGCTTTTCGTCCGTTGCGTGTGAACTGAATTGCCATAATTATCTTTCCCGCCGATTGAAAATCGGCACCCGCCCACTGAAGTAGGCGTCTACGGGCCTTCGGCCACAAAATCGCTCCGCGATTAACCTCAGCTACCTCCCCCGTCCCTGCCCTGAGGGAAGGGGGCCGGGGGGGTGGGTTCGGGTGGGCTAGAGCCTTGCTTTCTCTATCGCCTTCTCCAACAGGTTCACCCCTTCGTCGGCTAATTCCTTGGTGAGGGTGAGCGGTGGGATGATTCGCAGGGTGGTATCGCCAGTGGCATTGATAATCAAGCCCAGCGCGAGTGCCTCAGCCACAGCTTTTTTGGCAATCGGCTTGTCTAGCTCTAGCCCGATCATCAGGCCCATCCCACGCGGCGCTCCGAGCTTAGCCAGGCGCTCTTTCAGATAGGCCCCGACGGTTGCAGCGTTTTGTGTGAGGCGCTCATCGGCCAGAATGTCTAAGATGGCGTTGGCAGCGGCGGTGCAGAGCGGATTGCCCGCAAACGTGGAGCCGTGGTCGCCGGGTTTGAAGGTCTCGGCGGCGGTACCTCGGGCGAGGCAGGCCCCAATCGGGACGCCACCACCAAGACCCTTGGCGAGCGTCATGACATCGGGAGTTACACCGTACTGTTGATACGCCCACATCTTCCCCGTTCGCCCTACGCCTGTCTGCACTTCATCAAAGATCAGCAATGCCTTGTGTTTATCACAGAGCGCCCGCGCTTTGGTTAAGTACTCCTGCGTCGCGGGAATCACCCCGCCCTCGCCCTGGATCGGCTCCAGCAGCACCGCGCAGGTATCATCGGTCACTATCGCCTCTAGCGCTTCTATGTCATTGAAAGGCACATAGTCAAAGCCAGGCGGGAGCGGCGCAAACGGGTCGTGGTACTTAGGCTGGCCCGTCGCCGTCACCGCCGCGAGGGTTCGTCCATGAAACGAGTTGGTCGCCGTGACGATCCGCACCTTGCTCTCAGAGATCGCACGCCCGTATTTTCTCGACAGCTTGATCGCCGCCTCGTTGGCCTCTGCGCCGGAGTTGCAGAAGAACACGCGCTCAAAGTCCGAGAGCTCGATCAGACGTCGCGCCAGCCGCGCTTGGGGCTGCGTAAGATAGAGATTGCTGGCGTGCATCAGGATCGCCGCTTGGTCGGCAATCGCCTTGGTCAGATACGGGTGCGCGTGACCCACCGAGCAGACCGCGATCCCCGAGAGAAAGTCCAGGTAGCGCTTGCCGTCGGTGTCGAAGAGCCAGCAGCCCTCGCCGCGCACCAGCTCGACCGGCTGGCGGGCGTAGGTCGTCATCACATGGGACTGATCCCACTGTCGGGAGTCACTCTCGGTCTTCGTCGCTTCTATCGTTGTTGTCATTTCGTGTTTTCCATAATTGTCACAAGGTCTGTTTGCCCGTCGCGCTTCAACGTCTCAATGACGCGGGCCCGGCTCTCGGCGGGGATATTTTGGGAGAGCTTGAACTTGCCTTCGAGGCGTGAGATCGCAATCTCCACGCCCACAATTCCCTTGAGCTTGGGCGCAAAAAACGTGTCGTCGTACGGGATCGGCTCCGGTTCGTAGTGTGCCTCCAGCGCCAGCACCAGCTCTTCCAGACTATTCGGCTCGGTGATGAGCTTGGGCTTCCCATAAACATGCACGGCAGTATAGTTCCAGGTAGGGACGGCAGGCGCGTGGGCATACCAGCGCGGTGAGATATAGCCGTGCGGCCCCGTGAAGATCGCCAAGACACTCTCGGCGCTAGCTAAATGCTCACACTGCGGGTTGGCCTTGGCCAGATGCCCGATCAGCGTGTTGGTCTCGGGCTGATAGAGCAGCGGCAGGTGCGTCGCAAATGGCTCACCGTTGATAACTGTCACCAGGCTTCCAAAGCTGTTAGCAAGCAGAAATGCTGTGAGCGTCTCGGGGTCGTCCATGCGAAAATGCGGTGGCGTGTACATCTACTTGCTCTCCTCAGCTTGCTCGAAAGGATCAAACCAGGCAATCACCGCATGATCGTGATAGTGACGCACCTCAAACTCCACAGCATCTTTTTCCTTTCGGACAAGCTGGTCGTACCAGTGAATCTCTTCCACTGTCTCCTGTTCGTTAAGAACCGCGATTCCTCGATATGATCGCGTCTCATCGTTAATGCCAAGCCAAAAGTGCCAGTACAGTTTTCCCAGCCAACGAAGTATGCCTGTCACACCGTAGAAATCACTCAGCCAGAGTTCCTCAACTTCAGCCTGAGCTAGACGTGGAAGTTCGAGGTAGCGGTGCATAGATTCGCCAACGCTAATTTTGGGGAGTGGTTTCTCAAAGTCGCCCGTCGGAACGGCGGTGCCATCGCGGCAGACGCTTCTCTCGCCGAGGAGCTGGAAGCCGAGTCCGGTGTAGAGCGCGACATTGTCCGCTTTCTGGAGCCGCACGGAGCAGGTGAGGCGCACCAGTCCCTGGGCGCGTGCCAGCGCCTCCAGGTGGCCGACGAGCTTTTTCGCCAGCCCTTGCCGCCGGTAGTCGGGGTGGACGGAGAGGCGGTGGAAGTAGAGCGCGTCGCCCTCAATCTGGTAGCGGACGCAGGCGAGGGGCGTTTGTTCCCCCCTAACCCCCGCAAACTGCGCTGCAATCGCTTCCTCGGTCTCTTTGAGCGCCGTGGACGTGCCCGGCTCGCGGCCGTACTCGGCGAACGCGGCCTGCGTGAGGGCGTGGATCAGCGCCGTGTCCTGTGTTTTTGCAATCGTTAAATCCATTTTTCCATCACTCCCACCGGGATCACAAACCCGTTTCGCACCATCACATCCTCGCCGTTTAGGGCGTAGCCGACACTCTCGTAGAGCGCGACATTACGGCTGACTTTTGGCCGCACGTGGCACCAGAGGCGCGACTTCTCGTGCGCTCGTGCCTCTTCCTCCAGCCGCGCCAGCAGCGCTTTGGCGACTCCCTGACGCCGTGCCGACGGCAAGACAGCGAGGCGAAGAAAGTGCAGGCCGCGCCGGTCGAGCTCGTAGCGCACGCAGCCCAGCGCCTTGCCGTCGCGCTCCGCCAGAAGCGCGTGGTGATTGCCCGCCGACAGCTCTTTTACCACTTCTGCCTCTGTCTCAAAGAGCGCGGAGGGCGGGGGAACATCGGCGGCGTACTCCAGAAAGGCCGAGCGCGTTATGGCATAGACCCGCGCGGCTTCGTCGGGCCGCGCGTCGCGAATCGTCAACTCAGCGCACCATGGTCCCGATACCCGTGTCGGTGAAGAGCTCGATCAGCAAGGCATGGGCACGGCGACCGTCGATGATGTGCGCCCGTGGCACGCCGTCCTCGACAGCGCTCGCACACGCCTCTAGCTTCGGAATCATCCCTTTGTCAATAATTCCGTCGGCGATCCACTGCCGCGCCTCGGCTGTCGTGATCTCACTCACCAGGCTGCTCTTGTCCGAGAAGTCGCGATACAAGCCCTCGACATCGGTCATCAGGATCAGCTTCTCCGCATGGAGCGCCGCCGCCAGCGCCGCCGCCGCCGTGTCCGCGTTGACGTTGTACGCCTGCCCATCCGCGCCCACCGCCACCGACGAGATCACGGGAATGTAGCCGCCATTGGTGAGCGTGTGGATAATCTCCGGGTTCACATGCGCGATCTTACCCACAAACCCGATATCGCCGTTGTCGGTGTCCTTGGTGGCGATTAACAAATTGGCGTCTTTGCCCGACAGCCCCACGGCCTGCACGCCCTCGCCGTTGAGATGCGCGACAATGCTCTTGTTGGTCTTGCCCGTCAGCACCATCTCCACGATCTCCATAGTCTCCGCATCCGTGACGCGCCGCCCCGCCACAAACTCCGGCTCCTTGCCCAGCTTCTTCATCGCCTCATTGATCTCCGGCCCCCCGCCGTGCACGAGGATCGGGTTGATCCCGACCAGGCGCATCAGCACCAAGTCGCGCATTACCGCTTTTTTCAGCTCCTCGTCGATCATGGCATTGCCGCCGTACTTGATCACAATCGTCTTCCCGGCAAAGATTCGGATATAAGGCAGCGCCTGAATCAAGGTCGCCGCAATCTGCTCTGGCATCAAACATTTCTCCTACCGCCCCATGAATGGGGCGTCTGCAATTCAAACAAAGCCCGTTCCGGGCTACCTCACTAAGCCGCCAACTTTGGGTTAAGCTTTTCCCATGATGCCTGCTGGCCCTCACGCACTCCTTGGAGAAGCGCTTCGGCTTTTTCGCGGGGTGGCGGCGTGATATCGGACTGTGCTAGGATCGTGTTGCAGAGATGGCGTGCGCGGTAGAAATCGGCGGCCTTGATCCAGCAGAGGGCGGCGCTGAAGGCGTGGATGAAGTACTTCGGCCCTACTCCAGCGGCGCGGCACCCCTGCATCAGCTCCTCTTCCAAGGTGGCAACTTCCGCGTACATATCCAGCGCTTGGTCGTCGTGAAACTCCTCCCAGCGGAGGTGAGCTTCGAGCAAAAGCCTACTCTTGTAGTCGCCTTTTTGGTGATGCTGCTCGCTCAGTGCAGAGACATCGAGCCCCGTCATGCCTTCTGGTCGTTTTAATTTCATAAGTTCTTTTCCTCCTCGGGAAAGTGCGCCGAAAAAAGACCGGTACCCCACGGAAGCCGTTCTGCAAGGCATGACCAGAGTGCAGTACTGCCGAGCGGCTGTGCATTCAGGAAATCGGGGAGCCAGATGTTGGCCATTTACGTGAGAATCTCCTTGATGGGCTGGCCGTGGTCGATTTCGAGGCGCTTTCTTCCCGGCACTTCGAGCTTTCGGGAGTCGAGGCCGAGCTGGTGGAGCACCGTGGCGTGGATGTCGGTGAGGTAGTGGGGGTTCTCGACCGCGTAGAAGCCGAGCTCGTCGGTGGCGCCGTGGGTGATCCCGCCTTTCACGCCGCCGCCCGCCAGCCAGGCGCAGAAGCCTTGCGGGTGATGGTCGCGGCCCGTGCCCTCCGCGCCGGGGGTGCGCCCGAACTCGGTGCCAAAGACCACCAGGGTTTCGTCGAGCAGGCCGCGCCGCTTGAGGTCCTTGAGCAGGCCCGCGATGGGCTTGTCTACTTGTGCGGCAAGAGTCGTGTGGTTGCCCTTCACATCGCTGTGGGCGTCCCAGGCCCCGCCGCCGCCGCCGCCGTGGAAGAGCTGGACGAAGCGCACGCCGCGCTCGACCAGCCGCCGGGCCGCGAGGCACTGCTCGCCGAAGGCTTTGGTATGCGCCTGATCCAGCCCGTAGAGCGCCTTGGTCTCCGCCGACTCTTTCTCTAGCTGGAGGGTCTCGGGGACGGAAGTCTGCATCTGGAAGGCGAGCTCGTAGGCCTTGATCCGCGCCTGGAGGTCTTTGTCGTCGGGGTAGTCGATCCCCGCGAGGCGGTTGAGGCGGCCCATGAGCGAGAAGTTCGCCGCTTGCTCTTCGGCAGTCAAGTTATCGGCGGGCTTCAAAAACGGCAGGGGCTTCTTGGGGTCGGCGCTGAGCTTGACACCGGCGTACTGGGGCCCGAGATACGACGCGCCGTGGGTCCACGCCCCGCCGCAGCAGTCGCCGGTCGGGGTGCCTAGAACCACATACTCGGGCAGGTTCTCGTTGAGCGTGCCAAGGCCGTAGCAAGCCCAGGAGCCGACAGTCGGGTGGGTGCCCTCGCGGACATGACGGCCCGTCTGAAACGTCAGCTGGGCTCCGTGGTCGTTGTCGAGCGTCCAGAGTGAGCGAACCACAGCCAGATCGTCGGCGCAGGTGCCGATATGGGTGAACCAGTCGCTCACCTCCAATCCGCACTGGCCGTACTTTTTGTAGCCCGTCTGGAGCGGCATGATGGTCTTGCGGTTGCCATGGTTGGGGTTGCCGCCCACGATATTGGCATTGACCCGCTTGGGATCGAGCACGGCCTTGTAGGGCGTCTCCTCGATAGACTTGCCCGCATATTTATTGAGCTCTGGCTTGATATCGAAGCTCTCCAGGTGGCTGACCCCGCCGCACAGAAAGATCCAGATCACCGACTTGGCGCGCGGCGGCCTCCCCGTCGCTCCCCGCGCAATCTGCTTCTTCCAAGCGTCACCTTGCAATAGCGCCCCGAGCGCCAGGCCCGTCATGCCCATTCCGGTATCCGAGAGTGATGATCGTCGCATCTGCTTACCTCACCGTCACGAAGTCGTTGTGATTGAAGAGAACCAGCACCAGGTTCTCGTAGCGTCGCTGCAGGCTGGCCTCGCCACCGACCGCCAGAAAGCGCAGGCATTCCTGGGCCTCGGTTGTGCTTGGCGGGCGGGAGAGAATCCGCTCGAAGGCGTTCTTGACAAAGATGGGCGCGTTGGGCGACGCCAGCTCTTTTGCCAGCGCACGGGCTTCCCGCAGGGCCAGCTCGCTGTTGGCAAGCGCGAGGGCTTGCTGGGGCATCACCGATGGCTTGCGCTCGTAGCACTCGGTGACGCTGGGGCCGTCGAAGATCTGCATCAGCTCGGACTGTTTCTCGGCGGCGTTTCGGAGGTAGATACTCCGGCGCTGCGATATCAGGGCAGCGTTTTGGTCGATCTCAGCGCCCCCTCGTGTTTCATCAAGGTGCCCGGCGGCGAAGAGCACGTTATCGCGGACGGCCTCGGCCTCCAGGCGAAGTGGGCTCTTGCGCCAGAGGTAGAGGTTGTCGGGGTCGCGCTTGAGATTCTCGGGCGTCGCGTGGCTGTCGCGCTGGTAGGCGGCGCTGGTGAGAATCAGCTTGTGGAGCGCCTTGAGGTCCCAGCCGCTTGCCATGAACCGATCCGCCAGATAGTCCAGGAGCTGGGGATGAGTGGGCTTGCGGCCATTGCGCCCGAAGTCGGCGACACTGGGAACGAGCGCCTGCCCGAAGTGCCGTAGCCAGACATGGTTGACCGCGACGCGTGCTGTCAGTGGGTTCTGCTTGTCCGTCAGCCAGCGTGCCAGCGCCAGCCGCCGCCCTGAGCTCTCGGTGGGGTAGGCGGTGAAGCGCGGTGTGTAGCTGGCCGTGAGCGGCTGCTTGAGCGCGGCCTCCGCAGTCTCCAGCGCTTTCTGAGCCTCGGGGCGCTTCTTCGCATCGGCGGCGAGAACGTTCTTGCGTGCCTCGGCGACGGCGACCTCACGCTGGGCTTGGACCGTCAGCTCCGCAGCGGCCTTGGTGTTGGTTGTCTCGACTTCTAAGATCGCCAGGAGCGCCTTGTGCTTTGCCTGTGCCAGTGTTACCTCGGCATCCGCGAGCGGGCTTGGCTTGGCGGCCTGCGCCCGAAACGCGGCGAGTAGCGCGGCGTTGCTGGCATTGATCAGATCGCGCTGGACAAACTCCCGTCGGTCCGGCGCGGTAGCGGCGGCGGGTAGCGCCACGGGCTGGATCGTGAGCTTGCCCCCGAGCGCCTCCGGGACACCCGGCTCCAGAGCCTTCGACTTATCCGGATTGCGCTCATCGCCACGGACAAAGAGATAGGTCGGTGCTTTAGGGTCCGCATCGTAGACCCGTGGGAGGCCGTCTTTGGCGGTGTCTAGCTCACCGGGCACGCGATCCTGGCGCACCCGGTGTGGCTCGAAGATCGCTCGGAACTTGTAGTAGTCGGTCTGCGGGATGGGGTCGTACATGTGCGAGTGGCACTTGGCACAGTGCATCGTGATCCCTAGAAACGCCTTCGACGTGTGGTTGACCGTGTCCTCTAGCCACTGCTCCCGACTCAGCAATTTGTAGTTGCGCGCCAGAAAGCCCGTGGCCCGGAGTGCTTGTGGGTCAGCGGGGGCCAGCTCATCGGCGGCGAGCATCTCTTGAACCATCCTGTCGTAGCCCTTGTTGGCATTGAGCGACTCGACAATCCAGTCCCGCCAGCGCCAGATATGCGGCTGACTATCGCGAATCTGCCCGCCATCGGCCCAGCCCGCCCAGTCCGAGTACCGCCAGACATCCATAAAGTGCCGCCCCCAGCGCTCGCCATACCGCGGCGATGCTAGCAGGCGATCTACGGCTTTCTCATAGGCACCCGGCGATTTGTCCGCCAGAAACGCCTCAATCTCTTTTGGCGTTGGCACGAGCCCCGTGAGATCCAGGGTCGCCCGCCGCAGGAGTGTTCGCTTGTCGGCAGGTGGCTGGACGGCCAGCCCCCGTTTCTGCTGCTCGACGGCAAGGAAAGCATCGATGGGGTTACCCCCCTTGCTTAGCACCGCAGGTGCGACGACGCTCTCAAAGGGTTGCCAACGATACTCGCTGCGAAAGGCGGTGAAGGCAGGCTTGAGCTTCGCCAGCCCGGCCAGCTCCGCCGTGATGGGCTTGTCTTTGGCATCGCCGGGGTTGTGGCCCAGCAGGAGCTCGGTCTCATTGGCCACGCCATCGCCATCGCTGTCCTCGCCCGCGATCTTCTCAGCCCGCCGCCCAAGGTCAGCACGCTGCCCAGATTTCTTGAGAACGTCGGCGATGGCCTTGAGGCGTGCGCCAAACGAGTTGTGTGGGAACTCTTCGAGAGTCACCCCCTGCTTGGTGCCGGGAGCACTCTGGTGGCAGGTCACGCAGGCGTCGAGGCGTGCGGGTAGGAACCGCCCGTAGCGCACGCTCAGAGCCGCCTTGTTCGCCGGTGTCGCAAGGGCATTTGCCCCGCCCAGTGCCGTTATCACTGCAACTAGAATCGCTCGCTTCATTGCTGTCCCTTTATGTGCTACGTCGTGTACTCTGCGTTGATTTTGACATACTCGTAGGAGAAATCACAGGTATAGAAAGTTGCTTTACCCTCACCTGCACCTAAATCTACGGTAACCAAGACTTCATCAGCCTTCATTGCTTCGGAGGCCGTGGCTTTGTCGAAGCTCGTGGGGACGCCGTTCTTGAAGACCTCGATGCCTGCGAGCGTCGCCGAGGCGCACTCGGGGTCAAACGGGACGCCCGCGCGTCCAGCGGCCATCATCAGGCGGCCCCAGTTCGGGTCGTTTCCAAAGAGCGCGGTCTTGACGAGAGGAGACTCGGCGATCGTGCGTCCGACTTTCTTGGCATCCGCCTCACTGGGTGCGCCCGTCACGCGGACCTCCACCAATTTCGTCGCTCCCTCGCCATCGCGGGCCACTTTCTTGGCGAGCGTGATACAGACATCGGAGAGTGCCGCGACAAAAGCCTCGAACTCGGACTCTGCGAGAGGCGCGTTGCCCGCCGCGCCCGACGCTAGCAGGATGCACTGGTCCGAGGTCGAGGTGTCGCCGTCTACCGTCATACAGTTAAAGCTCACGTCCACCGCGCGGCGCAGGGCAGTGTCTAGGGCTTGGGGGGAGATATCGGCGTCGGTGGTGAGAAAAGCCAGCATGGTCGCCATGTTCGGCGCGATCATCCCACTGCCCTTGCACGCGCCGCCGATCCGGACAGTCGTGCCGCCCAGGGTGAGCTCCGTCTGTGCGGTCTTGGGCACCAAGTCAGTCGTCATGATCGCCTCGGCAAAGTCCGCGCTGGCATCCTCCGAGAGCGCGGCCTCGGCGGCGGCGATTCCCGCCAGTAGCTTGGCCTGGGGAAGTTGGACACCGATCACGCCCGTGCTGGCGGTGAGCAAGGTCTTGCCCGCCAGTGCCGCGCCCATCTGCGTGTTGTTGGCGACTCCCTCCGGGCCGGTGGCGACATTGGCGCATCCGGCGTTTACCACGACCCCGTCAATCATCCCCGGCACGAGGCCTCGGTTGCGCTTCACCGACGGTGCACAGACCTGGTTTTGAGTTCCCACCATCGCCGCTGCCACCGGGCCGCTGGTCGAAACAAGCAGCGCCACATCTCTTGCGCCGCTCTTCTTAATCCCCGCCGCAACCCCTGCGGCTACAAAACCCTTTGGAAATGTTACGGCCACAGACCGCCTCCTTCGAGCCCGGCGGTTTCGTCGAAGCCGAGCATGATGTTCATATTGTGGATCGCCTGCCCCGCCGCGCCCTTGACCAGGTTATCGATCACGGAGACGACTATCGCCTGCTCCCCGGTGGAAGCGACGGCGAGATGGCAGAAGTTCGAACCCGCGACGTCCTTCGTAGACGGCCAGTC
>Ga0315904_10002701_pt1 | contig 27114 bp, 29 predicted proteins | sample LakEriMetagenome_6_FD_203529 | JGI IMG/M metagenome (GOLD analysis project Ga0315904, IMG submission 203529) | Freshwater fungal communities from buoy surface, Lake Erie, Ohio, United States - Buoy 12 MA120 | ecosystem: Environmental > Aquatic > Freshwater > Lake | place: USA: Lake Erie, Ohio...
CGATTTAAGAAACAGGAGTCGGCTGATGGGTTCTACTGCGCTGTCGCTCACGGGGAATTTCACTTCGAGCTTTTTCATGACGAAGTTGAGCAGCATATCGATATTGGATGGGTCGGCAGGCAGGGGGTTTTTATCCGGCCCCTGGACGGTCCACTTTCCATCTTTATCTTTCTCCATGAGTACGAATTTTTGCGTACCGGTAAGGGAGAGGAATATGCGGTCGACGGCTTCGGGTTTTTCGATGGCGAAGTCGCGCAGACCGGCAGCAGCAGTGGTATTGATGTTTTTGCGCAGCAGCAGGTACCCGAGGGTGATGGCTGCCAGGGCTCCGATAAGGTAAAGAATTCGCTTCATCCGCAAAGAGATGCAAAGTTAGCGCGGGGAAGCGTGTTGGAGAGCGGTAATTGACAAAAGGCTCAGGGAAGGCTATGGGGAGTGTCGGCCACGGCTTATAGGGCCGTGGCGACCGGGCTTTTCGCTGCAAGTCCTCGCCCCTTCATGCTTCGGGGCTGTGGGCTTTCCGCTTCAATCCCTCACGCGGGGGCGGTGGTAGGGTGGGGATCAATAGGCGATGAGAAAAAGGGGAATCTGAATCTGTTTGTACCTAATGCCTGGCACTCTTCAGAACAGATTCGTCGGGAGCATGCACAATGTATGGCAGGTTCCATGCCTTGGAGACAAACAAACGAAACAAATGTTCAATTTTTTCTTCTCTGCTATACCTGCGATTGGTGAGATAACAATATTCTCCAACGTAATTAGACATGTAACGCTGGCTTACGAAATGATGTATTCCTTCAAGGTTGCGCTTGGCATTCACAACCATTATCCCGGTGAACCGCAAATGGCCTTTGTACGGGTCATCCGGTAGCCATGGGCGTGGACGCTTGTCCAAACTTCGAATAAGAATGTTCATTCCGTTCGGAATTTCACTTGGCGACCTGGGCGTTGTAAGTCGGCTGACCGGATGGTGATGGCGCTGAGCCGTTGCGGGCATGCATTTCATGGAAATAAGGCGAAGTCGACCACCAGCCGCTCGTTTAGCCCAAACATGATTATCCGGCATTTTCAGGTTCAAGCCCTTTAGCTGTACCGCTGTTTGGACCAACAGACTTCCTTTTTCAACTTTCTGATCAGAATTATGCTTCGATTGGGCTTTTCCCTGATTTGGTTGACTTCTGTCCTCATTAAGGCGTTCATTTTTATCACCAATTGCCGAAAACTCCGCCGTTCCGGCGGCCAGATGATCGAGCATGGCATACCAGTTTACCACATCAGCCATCATCACCTTCAGCTTTTGCATCATCAACCAGATTGGCCTGTAGTGCGGATGACCCAAATTTCGTTGGACCTGAATAGCAGAAACCGACTTCATTTGATCTGCAAGCATCGCTATGGCATAAACCCAATACCGAACCGGCAGCTTTGAGTATTCAAGAGCGGTACCGCTCCTCAAGGTTGTTTCCCAGCTGCATTTTTTACATCGATACCTGGAACGGGTTGACAGCCAATAATGCTGGTCATGACCGCAGCGATTGCAGTAAACACCGCATTTGTCGCGCAATTCCTTAAACAAAACGACACACTTTTCTTCGGTGCCATACTTCTGTGTAAATTTTATAAAAGACATAGAAAAAATATGCTAAAAGCTTGTGCAATATAGGGAAATCGTGTTCATCAGAAAATCAATGTGCACGCTTCGGCACAATCTAAAAATAATTATTCGTGTATAAACGTTTAAACTAAACCAATAAAAAACACACAAACCGATACAACCAGGCTGCATGCTCCCCAGCATAATCAACCCCAATTCTTGGAGTACGAACAATCGCCTCGGTTTTTATTTCAATGCCAACATCCGCCAACCCAATTCCCCCGGCATCCGGTAACCAAAGTCCGTTATGGGTCTTATCAATTCCCAAATACGTTGTGACCCTGCCAGGGCCGGAAACCAATTTTCCCTTCCAATCTTTGGCGTTTTCCGCATCATGCATGGTAGTTAGTGGAACACCACCACGCACCAAAACGGCATGTGGATTGCCCTCTCCCGCCGTCACTACATTGAAAAGCCAGTGTATGCCGTAGCACAAATACACATACGCGTGTCCGCCGCGTAAATACATGGTCGCTGTGCGCGCAGTGACGCGCCCGCCCCAGGCATGCGAAGCCCTGTCCGTAATCCCTTCGTAAGCTTCTGTTTCGGTAATGACAAGGGCTTTCAGCCCGCCATCATGCGCCACCCACAGCACCTTGCCCAATAAGCCGCGGGCAATTCCACAAACATCTTCGCCCTGATAAAACGCCTTATCCAGTGGTTTCCAGGATTCCGCAATCATACAAACTCCGGAACCTATCTCAGGATTACTTCAGGTCGTACAACAGGTTCACCGTAATGCGCGCCGTCTTCTCCTTGGAATCGGTATTGAAGGCCCCGCCCCAGGAAAACTCTTCAGACGAATGCAGCCCGGTGATCTGGAAGATGCCCATATCTGCCTTGCGCAAATCGCAAAGACCGGCACCCGCCGCCTTCGCAATTTCGCCCGCGCGCTGTTTTGCATCTTCCGTTGCCTTGCGTATCAGGTCGAGCTTCAGTTCGGCCAGCTTCGTATAGTAGTATTCGGGCGACTGTGAACTGAGCTCAACCCCCTGGTCGATCAATTCGGTCACCTCGCGCGAAATCGTTTCAATTCCGGCTACATCGGTCGATTCAACCTTTACAGACTGCGTAAGCCGGTAGCCAAGGAACTCGCGGTGGTTTTCGCCGGCATGGTAGGTGTAATTGTATTCCGAGTTGATATCAACCGCCGAAAAAACAACTGCTTCATCTTTCACTCCTTTGCTCTGGAGGTAGGCACGGATTTTAGATTCATCCTGCTTCAGCTCCTGATAGGCATCCTTCAGGTTCATGTTCAGTTTGTTGAAGCTGCCACGCCATACAATCAGGTCACTCGTGAAGTTCTTTTCGGCCAGGCCGGTGACACGCACGGTTTTCACCTGGCCTTTGTTGCGGATTCCGGTTCCTACGAACCAGGCGGCTATGGAAAGGCTCAGCGAAGCCAATACCACTCCGGCCAGTGCTAATCGGTTCATGTCAGTACGTTTCGCTTTGTGTATTGTCTATCGCTTCGCACAGGCTGCCGAAGATCTCGTCGATGCTGCCCATACCGTGGATCGACTGCAGCTTGCCCTGGGCTTTGTAAAACTCCTTCAAAGGCGAAGTTTCGTTGTTGTAAACCTTGAAGCGGTTGCGGATGGTGGCTTCGTCCTGGTCGTCTACCCTGCCGCTGGTCATGCCACGCTCGAGCAGACGACGCGTGAGTTCATCTTCATCAACCTCCAGAGAAAGAACGGTCGTGATGTCCATTTCCAGGCTCTTCAGCATGGCATCCAAAGCTTCACCTTGTGCCACTGTGCGCGGGAAACCGTCGAAGATGAAGCCCGGAGCTGCCGCATGGGCGCGCACCATCTGTTCCACCATGCCGATTACAACTGCATCAGGAACGAGTTCTCCTTTTTCAATATACGCATTCGCCTGACGGCCCAGTTCCGTGCCGGCCTGACGCTCAGCGCGCAGGATATCGCCGGTTGAAAGATGCTTGAGCGCATAATGGCTTGTGAGCTTTTCGCTTTGTGTGCCCTTGCCCGCACCGGGAGGACCGAAGAGGATGATATTGAGTTTTGACATGAATGTGTTTGTTAGGGGTATAGGAAACTTAAGCGTTGGCTTCTTCTTTGCGGCGACGGCCATACAGCCAGGCTGCAGGTAACAGGAGCAGGATGAGTGCAGAGCCGGCCAATTCCAGCTTGCCGAGCGAAGATCCGCCCGGATCGGTGTATTCCATCACAATTTGGTGCTGTCCGGCCGGAACCTTCAACGCACGCAGGGCATAATTCACCCGGCCAAGCGGAACTTCCTTACCATCAATCGTTGCTTTCCAGCCTGGGTAAGCGAGTTCTGAGAAAACAACGATGCCTTCGTGTGCACTGTTGCTGCTGTACTGCAGTTTATCGGGGTGATAAGCCGTAAGCTTCACCGATGCGCTGCTGTCGCGCTGGTAGGTGGTCTGCTTGCCAAGTGCCACATGGTTATCGGTTTTTGTTTCCGGCCACAGTTGCTGGGCCACTGCATAACGGGAAGGCTCAAAACTGCCGATCACACCGGTCATCATTCCGGTACTGTCGAATTGCGGGAAATTGGCCAGGGCGTCGATTTCTGCTTTCGGATTGCTCACCCATACCAGACTATCCACAAACCAGGCGTTTCCAAGCGCAGTCTGACGGCGCTGCGCCATCGTTCCGCCCGATTTATCGTAACCGATGAAGTATTTGCAGTTCAGCATATCGAGCACCTTCTCGTTGTTCTTGCCGAGATGGTTCAGGATAAGGTCCTGATACACGCTGAGCTTAGCCGGATGGTAACCGTTGATGAGCTTGTGGAATTTCGCTCCGCGGTTGCTGGAGAAGGGATCGCGGTCGGGCGTGAGTTCGAACACACGGTAATGCGGATCCGCATCCTTCATAATCTGCTCATCGGCCTGCGTCATTTCAATGAGCGGCTCCGTGCGGTACTTGAACTTGTAATCGTCCCATCCGAGGTAATGCCATGCGATGGTGCCGAGATCGAGGAATCCAACCACCAAGACAGCGGCATACAACCCGGCATGCTTGAGGCGGCCTTTCATCCACAACCACAAGGCGCCGAACATCAAAGCCATGAAGAGCAGGGAACGAAGGGAGTCGCTGCGCACCAAGCCGGCGCGCCCGTCGAGGATTACCTGATAAAGACTCTCGGCGCCGTTGCGGCGGAGGTTCTCAAGCAGTTCACCGTCGCGGGCTGCTTCAAAATCACGTGCAAAGCTGCCGATCAGGCCGAACAACAATACCAGGCCACCGGCAACGATGCCCGTTTTCTTCAGTTGTTCCCATTTATCCGCCATCTTGATATCGTCCGACATCCAGCGCTGCAGACCAAGGATACCCAGCAAGGGAATCATCACCTGTGCTATCGTCAGCGCCATCATCGGCGTACGGAACTTGTTGTAATACGGCAGGTTTTCAAACAGCCATTCGTTGAGCAGGGGGAAATGACGGCCCCAGGCAAGGAAAAGTGAAATGGCCAGGGTGATGAGGATCGGCCAGCGCACAGCATCCTTCACCACAAAAAGCCCGAGGATGAAAAGAAGAAAAACAGCTGCACCGATATACACCGGACCGCTGGTAAAAGGCATATCACCGAAGTACATAGGCGCGCCCGAAGCCCAACTCTTGGCATTGGCGCGGTCCATCCCCGCATCGATCAAACCGTCGTAGAAACTGCCTTCGCCGAGGTCTTCATTGCTGCTGCGGCCAACATATCCGGGGATAAACAGCGAAATAGATTCGGTGATGCCATAGCTCCAGTCGAAGGCGTATTTCATATTCAGACCTTCGCCGCTCACTTCGCTGCCGCTATTTTCTTCAGCGCCTTGCTGTTGCGTGCCGGCAAGGGCTGAGCCGCCGCGCATGGACTGACTGGAGTAATCGCTTGTGCTCTTGAGTTTTACGATGTTGGTACCAACACCGAGTGCCCCGGCACCAACTGCGAGTAAACCGCCGAGCAGCACATGCGTAACTGCTTTTTGTTTGAGCTGGTACACCGCGTAAAACAGTCCGAAAACCAGCAGGATGACTAGGGTATAGAACGTAATCTGATAGTGGAAATAGTAAATCTGCAGACTGAGCGAAAATGCCATCGTGAACAAGCCCCAGAGGTAATTGCGGTTTAGGATCATGATCAAACCGCCGAGGATGGCCGGCATCACGCCCATGGCCAGGCATTTTGTATAATGCGCCGCCTCGACACTGCTGATGCTGTAGGTGGCAAATGCGTAAGCCAGCGAACCGCCCAATGCCAGCCACGGATTCACCCTGAAGGCCAAGAGCAGGATCATGAAACCAACCATGTTCACCACCATGATGCGGTAGGGATACAAGGTCTTGGTGAAGATCAGGTTGAATTTGGCGATAAGGTTATCCGATGGACGGCCGATGATCAAGGTAGTCGGCATGCCGCTGAAGATGCTGTTGGTCCAGTACGGCAGCTTGCCATCCTGCTTTTCATACTTCTTCGCTTCGGTCATGCTGAGCAGGCCCTGGTTCACGTCGCTCTGTGAGTGGATCTTGCCGCGGAAGGTCGGCAGGGTGTAAAAAGCCGAGATCAGCAGACAAAGGAGCAAGGGCAGGCCCAACGACCTGAGTTTATCTTTCATAGTCAGCCTCAAAAATGCGCGATTTGGGCCGATGTTTCAAACACTTGATCAAGGAAAAAACACTTCCGTTTACCCAAGTTCGCTTCCTGGCTATCCGCCGTTCACCTGATTTTCATCATATTTGGAGCCTGTCTATGAAATTTCATCGCACATTTCTCAGCCTGGCCATCCTGTTCTGCGCAGGATCAGCCTGGGCCCAGACCGATACCAGCGGCGCCGAAGAAGACTTCAGCCAATACGAAAACCTGGGCTTTGCCGACGATGGCGCCAAACGTTTCTGCACCAGCAAGGTACTCGACCTGAGTCCGCAGAAACTGATTTCCATCGGGATCGATTTCCAGGGGCCCCACAACATGAGCCTCGACACCCTTTACGGTGCCGATGGCAACCTCTGGAGCAATCCGGTCGAACGCCGCATCGCCCATAACCGCGGTCTGCGCATCGCTGCTTCCATCCCCGTCATCTCCAAAAACTCCATCATCTGGACCCTGGGCGGCTATTACTGGGAAAACCTTTACAAGCAAAAAAGTACCACCGGCATACTGCCTGCTCCGCATGAATTCGACCAATGGCTCCAACAGGGAATCCGCACCACGGCAATCAACACCACGGTCTTCAAGCCGGTGAACGACAAAACCTTCTGGCTCTTCCAGGCCCAGGCCGAAGTGAACGGCGATTACGGCTGGAGCAACGTGGGCACGGCCATGGAACAAATGAAGTTCGGCGGCGCGGTGCTCTACGGCAAGAAACCCCACGACCGCCTGCAATGGGCGGTGGGCGCAGTACAAACATGGCGCGCCGGCGAAATCAACTATATCCCCGCCCTGCTGTACAATTACACCTGGCCATCGCGGAAATACGGAGCCGAAGTACTGTTCCCGGCACGCGCCGCCATCCGCCGCACCTTCAATCCGCGCAACCTGCTCTTCTTCGGGTACGAGTTGGAAGGTGCTTCCTATTGGATGCAACAAGGCGCTGCCCTGGGCTATACCGGCAACCGCAATTTCGAACTGCGCCGCAGCGAACTGCGCTTCCGCTTTACCTACGAACACAGCCTGCACGGCTTCTTCTGGCTGAGCGTACAGGGCGGCATGCGCATGAACTACAGCTTCAATGCCGATGAAGGCAACTTCTTCCGCGGCTTCTTCGGCAGCCAGCCTTTCGTACTGGAAAACAAACTAAGCCCGGCTCCGTATTTCAATGTGTCGCTGAATCTGGTAAGCCCCTGATTTTATCCAATCCTTACATACAAAAGGGGATGCTGCTCTTCATGCGGCGTCCCCTTTTCTTTTGGTGCGCGCGGCATCATGACCGGCCCTTCACCGCAGCTGGAAATGAAAAAGCCAACCCGGTTTTCGCACGGATTGGCTTGGAATAATCTTGGTTGGAGCTAAAAGGATGCCCTGGATCAGCGTAACACGTCTTTCATGCGCTGACCGATTTCGGCCGGGCTTTCCACCACGTGGATGCCACACTCGCGCATGATGGCCATCTTGGCCGCAGCTGTATCGTCTTTTCCTCCTACGATGGCACCGGCATGGCCCATGCGGCGGCCGGGAGGCGCTGTCTGGCCGGCGATGAAACCAACCACAGGCTTGGTGCCGTGCGCCTGAATCCAGCGGGCGGCTTCGGCTTCCATGCCACCACCGATTTCACCGATCATCACGATGCCTGCGGTTTCAGGGTCGTTCATGAACATTTCCACTGCTTCGCGGGTCGTGGTGCCGATGATCGGATCACCACCGATACCAATGGCCGTGCTCTGGCCAAGTCCAAGCTTGCTGAGTTGATCTACTGCTTCGTAAGTCAGGGTACCCGACTTCGAAATCACGCCTACATTGCCTTTCTGGAAGATGAAACCAGGCATGATGCCGATTTTCGCTTCACCGGGCGTGATGATACCGGGGCAGTTCGGACCGATCAGGCGGCTGTTGCGGCCGTTCAGATACGCTTTCACTTTCACCATGTCTTTCACCGGAATACCTTCGGTGATGGCTACGATCACACCGATACCGGCATCCGCAGCTTCCATGATGGCGTCGGCCGCAAATGCGGGCGGAACGAAGATGATGCTCACATTGGCTCCGGCCTGCTTCACCGCATCGGCAACGGTGTTGAATACAGGGCGATCGAGATGCGTGCTGCCGCCTTTGCCCGGCGTAACACCGCCGATCACCTGCGTACCGTATTCGATCATCTGCGTGGCGTGGAAGGTTCCTTCGTTGCCGGTGAAACCCTGTACGACGATGCGTGAATCTTTATTGACCAGAATGCTCATGTGCGTGAATAAGGCCGCGAAAATACAATTTGCAGACGGCAAAGGCAAAAGCGGATTCGCTTTCCGCTTCACGCGGGGAATTGCGAACTTTGCAGCCGATGAGCACCACCCAACAAGCCCTGGAAACGGTTGAAAACGCCCTGCGTCAACTGTCGGTCGACCCCGAAGAAGTGCGCTGCAGCGAAGAAGGCCAATGGCTGATTTTCAGGGAAGAGTATGAGATTTACCTGGACGTGTGGACCCAGAACGAGGTGAATGTCTGGAACTATTTCAAGCCCGATGGTGAACTCTCGGTCTTCCAGGTAAGTGTACCCGTGTTCTTCATCCCCGACGAACGCCGTGAGGAATTGCTGCAGGAACTGCTGGCAGTGAACATGAACCTGTTTTATGCTGCCTTCACCATCAATCCGCACGAGAAAGTGGTGATGCTGAAGTACAAGCGCCTCGCAGATAACCTGCAGATTCCCGAAGTAATTGAAGCCATCGAAGCCTGCGGCTATTATGCAGAAATGACTTTCCGCGCGCTGAAAGATGAATTCAAGCTGACGGCCGTTCAAACCACCGTCTGATGCCTGCTCCACTGCTCTCGGTCATCACCGTCAACTACAACAACCTCGCCGGGCTTGAACGCACCTTCAACAGCGTTTTTTCCCAGACGCGCTTCGATGCCATCGAGTATATCGTGATTGACGGAGGCAGTAAAGACGGCAGCCGGGAATTGATTGAGCAACACGCAGGCCGCATCCGTTATTGGGTGAGCGAACCCGACCGCGGGCTCTACCACGCCATGAAAAAGGGCATGGAAGCAGCCAAGGGCGACTATCTGTGGTTCATGAACAGCGGCGACGCCATGTTCGGACCCGACAGTGCGGCACACGTGCTGGAAGCGGCAGCCAAAGGTGCCACTTTCATTTACGGTGACACCATGTTCATCCGGCCCGACGGCAGCGAGATCGGCCTCATGAGCCGCGTTACGCCCAAGAAACTGCCCGAAGCAGCCGGACCGCACACCTTCCGTTTCGGCATGAACATCTGCCATCAAAGCGTGGTCGTGCGGCGCACCCTGGCTCCGCCTTACGATGAAAAATACCGCATGGTCGCAGACATCGACTGGATCATCCGCATCCTGAAAAAGGCACCTGTTTCGGCCCGCACGCCCGAACCCCTGGCGCGGTTTGAGCTGGGTGGCATCTCGCAGCAGCGCATCCGCACGTCGTGGAAGGAGCGCTACCGGGTGCTTTCGGAACATTACGGCGCCCTGCCAACCCTGCTTCGGCACGGCTGGCTCTTGGTCCGGAAAATCGTATTCGACCTGTTCAGAAAAAGCTGATACCCGCCGCGCACCGAACAAGCAATCCGGCGCAAAATCCCATCTTTGTTGCATGAAGGCAATATTCCTTGTCGGCTTGGGAAGCATGGCCGGCGGTATGGCGCGCTATGCTCTTTCCAATGCTGTGAACGGCAGGATGTGGTTGGGCTTTCCGATCGGCACCCTGCTCGTGAACCTCTTGGGTTGCCTGCTGATGGGCTTTTTGATCGGTGCTGCTGCAAAAAATCCGGCACTTAAAACCTGGCTGCCCTTGCTCGGCGCCGGTATGCTGGGCGGCTTCACCACCTTTTCCGCCTTCTCAGCCGAATCGGTGTTGATGCTCGAAAGTGGCAAATTCACAGCCTTGTTCTGGTACCTGCTGATCAGCGTGGCCGGTGGCATTGCGCTTACCTGGATGGCTTACCGCAGCAGCGGTGGTGGTTGAGCGCCCGCCCCGACTTTTTCAGCAGGGGCATTTCGAGTCAATCAGGCTCCTGATATCCAATTAAAATCATCGACATAAACGAATCAAGCTATATTCTTAATTTGCGGGTGAGCTTCTCTTTACCCCATGAATCACCGGCAACAACCTGGCATCCAGATTCCACCTTTCTGGCATAGCATACTCGGAAGAAGATCCAGTATGGCAGATATAGCAGCCATTGGCACCGGTGCAGTTGCATCGGGCGTCATTGCACTTGTATACAGTCTGAATGGAGGTTTTGTAACCTTGCACACGATTGCCTGTACATTGCTGGCTATGGACCTGGGAGGTGGTGTTATTGCCAACTTCACAATGGGCACCAACAATTATTACGGGGAGTCTCCAAAAAGGTGTTATCAGTTCATCCTTTTTCACGTTCTGCAACCTTTGATCTTAATTTGGATTTTCCCAAGTGCATATTGGAGTATAGTATGGGTTTGCGCATTTGTGTTGGTTTGCACAAGCGTCATTGTCCGTTTGCGCGAACTGTACTTCCAGGCAAGTGTTGCCGCCATGTTGCTCACGATTTCCATAATTATCCTTTCTTGGTTGAAGTTAGCGGATAGCTTACTGCAGTTGATGCTAACATTCTATGCCATTAAACTCATTCTCGCTTTCGGCGTTAACTGGCATTACAGGATTTCACCCGACCGGTATTGACTTACGCGCTGATCGAGGCCACCTGCTGCATTCTTTGAGCGGGGTATCCGCCGGTTCAATCAACTTTTCCCGGCATTTTCCTGACTAAAAAATCCGGGTCTTACAAACGCGGGTTGAAGGCAGTTGAAAATTTGGGCTCGATAAGCAGATTTCGACATGAGGGTTTCCAACAGATGGTTTCCCCGACTTAAAAAGTCGGAGCAGGCAGCTCAATCACCGACGCTGAACTCGGTCGTTGAGCGCTCGAAGCGTAGCGGAGAGCAGTCGAAACGCCCCGACTGAAAAAGTCGGGGCAGCCTCGCTACTGGTTTCGACAAGCTCAACCACCCGCCGGTCACAAATCAACCCTTGTGCGGCCTTCGATCAGGCGGATATGGCATTCGTCGTGCCCGATCTTGAACTGCTCACGCACGAGCACTGCATTGCCGACCTTTCCTTCAAAAAGGAAATACTCGCCGTTTTCCTTGATCTTATTCGTCCACAAGTCGTCCAGCACTTCGTAATACTTGTCGGCAATCGGCCTGTCGCGGCGGATGGTGTCGCCGGTGCGCAGCCGGATGGTATAATAATCGTCAAGCACCACGCCGTTCACCTCAATGGTAATCGTTGCGAATTCCTGCGTGCAGTAACGATTGCTTTCACAGGCACTGAAGCCCAGCAGGCCAAGGAAAAGTAACATTCTCATGTCAGGACTGACTTAAGGTTTTGCAAGGATAACGCGAACCCAATCGAAAAAGGTATATGGTCTTCATTTTCTTACCGGCCGCTGATAGAATCGCGTAGCGGCTCCGGCTGTACTTTTGCAGCGTCCATGTCGTCGCATCATGTTGTGAAGGAGAACCAGGAACCGGCGCTGATCATCGCCAACGGGGAAGCCTGTTCCGATGAGCTGCTCGGCCAACTGCTCGAATGGAGCCCATTCGTAGTAGTGCTCGACGGAGCCCTGCCACGGGTGCTGGAGCGCGGCATCCGCATCGATGCCGTCCTGGGCGACTTCGACAGCTGTCCGGACCCGGCCGCCCTGCTGGCGGCGCACGGCCCGGTTGAATTGGTGCATGCCCCCGACCAAAGTCAGACCGACCTCGAAAAAGCCATCTCCTGGCTGATGCAGAAAAACCACCACGCCTGCAACATCGTCTGGGCGACCGGCCGCCGTGCCGATCATACGTTCAACAACCTCATCACCCTGGCCCGCTTCGCTGGTCAAATCGACATGGTTTTGTGGGACGACCATTCCCGTGTTTTCCCCTTGCGCCATTCCTTCAAGAAATGGTATCCTGCCGGTTTTCCCGTTTCGCTCCTGCCCGTGCCGGCTGCCCAAGGCATCCGCACCGAAAACCTGGCCTACCCCTTACAAGATGAAAGCCTGGAACAACCTGCGCGCACCGGCAGCAGCAACCACGTGCTGGCCGAGGGCTTTGTACAGATCACTTACGAGAGCGGTTGCCTCTTGCTCATGGAATGTTTCGACCGGCCCGGCCATGCTTTCTGAAAACCAAAACTTGCCTTTTCTGCGTTAACCCTATCATGCAGGTCCTGCCTTTCCCCATCCATACCCGCAAAAAGATGCTGCTCACCTTGCTGGCAGCCGGCTTGGCAATGGGGAAAACGGCAGCACAGGTGAATCCGATCGACAGCATCCGCACGGCATTGCAAAACGGAGGCAGCTTCGCCATCGGTCTCGACGGCCGCAACTCCTTCATTGCCGGCTCACCGGCCCGGGTAATGGGCTTCCGCATCGGGATGGACTGCGGCACTGTGCGGCTCTACACCGGAATCTATTCCCTTGGCAAATCTGTTCCCGGACAGGGCTATACCTTGCCCGGCGATACCGTTGCCAGCAAGCTTAACTTCAGCTACTGGGGCCAGACTGTCGACTGGCGCCTCTACGAAGACGATCGCTGGGAGCTGGCTTTACCCGTGCAGGCGGGTATCGGCATCGCTTACCGCGAACGCTTCCGAAACGGCGTCTCCGAACAGCGCAAACGGCCCTTCTTCATTCCGCTCGAGATGCAGTTCACCGCCATCTACAAGCTCACCCGCTATATCGGCCTCTCGGCAGGCCTGGGCTTCCGCATTTCCACCCTCAAGGGCAGTTCCTTCAACGGCCCCGTGTACACTTACGGCATCAGCTTCTTCGGCGGCACACTCTACCGGGATATGAAGAAGAAAGGATGGAACCTGCCCTGACGCGACGGAAAAGATCAGGAAGGCGCCGGCATTCCAGCTTTTAAAGCACTGCACCAAACAAAAAAAAGGGCGTCGCATAGCTGCAACGCCCTCTCTTATGACATGAACTGCTCAGCTTAAGATTTGCTGCGCTTCGCCTTGATTTCTTCGTAGTGCTTGAGGAATTCTTCGATCTTCTCCACATCAATCTTCTTCGCAATCACCTTGCGGTCTTTGTCGAGAATGAAAATGGTCGGATTGCTGATGTTGTTGTAGTTGTAGAGGTTCAGGTGCCAGATGGTGTTTTCCTCCACCTTGCACACATTGGTCCATTCGTTCAGCTCAGGGTGCTTGGCCATGTATTCCTTCCACTCTTTTTCCTTATCGCGGGCAGAGATTGAATACACGCGCCATCCCTTGTCTTTGTTGCGGTTGTAGATATTGTACATCTCGGGTACCACTTTCAGGCAATGGCCGCAGGTGGGATCCCAGAATACAACGAATGTATAGGGTGCTTCTTTGGTAAAGAGGCGCTGGGGCTTGCCTTCGGCATCGATCAGCTGCAGATCGGGCGGAACACGCTGGCAGAGGGTATGCGACATACGGTCGGCGCTTTCGCATATTTTCTGCACGGTAGCTGAATCGCACCACCAGGCGCGGCCTGTGCAATAGTAGTTCTTGGCCATGTGCACAAACACGCCGTCTTCGATGCACATGAGCTTGCTGGTTTCAAACTTGTTGGTGATGTACCAGATGATGTATTTCTCGTTCTCGCGCGAACAGGTGGCACGGGCAATCAGCTTATCGGCTGCCTTGGTGATGGAATCCGGATCCGGATGCACCAGGTTGTCGAAATACTCGTCGATGCGCTTCTTGAGGATATTAAAGGGCGAACGGATCAGGCCTTCTTCGCAGAGATCCACATTGTCCCAAAAATGCTCCAGGTACCAACGCGCTCCCCAGGCGCTGTCGGGTTTTCCGTTGGCAGCGAAGGGAAGCTTCTTCGGCATCTCCACATCCTGAACCGCCTTGAGAAATTTAGACAGGTAATGCTTAGGATAGCGGGCGATATAGGTGCTGTCGAGGGCGTTGTTCGCAATTTCCACTTCGCGCAATTCTGCTTCCTTTTCCTTCATCGTTTTTTCAAACCCGTCTTTCACAGCTTTCTCAGCCTTGGTGGGTTTTTCAGGAAATTTGGACAAGGTGTCTTTCAGCGGCTTCAGGTCCTGAATGAGGTAATAGCGCTTCTCGGCATATACGCGGCGCTGTTTCTGGTATTCCACGAAAGCGGTATTGGCTTCGTGGCCCACGAACTTCATCTTGGCGTAGTAGTCGCCGTTCCAGCTCGTATCGCCGATTACGGTAAAATCCTGGTCTTCGTCGATCACCAGCTCGAACATTTCGGAGCGGCCGTTGAAGACGAAGAGGTACATACCGCGCTGGAGTTTCTTGGTTCCGGTAAATACGGCCACACCGTTCACGGCATCGGCGGTATCGCGGAGGTACTTGGCATCGGCAAAGTGATCGGCCAGGTAAACGGTGCCGGGCTGCATGCCTTTGAAGCGGAATTCGATGCGGTAGGTACCGGGGTCGCGGCCGTCCCACGTTGGCTTGTTGCTCAGCTTGGGATACACGCCGACCGGGTTGCGGGCTACGTTTTCCCAGCCACCGACGGAGCTGTACTGCGCCTGCAGTGCGGATGCCAGGCTCAGGAGTAAGGTGAAGGCGGATATAAGACGTTTCATGGGTGTTGTTTGGCGTATATTGCTGTCAAATTTCACAAAATTTGTTCCAAACCTATGGCGTCGCGTGTAAACGAGCTGTCTTTTTTCGAACAGGTGTACGAAGTGGTGCGGCTGATACCGCACGGAAGGGTGAGTTCCTACGGTGCCATCGCCCGCTATCTGGGCACTGCGGGCAGCAGCCGCATGGTAGGCTGGGCCATGAATGCCTGCCACGGTGTCGTGCCGCCGGTTCCTGCGCACCGGGTCGTAAACCGACTCGGAATACTCAGCGGCAAGGCACATTTTCCCGGACCTGACAAAATGCAACAGCGCCTGGAAGCGGAAGGGGTACTGGTGAAAGATGACAAGGTTGTGGATTTCCATCGCTTATTTTGGGACCCTGCTGAACACCTGCTCTGATGCGCCTTTTCACCCTGCTTCTTCTTTCCTTCTCGCTCTGCGCAGCGCCACTGGCCGCCCAACAGCCCGAATACAATTTCTACCGCTGGAGCGAGAAACCGGCTGCAACAACGATTCCAACCAATCTTGACACGCTCAAACCTTATTGTTTCTTCAGCCATTCCCAAACAGAAGTGACAATGGGTGGAGGCGATGGAGCACAATCCGGGCCTGAATGGCATATCCTCCTGCATCAAAAAATCTATTTCCCGGGCTGGCAGGCCATGCGGGCGCTGTCGAAGACAAAAATTCCAGGCATGACACTCAGCATGGAAGCGCGTTTGTACGAACCGACCGGTGCGCTCATCGACAGCATGACTTCGCACTTGCTGGTTGACAGTGAAGAACCCAATGGCGGCATACGTTTCACCGGCCGTATGCCTGGCGCAGTGCTCGAATACATCGTCATCAGCCGCGTTCCATTTCAGGCCTTTTTCGAATACGCCTGGAATCATCCCGTGGCAGCGCAGGCAAGCGCACAACTGATCATCCCGGAGAACTTCACGTCTCAATATCGCGCCTATTTCACCCAAACCACTTTTGAACGCAGCGTGCGCGATGGCAAGCTTTTCCTTACCAGCCGCCTTCCTCCCATGTCGGCCGACGTATTCGATGAGAGCGGCGCCTTCGGAACCTATACTCCGCGGCTGCGTTACACGGTTTTCCCGCCCGGCTCCACTCCCAAAGATCTTTGGGGCCGTGTGCATCAATCGGTGATGACACAAATGGATGAAACGCCGCTGATTCCGCGCGGACAGAAAAAACCGATCAGCACCGACCGCGTGTTGCGCAAGGCCGGCGTCACCAAAAAGACCACGGTAATGTGGATACCCGGCATGCTCCAGCGGCATATTTCCAAAGACCCGACGCTCGAAAAACTTACTTCATACCAACGCATCAACCTGTTGCACCGCTGCCTGGCGAAAGTGGGCATTCCGCACCGCTTTTATTTCGGCAGCCCCGCTCCTGCTCCGCCCTTCGACACCACATTCACCTGGTTTCCCGATCTAAACAACCTATTGGTTTACCTGCCGGTGAGCGGCGAATGGATTCCCTGGCACATGATGGGCATCGCCAAAAGTCCGCCCGACCTGTATCTCGGCAGAACCTGTCTGGTGATGGATGCCAATATGCCGGGCAAGCCTTCATCAGGCTATCGTTTCGAGCCGGTGCCACACCCTTGCGATTGGGGAAATGAAGAAAGCAGCGATTTGTATTGGAATGGCGATTCGGTGATGCGGTTCATGCGGCATTACAAAGGCTTTCCTGCGCGTGAATTCACACAATACGGAAGTCTGGAGCCGGAACTGCGCAGCAATCTCGACATCGCCATCGCACGCAGTTTCGCGCCCGATGCCTGGTTATTAGAAGCCAAAGCCGAGAGCTTGGGCTCACCGGTTCCGGAACACATGATTTTCAACGGGCGCTTCTCCAGCCGCAGCATGGTGGAATTCCAGGATTCGGTGATCTATTTACATGCCGGCCGTTTCCTCGGCTTTACGGATACCACCGATCATCCCCAATGGCGCAGCACGCCGATCGATGTACTCGGGCGCTTCAGCCGCGTTAAAAACCTGTATATCCAAATACCCAAAGGATGGGAACTGGCCGAAATGCCCTTCAAAGACACCACTTTTCAATACATGTCTAAATCAAGTTCCTGCCCCTTGCAGCCCGACCTGTACTTCACGTTGAGAATCGAACCTGCCGGGAAAGACCAGATTCGCATCTACAGGGGTGATAGCTATTTGTACTCATCCTACAGCGGCGAAGGCGCGGCACAGTTCTGGCAACAAAGCAAAATGGGGAACGATTTGCTCCCCATTGCCCTCAAATTCCGAAAAAAACGGTAATACTTTATTCTGCTTTCTTCAGCAGGTAACGGCTGATAACAATGCCGTTGCTCATAGCCTGCCCGTTGGGTGCGCCGGTGAAATTGGAAGTTACGCTTACTATTTCCCAGCCGTCGTTGGCATACGATTCAATTTTTGAAGTGATCTGCGCATCGTTGAAGCGGATGTTCTGGAAATTGATGCCTGAGAGGCTGTAGAAATTTTCCAGTTTCACTTCTTCAACAGCCCCTTCTTTGTCGGTGGCAATCATGCGTGAACGGGCAAAGCCGCCGGCTACCACGCTTTCAACGGTGGTGATCTGCATGTAGCGATGGGCAACCACGGTGTGGGCCGAACGGAAGCTCATCATGGCCAGGGCAGCGCCGCCCAGGGTAACAAGCGCGAGGATGGTGTGTATTCTCTTCATGGGGAAAACGATTGGTTCACTTCATTCCATCAAAAGTTGTGCCACTGGCCTGTAATTAAAGGATTTCAAAAGGTTGAAGCGACTATACACTAAATTCGGGCGACGAACGTGATAATTGTATGATGAACCATTGTCTGGTGCTCCTGCGGGAAGAGATGTTGATGATTCCGGAGGAGTGTATTCCTTATGGTCATTGGGAAGAAAGGTTCGGCGAACTGAAGGAATTGGCTGTGCGCGAAGGCAGGAACCTGCGTGTCTGGTGGTGGGCACATGAAGCGGAAAAACGGGGCCATCCCGCCTTGTATTGCGAAGCCTGGTACGATGAAGGTTATGATCACATGTTTATCAAAGCCTTACAACCGGCACATTGCTTTCCGGATGAAGCAGATGGGAACCACGTGACCGGTTTCCTCTTGCCTTACCGCCAAGAGCCGGATAAAGAATTGTTCTTGCGCATTACGGATCTTTTGAAGGAAATCAGCGAATTCGGTCTACCGGAAGTGGGCAGTGCCACCTACTTCCCTGAATATCCGGGTCTTGAAGGTGTGGACATCCCCAACGAATTGCGCCTGGAACTCATCCGGTGTGCATCGCTTGCCGAAATACACGAAAGACTATTGCCCTTGCTGAAACAGGAAGTGGACGCCCTGCACAGCACGGAATACCTGCTCGGGCTGCTGCGCGGCGATATGTATCTTCGCCCCGACGCGGAATGAGCGCTTTTCCCTATATTCTTTGCCTCGAGACAACGGGTGATCGCTGTACCCTGGCGATCTGCGCCGGTTTCAATGTACTGGCGCAAGCTGAAGCGCCAGGCACGCGGGCGCATGCCGAAGCATTGGCTCCGCTTTGCAATGCATTGCTGCGCGAAACGGGCGTCCGTCCGGATGCCGTGGCCATCAGCGCCGGCCCCGGCTCCTACACGGGCTTGCGCATTGGCACCAGCCTGGCCAAAGGACTCTGTTATGCCTGGCAGGTTCCGCTCATCGCTGTAGATACGCTTGCGTTGATGGCCGGCGCGATGAAACAAGCCTCGACTGCCCAAGAAAAGCTGCGCCTCATTCCCATGATCGACGCGCGGCGCATGGAAGTTTACACGGCAGTGTACGACGAAATCCTCGCATGCCTTGAACCCGTGCATGCTAAAATTCTCGTTCCGGACGATTTCCAGGCCTATTCACAAGATGCCCGGGTTGTTTTTGCCGGCAGCGGTGCCGCTAAATGGAAAGACCATTGCAACTGGAGTGGCAATGCTGTGTTCATCGAAACCGGAGATCCGCTGGCCTGGAATATGATCGCGCCTGCGCTGCAGGCCTTTGAATCAGGCAAATTTGAAGATCTCGCTTATTTCGAACCTTTTTACCTCAAACCCTTCATGGCCACCCGGTGAAGCAGATCCTGCTCCTTGACAATTACGATTCGTTCACCTATAACCTGCTCGACTACCTCGAGACAGCCGGTGCGGCGTGCACGGTATTGCGCAACGACGAGCCATCACTTTTTGCTGCCGCAGACCAGGCAGACGCCATAGTCTTGTCGCCCGGGCCCGGCACACCCGAAACTGCAGGCAAACTGATGGCGTGTATTGCCAATTATATCGGCAGCAAACCTATGCTCGGCATCTGCCTTGGCCACCAGGCATTGGGAATCTATCTCGGCGGAACCCTGCGCCGTGCCCACGAACCGGTGCATGGCAAAACCAGTGAAGTGATTCACGACGGCCAAGGATTGTTCAAGGGCCTGCCCAATCCGGTGCGTGTTTGCCGCTACCACAGTTTGCTGCTTGCCGATGCCGGCCCTGAAGCTGCCATCAGCGCGCGCACTGCCGACCAATCCATCATGGGCTTGCGGCACAGCCAACTGCGTTGTGAAGGCGTGCAATTCCATCCCGAAGCAATCCTGACCGATTACGGCAGGCGCATGATAGAAAACTGGTTAAATGGGCTGGACTGAGCGAATAGCCGCAAGGATACCGTCGCGGTCGTAACCAAGTTCTCTCCACAATTCAGCCACAGAACCGTGCGTGGGAAATACATCCGGGATGCCGAGATGCTTGATTACACCTGCATATTTCCGGGCTGCGGCATGGCTGGCCACCGCACTTGCCAATCCGCCTTTCACAACGCCGTCTTCCAGGGTGATGACGGCATCAAAACGATCGAATACTGCATCGAGTAAATCGGTATCGAGTGGTTTCAGGAAGCGCATGTCGGCGACGGCGGTTTGGGTCTCCGACAACTGCGCAGCTTCAATCGCTGTGTAACACAACGGGCCCAGAGCGAGGATGGCTGTGCCGGAACCTTCGCGCAACCATTCCGCTTTTCCAACTTCACTGGCCGGGAATTCGATTTGAGTCATGGGCTGACCGCTTCCACCGCGTGGATAGCGAATGGCCCAGGGCAATTGAGTATCTAACGCTGCGGTATGCATCAGGGCGCGGAGATGTGTTTCATCTCGGGGAGCGGCGATGATGAGGTTGGGAATCGGATTCAGGAAAGCCAGGTCGAAGCTTCCGTGGTGTGTCGGCCCGTCTTCGCCTACGAGTCCGGCGCGGTCGATGCAAAACACCACGGGCAGCGATTGCAATGCAACGTCGTGAATAAGCTGATCGTAGCCCCGCTGCAGGAAGGTTGAATAGACACTGCAGTAAGGTTTCATGCCTTCGGCGGCGAGTCCGGCGCAGAGCGTTACTGCATGCTGTTCTGCGATGCCTACATCCCAGAAGCGATCGGGGTATTCCTGCATGGCACGGCGCATACCGCTACCCGAAGGCATAGCCGGTGTGACGCCGCAAACCTGGGGGTACAGGGCGGCCAGCTCGCAAAGCGCAGCACCAAAAACATCCTGGAAGCGCAGGCTCTCTTTGGTTGGCTGTGCAGGGTCAAGTTTCACCCATGCCGGAGCGCTGTGAAAACGGGTTTGTTCTTTTTCGGCCGGTTCATAGCCTTTGCCTTTGATCGTTTTGACATGCAATACGGCCGGCAGACTGCCTTCTTTTAATTGTTGCAATACCTGCACCAGTTCAAGCACGTTGTGTCCGTCGACGGGGCCGTGGTATGCAAATCCCATTTCAGTAAACCAATTGGATCTCCCTGGCTCCATTTCTTGCAGCATCCGGGCCATGGCACCGGTATTCGGGTCGATGCCTATATTATTATCGTTAACAAGAACCAGCAAGCGACTTTTAGAAACAGCTGCCTGATTGAGGGCTTCGAAGGCCATACCTCCTGTCAGGGCGCCGTCTCCAACAACGGCAATAAAAGTGCGGTTGTTTTCATTTTTCAATTCTGCTGCCAATGCCATGCCCAGCGCTGCAGAAAGGGCTGTGGAGGAATGGCCGGTACCGAATGCATCGTGTATGCTTTCCCCGCGCTTGGGAAAGCCGCTGATACCTGTATAGCGCCGGATGCCAGGCAATTCTGCATAACGGCCGGTGAGCATTTTATGCGGATATGCCTGATGACCGACATCCCAAACAATGGCGTCGGAGGGTGAGGCAAACACGCGGTGAAGGGCAACAGTAAGTTCCACGACACCCAGGTTACCCGCAAAATGACCGCCTTGTTGCAGTATGATTTGTATCAGTTCACGACGCAGTACTTCACACAAGCCGGGTAGCTCACGGTGTTCGATGGCATGCAGATCAGAAACTTGCTTTAGCTGGGAAAGGAACTCCAACATCCGCGGCAAAATTAGTGCCAGCAATGCCCTTTTGTTACGGCTGATGTGGCCTAAATACTTGGCTAATAACTCAAGGCCATGACCGCAAATAGACCTTTTTGATCCGGTTGCATACAGGGATTAGACAGCGTACTGCCCTGCTTTTAGCCATTCATAAGCACGTTTCGTCGGTTAACCGTTTAAAAACGGCAATTATTTTAATTTTTATGAGTGATTAAATTTGATAAACATATATTTGCAACACAAACAAACCTAAAATGGCCACAAAGAAAACCACCAAAACCAGCGCCAGGGCTAAGAAGCCCGCTGCGCGCACTAAAGCAGTCGCTGCTCCTGCAGCAGTGGAAGCTGAAGCAACTGCACCCCGCCGCCGCGGTCGTCCGGCAGGCAGCAAAAATGCCGTTGTAAAAGGTAAGCGCATCAGCAAAGCAGCAGCCAACCGCGCTGCCAGCGCTGCAAAGCAGCCTATCGAATCGTTGACCGTTGATTTTACGTTCGATGATATCCGTGTAACCAACCTCGAAAACCTGGCCCGTCAGGAAGCCGAAGTAAAAGAAGTACTGAAGGCAATCCAGCGCGCCAAATCTGCATTTGGCAAACTGGCTTTCAAATCGCTGACACTCGACAGTGTGAGCATCGCATCTCCCCGCACCCGTAAGAAAAAGCGCGGCCCCAAAAAAGGCTCCAAGCGCGGTGGCATGACCAAAAAGCAAATGATTATCCAGTATGTTACCGAAGCAGGGCAGCCTGTTAAATCCGGTGATATCGTGCGTTCGCTTTTCGCTGCCAGCGGTGAAAAAGACAAAAAGAGCTTCACCCAGAGCATGTTTACTACCCTCAGCCAGATTTACAAATCAGGCGAGCTGGTGAAAGATGCCGATGGCAATGTTTCCCTGAACAACAACCAGGGATAAGCCAACCCTTTATTGCGAATTCAAAAGAGCCCCGTTCTACGGGGCTTTTTTTATGCAGCGCACCATACGGTCCTTACCTGTAAGATCCTTGCGCAGCGTCACCTCCACACCGGAAAGTCCATCAAACAAAGCACAGGTTTCCGCTGCGTAATGCGGATTGATTTCGCAATACAAAAGCCCGGATTCCTGCCGGTTCAGCATTGCTGCCAGTTGGCGGTAAAACACCAGGGCATCGCGCCCCGGTGCATACAAAGCCAAATGCGGCTCATGCTGCTGCACATGCCGGTCTACTTCGTCTACCGCGTCTGATGCGATATACGGCGGGTTAGAAACGATCAGATCTGTTGGCGGAATGCGCTCCATATCCTGCAGGAAATCCAATTCCAGGCATTGCAAAAGATGGTTTGACCCAAGAATCCGATTGGCATTGCGGGCTGTATAATCCAACGCCACGGCAGAAATATCCACGGCATTCACCCGGGTTGAAGGAAACCGAAAGGCCAGGCTCACTGCCAGGCAACCGCTGCCACAGCCGATATCTGTTATCTGAACAGGTTCCGGCCGTTCGCGGTAATCTTCCGTAATCCATGCATACAATTCCTCCGTTTCGGGTCGGGGAATCAAAACGCCCGGACCGACGTCAAATACATGGTCAAGAAAAGGAGCCTTGCCGAGCACATACTGCAGCGGCTCTCCATGGCTCAGGCGGACTGCGATTTGCATTACCCTTTTGGCTTGTGCTGCCGGCACCTGGTCGTCTGCAAATCGCGGAAAAACCAGATCTGGCCACGCCAGTGCGTATATAAAACGCAGCATGGCACGGCTTTCTTCCGGCGGAAAGAACTGCTTCACGCGGGCATCAAAGGCCTGTCGCAGTGCTGCAAACGACAGCCCTTGCTCCGGAATCAGTTCCATTGGATATTGCGCGGCGCGTGAATCATCCAATGTTTATCGGCTTCCAGGCTGCGCAAGGCCGCCGCCCATTGCTGCGAGGCTTCGCCGAAAATCAACGCCGGCGTACCCGCTGTAATGAGCCAACTGCCGCTTTCCATCTCGGCTTCCAATTGCCCGGCACCCCAACCGGAATATCCGCCGAAAAGTCTGATTTCATCGGGCAACAACAGCCCGGCGGAGGCCAGGAGTTTCACCTGGTCAAAATCGCCCGACCAATAAAGACCTGGCAAAACCTCTTCGGAGCGCGCGATGCCCGGATGCCGGTGGATGAAAAACAGGTTGTCAGCATTTACCGGGCCGCCTTCAAACACTTCGAAACCGGTCGGGAAATCATCCATCAGTTCGTTCATTACAAAACCACTCGGATCGTTCAGCTTGAAACCCACACTGCCCGTATCGCTGTGTTGCACCAGCCAAACGATGCAGCGGCTGAAGTGATTGTCGTTCATAAAAGGCTCCGAAATGAGCACAGCGCCTGCTTGTGGCTTGCGTTCCATTTCTTTCATGCCCGCATTATACAAAGCAGCCGGCAAAAGCGGAAAAGAAACAGCTGTATTAGCCCGGTCAACAGCCGTAAAATGACTTTAATGGCAATTGAATAGAACACAAAGCGTCGTTCCTGGCAAGAAGGTCTCCCGCCATATATCATCCTTGCTTATCCTCTATTCCTTCTGCAGGCCAATGCAATTGCAGCCAGACAATCAGCAATTCCATGAACAGCTTGAGGCAGATAAGCACCAGCCAGATGCCGGCACTGCCGAACAAGGAGCCGAGGATCACGGCAAAATGAATGGGGATAATCCGCGCATAGGGACGCATCATAAATGCGCTCTGCCTCCGCTCTCCGGTGTTTTCTTCCGGAATTTCACGGAACAGTGAGAGCAGCTACCCGCTGAGATAGACCAATCCGGCGAGCAGAACCAGCTCCGTCTTTACACCTGCTGTTCCGGCAAAAATGATGTAGACTATGTGAAAGAATCCGAAATGCACAAGAAAGAAGAAAGCAGTAAAGCGCTGCCCGCCACGGCTTACCAGTCCGTCTTGGGTTTCGGGTGCAAAGCGGTAAAACAAGAGCTTGAAGAAATGCACCAGTCCGAGCAACAGGCTTTGCACGATGTAAATCCAGATGAGCGTGATGGCATCGCGCAGCGAAAAATCGGGCAGGAAGAAAATCAGTACATTGCTCAGCAGCACGAGCCACATTTCCGGCCGGGTGAACAGGTCGCGGAAAAACAAGGCAAGGCTTAAACCGATACGGTTCAGCAAACGCCTGATACGGCCCAATTCATCTTCGTCTTTTTGTTTCATGGGGGGGGGAAGGAAACCGGCTCCAAGATAAAGGGGCTCAACGACTTCTGGCATATCTTTTTCCGGGGAGGGCTTTCACCCAGCCTTTCATTTCCATGTCGAGCAGGAGCAATGACAAGCGTCCGCTGCTTAGCCCGCTGGCCTGCAACAGCGCATCGGCGTGAACGGTTTCGGTACCCAGCGCATCCCAAATGCGTCGTTCTTCGGGGTTAAAATCAGGGAACAAGGCCAATTGAGCAGGCTGCCGGGCATCGCGCGGCAGCCATCCCATGGCCTCAGCTAACTCGCTGCCCGAGCTGAGCAGGGCGGCGCGGTGGGTGCGGATCAGCGCCAAACAACCTTCGCTCGAAACATCGCCTACGCGACCCGGGAAAGCAAAGACTTCACGGCTGTAGCTATTGGCAATATCGGCTGTAATGATGGCTCCCCCGCTGCCACGGCTTTCAACCACCACCAACGCATCGCATAGCCCGGCGATGATGCGGTTGCGGCGCGGAAACAGCTCCGGGCTCAAGCGGGTTCCCTGGAATTGGTCACTCACGATGGCTCCTCCTTCCTCCACCATACTGCGCGCAGTGGCACGGTGCTGCGCCGGATACACCCTGTCCAGTCCGTGAGCTACGGCTGCCACGGTGCACAAACCGGCCTGCAAGGCGGCGCGGTGGGCGCGTATATCGATGCCGAAGGCGAGGCCGCTTACCACGGTGCAGGCGTAGTCTTTGAGGCTGTCGACCAGCGCTTCGGTCATCAGCTGACCATAAGCGGTGCTTTGCCTTGTACCTACAATACCGAGCATGCGTCCGGCATTGAGATCGGCCTTGCCGCGCACGAAGAGCATGGCCGGCGCATCCGGACAATGCAGCAGGCGCCGCGGGAAAGCTTCATCGGTGAAGAACAGGGCGCGGATATGGTTGTCGCGCACAAAACGGGCCTCTTCTTCTGCCCTTTCCCAATCGCGGAAACCGTGGATAGCTGCAGCGATGCGCTCGCCTACGCCCGGTATCTGCGCCAATTGTCGCTTCTTCTCGAGGAACACCGCTTCGGGTGAGCCGCAACTGCGCACCAGGCTGCGGACGAGCACGTCGCCCACACCCGGCACCAGGAGCAGGCCCAGCCGCAATACCAGCGGATCTACATCGGGCGGAAGACGCATCGGCCCGCAAGTACGCGCCGATGTCGGGACAGAGTCGTTCGATAAACGTTTAAATGCATGAATCGAGGCGATGGACTGCCAAGGGCGGGAACAAGCCCGGTCGGTGCAGTAAATTGGCCGCATGAACTTGCACGAGATACCGTTTGCGCGTTTGTTGGCTTTGGAGCCGGGTAAGGAAGAAGCATGCATTCTCGCTTTGCCCGACGCACCGCAATACCTCAACCACCTCGGCACGGTGGCTGCAGCAGCGCAGTTTTCGCTGGCGGAGTTCACGAGCGGACAATGGCTGCTGAACACCTACCCCGAATGGGCAGATCGTGTGGTGCCCATGCTGCGACGCTCGGAAGTCCGTTTCCGCAAACCGGCGCATGGCCGTCTTCGCGCCAGCGTACCCATCACCCCAGCCGCGCAGCCCGACCTCGGCATGGAACTTGAAGCCCGCGGCCGCGCCCTGATCCGTATCCCGGTGCAAGTGCACGATGAACAAGGTGTTTTGGTGATGGAAGGGAGTTATGAGTGGTTTTTGGGGAAGAGGGAGGTGTAGGATACAAAGTTCCAATCGGGCGCTCACTGAACGGCATCAACACAGTCTTTAACTTTGACCAAGGAGAACGAAACCCTGTGACACCAAACACACACAAACTTTCCGTCCGCTTTTTCGATGAGAAGGAAGTGCGCGCCGTTTGGGATGATGCGCATGCCAAATGGTGGTTCAGTGTGTTGGACATTGTGGCCGTCTTGAATGACGAGTCGGATTACGCGAAAGTCAGGAACTATTGGAAATACCTGAAAGCCAAGCTCAGAAAAGAACACAACAAGTTGGTTAGTACCACTACCCAACTGAAGTTGACGGCGGCTGATGGCAAGAAGTACAATACCGATATGTTAGACAGCAGCGGGGTTATAGAACTTTCCAAGTGCTTTCCCAACGCCAAAGCTGCCAGATTCTTAGACTGGTTTCTCTACAGCGATACAAGTCTCGACGGGCAAAGCAAGAAGAAGGCCTATACCCTTTTTGAAAGCAATCTGATAAACGAAATTGAAGTGGGTACCACCAGGGGCCTGCAGCAAATTCACGCATACCTGTTCGGTGGCTTGTACGATTTTGCCGGGCAAATCAGGGATAAGAATATTGCAAAAGGCGGCTACCGCTTCGTTTATGCCCAGCACTTGAAAGCCACTTTACAACAAATCGATGCACTTCCCCAAAATGACCTAGAAGAAATTATCCTGAAGTACGCCGAAATGAACAAGGCGCATCCCTTCATGGAAGGCAATGGAAGAAGCACACGTATATGGCTTGACATGGTGCTCAAGAAACAACTGAACCAGTGTGTCGACTGGAGCAAAATCAGCAAGGAGAACTATATGAACGCCATGATCATCAGCGCTGTTGACAGCAGCGTTATGAAACAACTGATCCAAAAAGCACTTACCCCTGAAATCCACGACAGGGAACTTTTTATGAAAGGCATTGACTATTCTTATTACTACGAAGAAGAATGAACGAAACG
>Ga0315904_10002703_pt1 | contig 27110 bp, 10 predicted proteins | sample LakEriMetagenome_6_FD_203529 | JGI IMG/M metagenome (GOLD analysis project Ga0315904, IMG submission 203529) | Freshwater fungal communities from buoy surface, Lake Erie, Ohio, United States - Buoy 12 MA120 | ecosystem: Environmental > Aquatic > Freshwater > Lake | place: USA: Lake Erie, Ohio...
TGAACTTCCGTTGTAGAAACACCCGAACAAATACTTTGGCTTAACGCAGTATTGGTAATAGCAGGTGTTGGAGAAACACTGATCGTGAACTGATCAGAAGAACCATTGCACAGGCCGAATTGCGGGATCACAGTAATGGTTGAAACAACCGGGTTGACACCGGAATTTTGAGCATTAAATGAACTGATATCACCGGATCCTGATCCGGAAAGACCAATTGATGGTTCTGAATTCGTCCAGTTGAAAACAGTACCGGGAACACTTCCCGAAAAGATTACCGGGTCAATTGAAATGCCGTTACAAACAACTTGATCAACAGTTGGCAGAACATCCGGAGTTGGATCAACTGTGAGGGTAAATAATTCGCTTGAACCTGTGCATACAACACCTCCAACCGTAAATGAAGGTGTTACCGTGAATTGAGAACTGACAGGACTGATCCCCGCATTGGTCGCAGTAAAATTCAGATCGCCCTGACCGGTAAGACCTGAACCGATCGTTGGATCACTGCTCGTCCAACTGAACTCAGTTGCCGTTCCGCTGAAAGGTAATAACACCGGCTGGTTATTACACACAGTAAGATCAGCCACAGAATTTATAACCGGTGAAGGATTGACGGTAAAGGTGAAAACTTCCGGAATACCGGAACAGGTTACGCCACCATTAGTGAATTCTGGTACAACAGTAATGTTGGCAATAAGCACTCCCGATCCACTGTTCAGGACATTGAAGGAAGGAATTGAAGCGGTTCCCTGTGCCGTGAGTCCGATCGAAGGAAGATCATTGTTCCAGTTAAAAACAGTTGCCGTTACCGCTCCGGAAAAAATGACTTCAGCAGTTACATCTCCATTACAAAGAATTTGATCGGATACCGGATCAACACTTGGAGTTGGATTGACCTTTATTGAAAAAATCACTTCTGGCCCAGAACATGTCAGTGCTCCTGATGTGAATGATGGATTGACTGTAAGTTGTGTAGTAATAAATACGTTGGTGGTATTTTCTGCTGTAAATGTAAATGACCCCGTTCCATTAGTTCCTGTTCCGGTTATAGGATTACTGCTGACCCAATCAAGATCTGCAGATGCAACCGCACTTGTTATAGGAACGCTGACCGACTCGCCGTTACAGGCTGTAATTTCAGAAACAGGATCAACAATGACCTGCGGAAGAACGGTTACTGCGAGTAAAAAAGGATCCCCGGCACATCCTCCGCTGGCCGAAGCAACAGGTGTAACAATATAGTTAAGCGTTTGAACAGAATTCGAATTGTTGATCAACGTCTGATCAACGGAATTTTGAGGTGTTGCAGAGGAACTTTCACCCGAAATAGCAGAGTTGTCCGCAACGGCCCAGGTGTATTGACTGCCATTTGGAATAATGTTGGGCAGCACTTCTGAAGGCGTAAAACTAAAACTGCTTCCCGAACATAAAGACAATGAACTGTCAGCGATGAATGGAATTGCATTGGCAGTAACAATAAGTTCATCTGTTACCACGGGGCATGGCCCGCTACCGGTTGAAGCGATCGTCAAGACTGCTGCACCGTTAAACGTAATTGGAGGAGTCCATGTTGGATTTGTTACAGTAGCTGATGGACTGAAAACACCACCCTGATCAGATGTCCACAAGACGCCCGTTGCCGTGCCGGAAAAAGATCCACCCAGTGCAGGAGTCGATCCCGATTGACAGATCAACTGATCCGGACCTGCATTTACGGATGCCGGTGGTAAAACGGTAACAACTACCTCATCCTGAGCAGGCAAGCAAGGACCAACAGGATCATCCGTACTGAGTGTCAATGTCAGTGTTCCTGTATATCCCGGAGGCGGAGTGTACGTAGCATTAATACTGTTGATATCTGAAAAGACGCCTCCGACAGATGAAGACCATGTCGCCTGAGATGCCGCCCCTCCTATCTGCCCGGACAGATTAAGGGCTTGATCTACGCAAAAAGGAGCATATGTTCCTGCCTCTGCAGTTGCGTTGAGATTAACAACCGTGGTGGTACTGACCTGAACAGGCAGACATGGGCTCTGTGGCTCAATATAGGTGAGTGTAAAAACGATACTTCCGGTATAATTCAGTGGCGCCGTATAAACAGCATTCAGATCATTGGCATTGGGTGAAAAAACACCTCCCGGAACTGAAGAAGTCCATACTGCCAAACCCGGAATCCCTGTACTTGTTCCCGTCAGCTGGATAGGCTCATTGATACAACTTCCGGCTATACTGTTTGCCGTCAGCTCGGCAAGTGGAAAGACACTAACCGTTCCGTACGTAGTATCCGAACCACACTCGTTCGTGCCCACAAAATAGAGGTCATAGCTACCCGGAAGTGGGACGGTAACCTGTCCGGGATCCAGCAGGTTACTGACTTGAGGAGATGGAGCAGAAGAAATCGGTGAGATATTGTCAGGATTGAAATTCCATACAAATGTCAGTGGTGTTTCACTTAAACAGGAATCGATAGCTGAGACCGGTGTAAAAGCAGAACCCTCGCAAATATCTGGTATGGGCTGAAGTTCAACCTGCGGAACATCTTTGATCGTGATTAATTGAGTATCAAACGTTGGCAAACATTGAGAACCTGGAATAACAGGATCCAGTGAGGCTGTTAACTGGATCTCATAAACACCCGCCTGCGTAAAGGTGAATTCAGGTGCAAAATCATTGGATGTAGCAGGTGAAAAGCCTGTTCCATCAGAACAACCGGATGGATCGGAAAGACTCACGGACCACGTATATAACTGTCCGGAATTACAAAGCGGCGGATCAGTATTATTAGTCGGGGTGATATTCACGGGGGCACAACCAGAGCTGAAAGGAAGATCGAAATCCGCAACGATCGGTGCAACAACGCAAATGGTCTTTATGATCGTATCTGAGTTACACCCATTGGCGATCACCAGCCTTATGTCATAGGAACCGGGAGTTGTAAAGGAAACATCAAGAGAATTGGAACCACTGATCCAAAATGGCCAGAACGGATCCGTTCCATCGCCTAAAATGCTGCCGTTTTGAAGGGTATAACCGGTATTGGGAGAGATGGACCAGTAAAATGCTGCCGTAGAATCGCAGGTACCCTGAAAGTTGAAGTAACCCGGATCTGAGGTGTTGTCAAATGTTACTGTTTCATTGAGACAGACCGTTTCACTCGGACTTACCTCAAAATCGGCTGTAACACCCTCACTCACATAGATCGGTCCGATCGTTGAAAAGGTATTTCCACATGCGTTGGTGGCAATAACTGTTGCCGCAAAAGCATTTTGATATTGTATGGTCGATCCTCCCGGACCCGGAATACTTGAATTGGTCCCACAGCTTGAGCCGGTGAACTGATGAACAATTGTTGGCGAAAATGGTGTAACAAGTGTTAATGGATCACTGTTATCAGAGAACACGATCTGATATTCGGTATTCGGTACATTGTTCGAAAGCAAGTTGAACAGATAATCACTTGGCAAACAAGCCTCTCCACCATTTCCGGAAATATTGATCGTAGGTGGAACCCCTAAAAAAACACCATATTGGTTCGACACAGAACAACCATTGGGTAAAGTAACCGTAATCGTAATTGTTCGCTCGTTTCCAAGGCTTCCATTGTAAGCATGTGGCACATTACCGGCCAGTGGCGCAGTGAGGTTCGTGTTTGCCGTACCATCACCCCAGTTAATATTGATCGCCGTTCCGGCAGGATATGCGGGAAGGGAGAAATTAAAAGGAATGTTACCTGTATACGGTCCAAAAATTCCTCCACAGTAACGGAAGTAGGTCTGGCCCTGAAACTGAATGGTTGAAAATCCCTGCGTGGTGGTATTCAGCAAATTCATGGTGGCCTGAATACCATTGATATCGAGAACAGTCACTGAAACCTGAAACACATCCCCCTGAACACTGAGAGTTGCGGTGTAATTTCCATCGGAATTGTACTGAACAGTTACCGAAGTTTCATCATTGGAATTGCCGGGTGTACCTCCGGTAAAATTCCAGTTGTAGTTCGCGGTCGACGGATATCCTGAAGATGTATTGGTATAGGAGACCGACTGTCCCTCACAAACAGTGATGACACCGTTTTGTACGGCAGGATCACTCGAAAAAGAAACGGTCTGAGAAAATGAAATATCGATACATGAAAATAGCGCGAATGAGAACGCTAATATCGAATTGACAGCAGGTAGTTGAATTGATCTTACCAAGGCTTTGTGTTAACTCCATGACCTTTTTAAGGTCCGGAAATTACTACAAAGTTAAATCAGAAAGCGCGAACAACATAATCAAAAAACATCTATTCAAATGAAGTAATCCACAATGTTTTAAACAGTTAGGTTGACATACGTAAATCATGACAAACAAAGCCATCCAATATCCTGAAACAAGTACGATACACACAATAAAAAGGTCGCCTTAGATCAGATTATCCTGCAGTTATGTCTTATTTGAAATACCGTTATTTCAGACGATCAATGTCTTTATGATTGTGTGGATCTTTTTCACGTTGAGGGGATTAGCTTCAGTTTGCCTGGTGTTGAATGAGTGATTTACAGAAATAATTCGTTGATGATTATGTAGACCCCCATGATCAGTACGAACCACCCGAAAGCTGTTTTCAGCTTTGCTCCGGGAATCTTCTTCGACATGAGAATCCCGATGAAAATACCCAGGAAAGAAGCTGTTGTAAAGATCCCCAGTAAGGTCCAATCGATGCGTTCACCGCTCATGAGGTCTCCTGTAAATCCAATGAGCGATTTTATGGAGATGATGAACAAGGATGTTCCCACCGCCAGTTTCATCGGCATCTTTGCCATCAATACCAATGCCGGGATGATGAGGAATCCTCCGCCTGCCCCCACCATTCCGGTGAGCACGCCAACCACCGAACCTTCCAGCAGGATCATGGGATAATTATACCGTATCACACTCAACTCCTGCGCATCACCCACTTCAGAACCTTTTTTCTTCGAAGGCTTGATCATGGAAATGGAAGCTGCTACCATCACCACTGCGAACAGTACCATCAAAAATACCGGCTTTGTTACCTCGATCGATCCTACCGTGAAAACACTGTCGGGAATAAATGGAACTATGAACGCTCTTGTCAGATAAACGGCCGCAATGGAAGGAATACCAAAGATGAAAACCGTTTTAAAATCAACGTTCCCCTGAAGCGCATTTTGAACACCTCCTGCCAAAGCTGTTATACCTACTATGAACAAGGAATATGCTGTCGCCATAACAGGATCGACCCCAAAAATGTATACAAGAATAGGTACAGTAAGAATTGAACCTCCACTACCGATCAGTCCCAGCGAAACGCCAACGACAACTGCAAGAATGTAGCCCAGAATGATCATGCACTTTCAAAAATACAGTAATGTTTTGAATGCAAAGATGCGCTATTTGAAAGTGCTGCTTGGTTACTGAAGTTACATACAAAAGATATTTGGCCGATAATCAAATGAATCACCACTTGCTGATCAGTTAGAGACATTATGATCAGTTGATGAACTTTTTTATGTAACTATAAACGATCACATTGACTGCGCGGACTTCATAGGGTTGTTCATGCGGTGATGACCATAAAATTCAGTAGGATCGTCTAATTTCTTGAGCAGTTCAATAAAGTGGGGTACATATCTGCTGAAAAATGGTGTATGAATTGATAGTTTAGTGAATGAAAAGTCCTATCTTGGGAATCAATTCAACAGAAAAGTACTTCAACTGAAGAGATAAGGATATGAGAATTGTGTATGCCTCCCTTGTATTGATGCTGGCAACCGCCTGCGGAAAAGATCCTGTGAGCAACGTAGACTGCCCTTCAGGGCTGGTTTCATTCAGTGCACAGGTGCAGCCAATCATTAACCAGAACTGCAATGTTTCAGGATGTCACGGATTTATGAACGAAGCACCTTTTCAGTTACTGACACACCAGCAAGTGGATTCTGCTGTAATTTACGGAAACCTGCTCTTTGCGATCAAACACCAGTCTCCTGTTCCGATGCCCCGTATCGATCCTTTGCTTCCTGATGCCTACAAGATGCCGGACTCCCTCATCAACATCATCGAGTGCTGGATCAACCAGGGTAGGCAGAATAATTGAATACGAGAGTTCTTTTGGGTGAATTGAACCTTTGATTTGAGGATTTCAGGATTTGAAGATTTCAGGATTTGAAGATTTCAGGATTTCAAGATTTCAGGATTTCAGGATTTCAAGATTTGAAGATTTCAAGATTTGAAGATTTCAAGATTTCAAGATTTCAGGATTTCAAGATTTCAAGATTTGAAAATTTGAAGATTTTAGGATTCTTGTAAAAAACCAAGTTCAAATCTTCGAATCTTCCAATGCCGCAGGCCAATCTTCCAATCTTCCAATGCCGCAGGCCAATCTTCCAATCTTCTAATGCCGAAGGCTAATCTTCCAATTATTCCAATGCCGCAGGCCAATCTTCGAAATGCACTCTGCACCATGCACTATTCACTATTCACTATGCACCATGCCCTCTGCACTCTGCACTCTGCACTCTGCACTCTGCACTCTGCACTCTGCACTATTCACTCTGCACCATGGACCTTGCACTATGCACTATTCACTATGCACTATTCACTCTGCACCATGCACTATACACTATTCACTATTCACCATGCACTCTGCACTACGCACTAACCTCACGGCCACTTATGCACCCACAGTCCTTTATCAACGTACTTGTACTTCTGTTGGCCCTCGATTGCCTCTTCCAAAGTCGAGTAATCCTTCAAACGCACCAGGAAATATCCGTTGAACACACCAATAATAACCGCTTCGTTTAAGCCTTGGGCCTTTAGTTTAGCAACATATTTCTCTGCGTTCTCTCTGTATACAAAACCACCAACCACCAAGTGGAAATGACGTGCCAGATCGATCGTACCCTCTTCCGGTTGCGGTTGCGAGCCGTTCAAACGCTTCGCCTCTTCTTCGTTCTTCAGCTGGCGCAGTGCTTCAGCAAGGACCTTGCGGTTATCATCCGTGATCTCGCCTTTCAGCAAGGCACGTATGATCGCATCCAGACGATCAATACGCTCATCGAGCTCCTCGTACAGTTCATCCGCATTGATGTTTGAACCACCACCGTTGCCGTCGTTACCTTTACGTTCCTCGTTGAAAATGTTATACGTATTGTTATTGTTGTGGATCACAGTCGAATCACTGTAATTGTTAACCGTGGAGTTATTGGTATTTCGGTCTGCTCCACCATCTACCTCTTCCACCATGATCAGCTCACCCTTTTCATTGAACTTCTTCTTTTTCACAGTGCGGCGCTTCTCGATAATAAAGAACGACTGGTAGAAACCATCCATTCCATCATAAAGATCCATCGGAATGTGGTTTTGGGCAATGTAGAAACGGTCACCGATCACCTCTTCATCCATGGAAAGTATGTAAGCACCGTAAGGCACATAGAAGCTAAAGTTCCCGTTGAAATCAGTCATGGTAGCCATCGTGTTGCCCAGCGTATCCGTAGTAAAGATCTTGATCCCGGAAAGATCCAGTGTGGCCAGGACATCTTTTGTGAATTTCTCGCGATCCAGTACCACACTTCCGGACACTTTCACACCTCTGGTGAACGGCACATAATACTGTTCGCCAATAATGTCGATACTGTCCATGGTATAGGTGAACCAGCCATCCAGGTCCACCAACGGAATGATCTTGTGCTCGTAGGTACCCACCGGAATATTAACGAATTTTCCTTTTCCCTCTTTATCGGTAAGGATTTCGTGACCGTTTACCTTGATCACGATATTCTCCAGTGGCACTTCATCGTTATCCATGATCTTGTTGCCATTAAAATCAAGGAAGGCAGTAAAATGGGCATCAACGTATTCTAACTTTCGCCATTTCTTTGGCACAGGAATTCCGAACTCCTTTTTAATTCCAAAGGACAAATTGAAATTACTGGCAAAAGTGATCCGATCTTCTGGTTCTACTGCAGACGAAAAACCCTGGTATTCATAAAATTCCAAAGCACGTTCATTATTCCTTGAATTCACAGAATAGAGAAAGCGCATTTCGAAACGCCAACGATTCTTTGTGAAATAAAAAACTTGAGGACCAAAACTCACATTGTTTGAATAAGTTTGATTATTCCAGCTGTGATTTAAAAGTAACTCCGTTACAAATCTTGGATTTCTAAATACAAACTGGTAATTTAAATTGGAAAAAATATATTGAGGGTAACGAAGGCCATTGTAATGAAAACTTCTAACAGCATTCATACCCATTGGGCCATAACTATATCGTACACTACCCGTTAAAGTTCTAAAACCGAAAACCACTCCTGTATTGGCAGTAAATAACTCAGTGAATTTAAGACTGTCGGAGTATAGACTATAGCCACCCAAGAAGGTGAAACCGAGTCTAAATCTAGTCTCTTGATCATTGAAACTACTATTTAGGATCACTCCTCTAAAATGAAGATTACTAGGAAGATTATTAGTGCTATATGTGTAAAATAGGCTCGGCAATGGTATTAAGGAACTCAATCTTTTGAATTTTAAGGAAAGTGTAGCCGGAATAATTCTTGATTGGAACAAACTAGTATTACTTTGTAGGTTATTCTCTACATAAGAGATATTAAAATTTAGAGAATTACTTTTCCCGAAACTATAACTAGTTCTAGACTGAAGGTTCAAAATATTATTTAGAATAGAGCTACCAGTATTGAATAATTCTAAACGCTGAAAAATAATCGCTTGTTGGAGTTTATTATTAAAATACCTACCGGAATAGGATAACAATAAATTCCAGTTGTCCACACTAGAATTATTAGGCAAACCAATATTTTGATTCACTAAATTGTAAGAAACTCGTGTCGAAAATGAATGTATTCTGAAAAAGCGAAATTGAACACCACCGGAGAAGTTATTAACTCTTGTGGAAGATGAAATTATTGATGATCTGCCATACCCTGCTCCAACTTGAAAACCCTCTTTATTAGTAGAATAATTTGTCCCAAATGCTAATGACCTTTCATCCAATGGAGGATCAAAAGGTGATGGTGTAACACCTAGTGAAGCTGCGAATGAGAAATTCTTATTTGGCTTGTAGTTGGCGGAGATACCTGATCTACTGCGAATATTATTCATGACACCCCCAACCATCGGGATCATTAATCTCGGAGACCCCCCAAAATTAATATTCAACTTCTCACTATTATAATTCAACAAACCATTCAAAGAACGAAGTGTATTGGATGTAGGTGTGTAAAAGGTAAATAAATGCTGAAGTGTCCCCCTTAAAAACGCATTATTAGGCAATGGCATGTCTATTCTTGCATTATTCATCCAAATTGGTTGTATTCCGAGAATATTATAAATATTTGAATACCACGTTAATGGAATTACGGAACTACCGTAGCTGTTCACAGTATAGGAGTTGCTTAATTTGATGAAATCAACCGAGCTATTCAGCTTGATCAAATTCGCTTGAACAGTTTTAGAACCTGATTTTTTCAAAACCTTAGGTTCAGATCCTCTGAAATAAATGGTGTATTTTTTTGGGTCGTTAATACTTGTCGGAATATAACTCTCAATATCTACCCTTTGTAAATTTCTGATTGGCCTCAGTAAACTCACATTGAATTGTAATTCCACCTCTGAATCCGGTTCAATTAACAAATCCAAAAAATTCCTTTTCTTAATACTATCACCTAACAAGGTTAAGCCTTGACCCAGAATTTTCCAGGATAAATTGACATCTTGCGGCTCCTCTCCTTTATTGGTGATGTTCACTCCCAAGGAAGCATCGTATTGATCGTTCAGGAAATAGATCCTGGAACGGGGTAACACTTTCATATCCCAATCAACACGTTTAGGTTTCCCTACTTGAAAAGAACAAACCGCATGGGTGCGCCCATCGGTTCCCACTACAAAGACCGAAACGTTATATTTCGTACTTCCCTTCATGGTTTGCAAATTCGGCAGCAAACGGATCGGAATGAAGATGGAATCGTCAGGTTCGATATTGTACACCCGCTTGGAAGAGGTCAGCACCTTCCAGTCGGAGGGACAGCCGATCTCGAGGTAGAACTCGCGGGCGATGCCGTTCTGGTTCTTTACGGAAAGGACATTGGTCACTACCTCTCCTTCCTTGGTCATGAAATCATAATTGAGCACCGTACACACCAGCGGGCTGTAATTCGGTTTTTGAGAATAAACAACATTCGAGAGCAACAGGCAGAAACATAAAAACCCGAGTATCCTCAGGATTTGATGACTCAACGTGTCTGCTATAGTATATTTAAAACTCATTAATCTTCCGAAATACAGAATTTGATATTCAATTCATATTTACCGGGGGTATAATTAAAAAAAGGACGGATCCGATAATCCACGACAAAAGCAAATTCACCATAGCTGGTGAGGTAAGACCCTTCGGAATTCGTTTGACCTCCGCCGCAAGACCCTCCTGAACCCGCAGCATTCACAAAAGTCCCATCATCAATCAGCACAATTTCACCACCGTTTTCCGGCAAGGCAAAAGTCTGCCACGAACCATTAACGGGTGAGGTTGCACAGTTATTGGTCACACGAACTTCCATCAAGGCGATGGTCGGTATGGAACCGGAAGATCCGTAAGATGCCGTTTGCAACCATTCTCCATCGGGAGTTGGTGCACCACCGTTGTTAACGATCATGCGCAATTTCCAGGCACAGTCTCCATCTGCTGCCGTATCACTTGCCGTTACCCGCAGGATCGTGGTACCATAGTAGGTCATCCCTGAGTTATAATCGCTGAGATCATCAAACACAAACTCCAGCAAACTTCCACCTGCCTGCTGATCGAGGTCCAGTCGACTCAACGGCCATCCGTCACAGCGAAAGGAGGTGCTTGTAGCACACCCTGCCGGCAACTGTCCAAAGGCATTATTGTTGATAAGCATCAATGCACAGACAACAGTAAAAATAAGACGGTGGAACATTCAGAGAAAGCTTTAGTTCTTTTTGATAACGCTTTTGTTTTTTAAATAAGTGGTGACCCCGAAAGGCCACCACTTTGAAAAATAGTTTTTTGAATATTCTACACTTACGTCTCGAAATTTAGACTCATCCAATTTTCGAATCAGTAATCTTCGAATTATCAAATCAAAAGAGGATTACTGGTTCTCGATCATCAAGTACTTCACGTTCATCGTGTAAACACCAGGATTCGCATAGTCAGTCATAGGAGAAAGTGCGTTAGCCGCATTCGTTGACATTGGGAAAATCGCTGGAAGTCCAGGAACGATGCGATAGTCAATAACATAGTAGTATGCATTTCCACCACCGGCAGTATTTACATTTAACTCCGTTAAATAAGAACCACCAGCAACAAAAATACCCGTGCCTGCTCCACCAGCAATGTAACGATCTCCGTTCAAGTTAGTCGGAGGAGCAGTGTAAGGTGAGTTGTCTGCTGAAACATAAATGTTATTGTCTCCAAGCACGGCAGGGTTAGATATTGGCGTGAATGTAGCAGAATAATCATTTACCGTTTGAGCAGTTACCGCTGTATCAGCAATATTCTGAGGAAACTGACGCAACTCTAGAGCACGAAGCGGAATAGAGTCTAACCCGTTACCTGCACCGTATACAACCTGCTGATCCCACTGAAAACCTCCGTTTGCGTGCGCACCTGAAGTTCCAGAAGCAAACAAATCCCATGAAACCGTAGAAGATGCAGTCAAAATTGTTGCACCGTACTGTGTAATACCTCCAATGTACTCAGAGATCTCGTCAAACACGAAGTTCACCTGATCTGGTGTATTCATGTTCAATTGAAGAATAGGAACAAGTTCCATCGTTACCGTAACGTTTTCCTCGTCCTGGATCTGCGCATAAGACGCAGTTCCCGCCATTACCGCTCCCAAAACAAGAGCGCTTTTCATAAACTTTCTCATAGTAATAAAGTTTAGTTTTTGAAATAAAAGTTGATCAGTTTCACGCTACCGATCACAACGCCGTGTCTGCCAGGCCACACGAATTGCACGCTTTTTATTTTCTTTTTAACTCCGGCTTCGACTTCGCTCAGCCATCGTAATGAAGATCATTTCATCTTTGTATTTCAAACAACTTTGACTACTCTCAGCCTTGTTCATTCACTCAACCCGGTCAGTCTTTTGTCTAGCAGTCTTTTGTCTCTCTATGGCACCGCAAAATCCAACTCCGCTGTCTCCACATAATCCTTACTCCCAAAGTCAAGAACCCCTAAAGCATTATACGATCCGGCCGGAAGTTTAGGCAGATCAATATCCAAAGCTCTTGTTGAGCCCGGCAACAAAGTCGCCGTTTTGGAAGGGATCTTGATCGTCTCACCGGTCGCCATGTTCAACAGTTCTACATAGTAGGTACAGAAGCCAATACCATCTCCCGAATTCTTTGCCTTCATGTTGATCTGTTGTTTATTCTGCGACAGGGCATAGCCTGTCATTTCAATTTGGTTGTTCTTCACATTCGGAGGATTCTGGTATACAAAGATCCCAAAGCCCATGCTCGGTATAATCCCCATACCCATGGCATTTCCTCCCGAAGCAGGCACATTAAGCTCCTGGCGCTCCTTCACTTCATCCACCACGATCAAGGACCAGGCCGCATGGGCAAATTCATCTCCCGGAGGCACATCCAGCAAGACATTAATGCTTGCCTTTTGTCCGGGAGGAACTGTAACTACCGAAGGGGTGACATATAACCACTTCTTCAAACCGTATTTATAGTCTTCAGGAACCTGGGAATTTTCCGCTGAGCGATTAATATCGGCCGCCAGATAATCCTGTACTTTCACTTGAAATGTTCTTGGAAGATCAGTATCGTTGGTAATCTTGATCTGCTTGCTCTGAGATGTTCCTGGTTTCAGGGTGAAACGAATCGTCGGAGGTGAAACACTTACCCCACGCGGTACGGTATCCTTCAAAGGATCAAAATTGGGATCTTGAGCCAATGAAGTGAAACCTGAGAATATCCCAATCAAAAAAAATAGTATGTAACTTCCTCTGCTCATATCACTCTTCAATATTCATTTGATTTATTTCTGATTCTTTCTTGATCACCTTAACAGCAAAAAGATCGAAGTATAGGGTTTCATCCTGCAAAATCAGTGGTGGAACCCCCCTTTTACCGTATCCTGCTTCACTGGGAATGGTTACCTTCACCTGATCACCTTCTTTCATCTGAAGCATCGCCTCTTCCCATCCTTTGATCACTTTTCCTTTTCCTGGTTCGGCAGGGAAGGGTTTGCCGGTATCAAAGGAACTGTCAAATACGTGCTTCACACCCAAAGAGTCAATGGTATAGCCCGTGTAGTGCATGAATACTACTGAATTCGTATCGATCACGGGTCCGGATCCTTCGGTCATAAAGATCATTTCTACATTGGACGCCGTAGTCACAGTGCGAACGGTTTCACCTTTCAGGAAAGATGGCTCCTTGATCGCTTCCAGCGTATATTCAAAGAATACGGTCACATTCTCAGGGATGAGTTTTTTCAACTCCATGCGCGCGTTCTCAGGAGGTATGGCCATGATCACCTGGTCACCCACAGAACTCTGCGTGAGTAACTTCATCCACGCAGGATTCTCGATCCTTTTCCCCAGACGGAAATGCTGTGGCTCGCCTTTTTCATACGTAGATTCAAAAATGTACTTGGCACCGTTGGCCAGCAAGTAGTATCCTACCAGGTTCACGTACACATTATCGTTGAGCTGTGCGTTCGTTCCTTCTTCGTTCTTCACAAAGCAATAGGAAAAACCGGAAGGATCTTGTGTGTAGGTAATCTTTGATTCATCAAAGAACGGATCGATCTGGCGCTCCAGGTACACATCAAAGCCAAGTGTACTGTTCCCGGGAACCAACTGGTTATCCTTGGCACCGTATGCCAGAACAGGAGGTATAATGAAAGTAGCGGAATCTCCCACTTTCATCAACGAGAGACCTTCATCCAGTCCTTTGATGAATTTATTCACGCCATACTGCAACAAGGAGGTGTTGCCATTTTTCATCGAAGAATCAAAGATCTTTTTCTTGCCGTCTTTTGTGAAATAGTAACCGGTGTAGCGGATTGCTACATAGTTTCCTTTCTTCAGAGCCTCGCCATTGCTGTTCTGTTTCACAAAAACGTATTCCAGCCCAGAAGCTGTTTTTTTCAACTGGTTGTAATCCACCGCGTAAAATGCAGGATAGGTACCAAGTACTTCCAATTCCATACGGATCGTAGCATTCTCGGGAACTTTCCCGAATTTCTTGTTTCCGTAAGCCAGGTGCGAAGGGATGATCACCGTGGCTTTCTCGCCTACCTTGAGCAGCTGCACCGCAGCATCCAATCCTTTCAACACATCTCCGTTCCCGGCAACAAACTCATAAGGCGCTTCACGATTGTCAGATTTTGCGATCTCTACTGTGTCATTAACGAATGAACGGTACACAACGCGCACCATGTCGCCCTTTTGAACCGGCTTGCCCTTCTTCACCTTCAATGAAATAAAATATTTCAGCCCTTCCGGCGAAGTAGTGAATTTCTCCTTGGTCTTCTGCGAAAGAACAGACAGAGGAAACACGATCAACAACGCTATTAAAACCTTCAATTTCATTTTCTTTTTTCAGTTCAATTATTAATCCATTTTCGAATACGCTTGCTTTTCAGTTAGTTATTTTTTTTACCGACAGCAATATGCTCCCGTTTTGGGAATTCTTTCCAATTTTAGCACACCTTATTTTGTTACGATTATTTTCTCAAAGCAGCTTCCGCACGCTTTGAAATAGATCCCAAACGGAACTTCATCCAGAGAATTCATCTTCTTACCGCAAAGATCCATAAAGTAGTCTGGAGATGAACAACTACAGTCCGTCGCAGTGTCATTCGCAGAAAGGATCAACAGGTCAATTGTCTGTCCCCAGGCACTACCATTGTAGGGTGACATAGCCACGAAAGCACGTTCATCGAGTAACCGAATCCGCAGCGGAATTGTTCTGTCCTTAAAAAGGATGGCCGGAAGCACTATTTCTGCAGAACCTGTCACTTTCGACAAAAGCACAGTTTCCTGTGCCCCGAAAACACCGTCTCCATTCTCGTCAGCCCAGACACCATACCCATAGGTAGTAGTATGATCCGAAGGGTGTAAACTCAGCGAGAACAACTCTTCACCATTCGGTATGGTCACTACCTTATTGATAAGTGAATATCCGTCCGCTGAAATACCCAGTCCGGTATTGATCTCTTCTCCGTTCACTTTTAATGATGCGATCATGTCGGAACCGGTCACTTTGTAATTGGAAATGATCTGAGTAGACTGCGGTTTATCCGGAACATTAAAACCGGAAGTATTCACAAGGATATCATCTATCAAGACTTTTTTTCCACTGCCGGTGATCGTCAGAAGAATTTCCGGAATGACAGCACCGTTAGCTGGAATAGGAATGATCACCTGACGATAACCTATAACGTTCTCTTCGATCTTCGCATGATATGTCTTCCCACCAAAGAGGATAGATAGCTCTTTTTCTGTTCCCTTTGGGTCAACGTAACAACTGAAGACATAACCAGAGCTGTTTGCAGCAGTGTAAGGTAATTGCATTGCCATTTTAAACTGATCAATGTCCGCTTCCAGGTGAAATGAACCGGAATACGGTTTCAATGAGCTATGGTGTGCACCTTCAAGAGAGGTAATGTAAGGTGTGGATTGCTCTTCAAATGAAACTTGCACAAGTTCGCTTCCGGCAAACAAGGATAGTCCGGACAGCGAAAAAAGAAAAAGTGTAAATATCTTGTGCATGCAGAGTTTGTGGCCGCACCGCACATGAAATCTTCGTGCCAAAATCATGAATCAAATACATATATCACTGATTTTCATTGAATTAAAATTGAAATTAATTGATTTTAACAGAAAGAAAAGCTGTTTGATTTTCCCGTTTTTGGAATAAATTCCCGATATAAGATTTAAACTATTTCCTGCAAGGAAATCTACCATTCGATCCGGAAATAAAAAACGAAAGGCTGCCTCCAAAGAGACAGCCCTTGTTAGAAACGAAACACTATGAAAAAAAACGTTATAATTTAATGACTTGTGTATTCAGTGTGCTTCCTGAATTACTTTCAGCTTTTACGTGATAAGTACCTGCAGGAAGCTGACTCATGTCAACCTTGATCTGACCGATCATGTGTTCGTGTGATACAACGATCTTTCCGCTGTTGTCCATGATCAAAACCGTAAGCTCTTCGTCTGAGTCTGTGCTGATTGTGATAGCATCGGCTGTTGGGTTTGGATAAACACTGTAAGTAAGAACTGTTTCTTCAGTGATACCGGCAGAAGAAGCTCCTGCATCACCATCTGTCTCTCCATCAGCTGTCGACCCGTCGAAGTTAGCGATCGTTGCGAATTCGAGTTCTACGCTTGTGCTTGCTGTACAGCCGTTCGCGTCTGTAACTGCTACTGTGTAGATCCCGCCGTTCAGGTTGCTGAGGTCTTCGCTCTGTGCACCGTTACTCCAGTTGAAGGTGTAGTCACCTGTTCCGCCGATCACGTTAAGTTCGATGCTTCCTGTTGTAGAAAGTGTAGGATCGATACCGTTTGCTGTCAGTTCGATGGCAGCCGGCTCAACGATTTCGAAGTTGGCAGAGAACGTACAACCTGATGCGTCCGTAACATCTACGCGGTAGCTGCCCGCCTCAAGTCCTTCAAGATCCTCAGTTGTTGCTCCGTTATCCCAGCTATATGTGTAAGGCGCTACTCCACCGTTCACCGTAAGATCGATCGAACCGTTAGATGCTCCATAGCAAAGAACGTGTGTCAGGTCTGAATTGTGAGAAAGAAGCGTAACCTCTTCAACTGTAACTGAACCGTTAGCGATACATCCATTTGCATCTGTAACAGCGTAGTTGTATACACCTGCAACAGCTGTTGTCAGATCCATTCCTGTAGCGCCTGTCGACCATGTTGCTGTGTAAGGAGCGTCACCGGAAAGTCCGTTCAAAACGATCGTCTGTTCTGTTGTCTCACAGCTTCTTACAACTGTAGATCCAACTTCAATTGTAGAGAAAGTAAGGGCAAGTTGTACCGCAGCCGATGCGTTCAGACGTCCTGAACCAAGAGAACCTGCGTAGTTGGCATTCAGTTGATCGATGTTATCGGCAGATGCCTTGAGGATGTATTCAACGTTATCAGGTGTCAGACATGGATTCGCTGACAAGATCAATGCTGCTGTTCCTGAAACATAAGCTGCAGCATAAGAGCTTCCTGATCCGATGATGTAGCTTCCTGAAGTACTGCTGATGGATACGTCATAACCCGGAGCACAGATGTCAACCGAAGCGTTGTGCTGGTGAGTGATCGATGGATTTCCCGGGAAACGCTCGTGATTGTCCTGTGGTCCAACAGATGTTACTGCAAGAACGTGTTCGTAAGCAGCCGGATAAACCAGATTCGTCGCTCCACCGCATGTTGTTCCGTTACCGGCAGACGCGATAACCAGGGATCCGTTGTTGAACACTTCAGTGATCACATCCTGAGCGTACTGGCTGAATGTGCATCCTGAAACCCAGCTTGCGTTGATGATCTTCGCACCGGAATAAGACGCGTCAAGGATCTCGTTGTAAGTCATTCCGCGAAGCTGCACCTGCGTATTGTATCCGATGGAACTCTTACCTACTGAGTTGTTCGTTGCTCCGCCGATTGTGACAGCGACAGCTGTTCCGTGCGCAACATTGGAGTTCACGAGTCCCGTTGACATGTAAGTGTACTTACCCTGAAGCTCTTCGTGCTGCGGGTCAAAGTTCGTATCTGTAATACCTACAACAACGCTGGAAGATCCTGTTGTGAAGTTCCAGGCATCTTGTGCCTTGATCAGATTCAACGCGTAATCGTTAGGGACAGAAAGGTAGAAATCGTTCGGAGTGAACAATTCCTCATAGCGCGGTCCGATCTCAGGGGAAACAAAGATAGTGTGCTCAGCTGCAACTGCCTGAAGAAGGTCGTTCTCATCACATCCACACGTGATCTCGTAAACATCCTGAAGCGCTGCATTGCGTGAAGCAGGAAAAGCCTGTTCGATCGACTGAACATTGTGTGCAGCGATCAATCCATTCACTTTCTGAGATGAGGTATTCAATCTACCATTCAACATTCCGATGGACAACTCCTGAGCTCCCGGGATCTTCACCCATACGCTTCCTGTTTGCTGTCCGAAAAGTGAACCACTCGTCATTGCCAATGCAAGAACCAGTGTCGAAATTTTTGCTGAGGTTGTATTCTTTGTTTTCATAGCGTTGTATTTTTTTGTTGTTGTTTCTTGAGACAAAGATGCCTCCCTTGTACCACACACAAAATAATTCTGACAACACCATCTGCAAATCACGTAAACACTCCCAAGTTCGTATACGTATTACTACGTAGCCGCACCCAAAAAGGATAAAAAAAGAAGGGAAAAACACCTCGCAATGGTAACTGAGCGAAGTGTTAAAGAAATAGAAATCTAAATATTCAAATGCCGCAGGCTAATCTTCCAATCCTCCAATGCCGCAGGCAAATCTTCCAATCCTGAAATCTTCCAATGCCGAAGGCAAATCTTGAAATCTTCCAATGCCGCAGGCAAATCTTCCAATCCTGAAATCTTCCAATGCCGAAGGCAAATCTTGATATCCTCCAATGCCGCAGGCAAATCTTCCAATCCTGAAATCTTCCAATGCCGAAGGCAAATCTTCCAATCTTGAAATCTTCCAATGCCGCAGGCAAATCTTCCAATCTTGAAATCTTCCAATGCCGCAGGCTAATCTTCCAATCCTGAAATCTTCCAATGCCGAAGGCAAATCTTCCAATCCTCCAATGCCGCAGGCAATTCTGCGAAACCCGCCTTCATTCTTTCGGTGTACAGGTTTGCGGGAGCTTCGTCCCACCTCCGATCATAACCCTTGCATCTTCAACACCGCCATTGATCCATCAAAGAATGTGACGTGAACAAAATAAACTCCGGCACTTAAGTGTTCTGTGATGACAACCAGATCTTTTTCACCTTCGATAAGGCGCAGCTGCTGTTCCCTCGAATGCGCATCGAAAAGTCGGACTTGGGCAACTACGGATGGATCCACATCAAGTATGAATTGATCTTTGAACGGGTTCGGATAAACCGAGAAGGTAGCAGATGGTAGCTCAGCAACACCGGTAAAATCTTCAACTACAACAGAAACAGTTGCTGTACATCCGTTCGCATCCTCAACCGTGTAGGAATAGGTCCCAGCCGCAGTTTGGTTGAATGTACCCGTCCCATTGTAAGGAGCAGTCCCGCCAGTGGCAGTGATAGTGATGTCGGAAAGACATCCCGAACAGGTAATATCCGTTGCCGTACCACTCACGACAAGAACAGTCGGTTCAGTAAGCGTGTAAGTGAATTGTGCTGCACAACCGTATGCATCCGTCACATCCAGCGTATAGACACCGGAAGTAAGCTGATCTGCCGTGGCATTCGCGCTACCGGATGACCAGTCGTAGGTAAGTTCACCAAAGCCTCCATTGACATTCGCTGTTGCAGAACCGTTATCATCGCCGTTGCAAAGTGGGTCCAACAAGACCGGATCATCATTAAAAACAGGATAAACAATCTGAGCAGAATCAGCAGCTGAACAGCCTGTTGCGTCCGTAAGTGTATATACAATGTGAGTTTCATTTTCTAGGATCACATTGGCAGAAACGGCTGTTGAGCTTTGGATCGAATTCCCGGAAGACCAGCTGTAGCTCGAAACACTGTTGCCTTCAAGGAGTGTAAGACTCCATGTGTAGAGTACTCCGCTCGAGCCGGCTGCCTGGTCAATCACGCGCAAGTACCATGTACCGTTGGCAGAACCCGTTAAGTTGCTGAAGTTCTCTTGAGGAACAAAAGTACCCGTAAAAGGAGCCGCTGCATTGAGTATACTTTCCGTTGCATTCATTGAGAATGTAGTACTGTAGTAGCCGGGACCCGATCCCTGATTCAGATCCGTAAGTAAAATTGAACTCCCATCCGGAGCTATCAGTTCAAAACGAAGTTGCGTAACGTTCGGATGCACTACTGAATCGATCTCTACAGCGAGCAATTGCGCAGCAAACCCCCCGGATCCGGAGACGATCAAAGGAATATCTATACCAGAACTATTACCATCAGGCAGAGCAACCGGCAAGGATACATACTGAAAATCAGGAAGCACGGTTGATGTAACTCCATTAGCTGATCCTGTAACCGTTAAACTTACGTTAGACAACAGACAAGCTGTATCCTCAAAGACGAGAACAGGTGCAGGATTCTGGCCATACAACCAAACAGTCAGACTATCTTCAAATATTCCTCCTACCGGATTGATCGAAGCGTTCAGGTCGAATTCATATGCACCGGCGGCAGTCAGATCCACCGTTTGTGAGAAGGTGTAAACAGCCTCCGCACCGATCGCCAGCGAACCTGAACCAATCGTTTCAGTGATCAAAGTGTTAATTGGACCATTGATCGTAGCAGTCAGTTCCATAGGAAGGGTGGCAAAATCAAGGGGTACATATCCGATATTACGGATGCGAACCTGCACTTCTTCCTGATCAGAATAACATGAGGATTGAACCGGAGTTACCAACTCAAGCAATGCGATCTTTTCCTGGGTAGAATTGAACAGGTTGATATTGTCCAAATGCAAATTGAAAGCCGTTCCGTTACCTACCCCATCATCTGCCTTGAAAGCAAGAATGATATCCTGACCTTCATAGGCACCAAGGAAATACTCAAAATTAGTCAGCTGGTTGCCGATGACATCACCGAATTCAAAAGCGAGCACTTCCGTATAATTGAACCCACAATCCGTGGAAACCATCAAGCTCAATCGATCATCCGGATCAAAGGCTCCGCTCCCGATCACAGCTGATGCGTCCGTCAAGGCAAGATCAAAGGTCACAAAGGTGTTGAATGCAGCGGTTAGCTTCGGGCCAACAATAAAGGAAGCTGCATTACCCAGGTTGTAATTGAACGAAGCGGTCACGTTGTCCGGAGTACCCAGATTCGTGGATGCCGTCCAGGAGGAACTGCCGGAAACAGGCTGCAAAGCAATTGATTCATTCCAACCCGGATATGCAACCGAAAGGTTGTTACCACCAAAAGCAGTGAATGGAACCTGAACGGGGAGCAACACTGGTGCTATATTCTCTAGCAGCAGATCCGGTGAAAGGTCATTATCGGTATTCTGATCTCCCGCCAAAGTAAGCTGACAGCTGATCGTATAATTTCCATAGGCGCTCATGTCAATGGTTCCGACCGGAATATTCAAATACTCCAGAGAACCAAGTGGATTTCCTCCATTGAGATCATTATCCGATAGAGTCAAATTCAGTGTTGCAGGAACGGGACCGCTCACCGTAACCTGAATGTTCAACGGTTTCAAAATGAAATCATGAGGGAGGTAAGCCAAATTACGAATACGGATATTCACGGCTTCCTGATCCGTAAAGCAATCGTCGAACTCCGGAGTCAGAAAGTCGATAAACGCAATATCGTTATTTATCAGCGAGAATTCATCTGCTCCAATATCCGGTGTCGCGGCACGAATTTGTCCATCGATATCTGCTGTAACCCACGTAATACCTGTCATGGAACCTGTTCCGTCCAAAGATGATGAAAGGACGTGCAGGTCAGTCTGATTGTTGGTGAATTCAGGATTGACACTGATCGATGCCGCATCTAAAGTGGAGGCTGTATTCCACGCCGGCACTGTGGTGTAATTGGTTGCTGTAGCTGTTGTTTTGCGAACAGCGGCCCCGTTTGCCAGATCCGGAACATAGATATCGTTGTAATTAGAGATGGAACCGGCAGCTGCGATCGTAAGATTCGGTACAACCAATCCATAATGGAAAGGAGTTCCCGATTGTCCGCCGGTGAAATTGGCCAATACATTATTTCGGATGTTGACAGTTGGTCCGGTTTGAATCACTTCCAGACAGGCATTGGAGACGTTTGCACATGCCGTACCATCTATACTCACATTATTGAAGTCAACATTCAGGATGCTCGTATTAGGAACAACCGTAAGGGGCTGAATACTCAACCCTTTGAGGATTATTGATCCAGTGACAGTGGTTAGAGCCGTTGAAAGATCACTCACAAAATTATTGAACACATTGGCAGAACCACCGCTTGCGACAACACATCTGATCCCGGAAACCACGCACGCAACCGTCGTTGAAGAACTGCGAAGACCTCGAATTGTATTTCCACTGATCTCAGAAAAGCCTGTTGAGTTACTCACATATATTGCATCCATAACACCACCGCTACCGCCGGGAGAAGTATAATTGGCAATCGTATTTCCTCGAATAATTGCGTCTTTGGCATTGACGTAATAGATCCCATAACTTGATCCTGTCCCTCCAAGGGAGTTGGGTCCACTGGTTCCAAATTGACAATTTCTTACCGTCACCAACTCATCACGATTAGTCGCATTCGAATTGATGCGGATCCCGTTCAATGCATTATTGATCGTGATGTTTTCATACAGGTTATTACTGTTGGTTCCGGCAAGGGATGTCGGCGCCGCAGTTGTAGTCTGAATGATCGCAATATTCTGAGTGAAAAGCTGGTTGTGCGTAATCGTTATGTTTCGGAGCTTATTGAATTGAGAACCATTCGTGGCGGTGGCATTATTAACTCGGATCGGAAACTCGATATTCGCTGCAGAAACACCGGGTAAAGTAGCAATGTCAATACCGTCGATCGTGATATAGTCGACACCGTTCAGGGTGATAGCCGCATCAGTGGTCGTGGTCCCTCCGGATGATACGATCACCGGGTTGGCGCCGGATCCGGAGCGAATGAAACCGATGGTGTCGATCGCCGTTCCGGTTCGGGTAATGGTCAATGGTCCATGATTAAAGGTTTGGCCTGCTGAAACATCAAAGCGAACATCACCGGTTATTCCATAGGTATTCAAATAGTTGATCGCATCATTGAAATTGTTGAAGTTGGATCCCGGATTTGGAATTGCCGCAGATGTTGGAAACAAGTTGTTGATGGTATATGCTCCATTCAACGGTTGCCCGAAATTGGAAACCTGAGAGGTCAGGCTGATATTATCAATGGACACAGGGATACCTGCGCCGCTGTTATTGTCATTCTGCCAGGTAAAGATCAGACGGAATGTGGTGCCTGCAAGTGCCTGCGGGAGATCTAGGGAAACCTGGGTGTAATTGAACACATTGGCAGGATCGGTGAACACCAATGTCGCACCAAATATATCTGTCAGGCTGGATTGAGGTTCATTGGCAAGCGGAAAAACACTGGTGGGTGCCGTGTAAACAAGTAATCGGTCAAAAAGGTTCTCTCCTGGATTTTTATACTGAAAAGTCAGGTTGATCAGGTTCTCCCCCGCAGGAACGGTCACATCTCGATAGAAATGTGAGGTCTGATAAGCACCCGTGTTGTATGCATAATCTGCTCCTGCCGTTTCTGAGATGAAGGCAGCATTATTTCCTGCAAATGGACCGGGTACACTGGAGGCCCTCCAGGTATTAGTGGTCGCCTGAACAGGTGTCCATCCATTGGCTGCGATACTCGCTCCAAGCTCAAATCCACCTTCAGAATTCGGATTGATCAGCTGAGTCTGTGCTGAACTGCAGAGCGTAATGAGGCTGATTAAACAAAAGAGTAAAAATCTTGAAGGCTTATTGACCTTCCACTGCGATTTCTTTGCGAAGTAATTCACGTTGTTTTTCATCCTGAACAATAAATAGATAAGTCCCTGGCTCCAGGTAGCGCAGATCAATACGTAACGAATTGAATCCTGAATTGGTTGATTCTTCAGCTCGATATACGTTTTTACCCGACATATCGGCAATCAGGATCTCTATTCGCTCCAATCCAATACTGTTCTCAAAGATGAACTGCATGTACCCGCCAACGGCATCGGAAATATAAGCTTTTTCGATCACAGCATTTGCTTCAACGATCGGAATTATTGTTTCCGGATCATTCATTTGCAGCTGAGGCGGGCAACCTGCATTCGAGATAAGACTACTGTAACGCATGGTACTACTTCCACATCCGGTTACGGATTTCACTGAAATAACACCGGTAATAAATGCAGCATCAACAACGACCTGGATGGTAGAACCGGACTGACCAGTGTTCGGAACAAAGGACATTCCAACCGGTAATCCCCAAATGTACGAAGTCGCACCCGGAGAAGAGGTAGAATAGGTCAATACATCACCCAAACAAGCAGTAGTTGGACCTATGATCTGGGAAGGTATTACTGGTGTCAATCCGATTGCTACAGACGCAGAAGATCCGCTTCCACATGCATTCAACGGGATCACTGAAATATTACCACCGCTGAAGTTTGCTGCATACTGGACAGTGACAGTTGCCGTTCCCTGCCCACTAACAATCGTTGCATTGGTCGGTGCTGACCAAGAATAAGAAGTTGCACCGCTCACAGCGCTAATGGAATACGTATAGGATGTTCCGGCCGTGATACAAGTTGGACCTGCAATGGAACCAGCCCCGGAAGGTACTTTGGTCAGTGTAATGGATTGCTGATAGGTCGCTCCGCAAACTGTAGTAATCGATACTGAAAGTGTTCCGGAATTAAATCCGGTACCGATAAGAGCATTGATAGAAGAAGAATTCTGACCACTGACAATTGATACACCTGAAGGAACAGTCCATGTATAACTATTGGCACCCACCGGAGGTGACACACTGTATGTGGTAGTTGATCCGATAACTGAACATACACTGGTTAGTCCATTAATTGGAATCGATAAAGGAGATCCTCCGCTCGAAACCCCTGCGAGCTGGATCGCAGTCGGTTGACTTAAACTACACCCATTACTCAAAACCACACTTAATGTACCACCCGTAAATCCTGCAGCGAACTGCACTCCTATCGTATTCGTGCCCGCACCGCTAACTATTGAAACACCCGATGGAACGTTCCAGATGTAATTAGATATACCAGAGACCACAGGAGTTGAATAAGAGATCGTCTGCCCGGTTCCGACGTACGAACATACAGACTGAGGTCCTGTAATACTTGCAGCAGCAGCAATGGAAGGTGTTGATACGGTCAGATAACGCATCGTCGAACTTCCGCATTCATTCGCTGATTTCACAGACATTACGCCACTGGTAAAGTTCTGGAACATTACATACACAGAATCATTTGTATTTGGTGTTGAAATAATTGTTGCTCCGGATGGCATTCCCCAGATATAATAAGACGCATAAGCTACAGAATCTACTCGATAAAGTTGTGAAGGGACTGCCGTACAAGCAGTAGCTGAACCAAGTATCGCCGTTGGACGTGCAGGTGGAGCCAGAATAAAGAACTCTGCGGCCGGACTTGTTCCACACAAGTTACTTGCTACTACAGACAACATTCCACTGTTGAATTGAGTTGCAAACTTAACACGAACGGAATCGGTAGTCTGTCCAAAAAGAATAGTTGACATCGTCGGTGGTGTCCATGTGTAAGTGACACCGGGTAATTCAATCACTTCAAATGTTACCGTTGTATTCGGCAACCCACAGGCGCTGGTCGTAATGAATTCCGGCGTGAATGGAACGGATGTTACATCAAGTGTTGCAATATCGGTTCCACCGCTGTATGTGGCATTGAAGACGATCTGTCCTGAAACAAAGTCAAATTGATCGATCAAAACATCGATGGTAACAAACCCTGGTACATTGAGATCCTCATCGATGATAGACATTCCAGTTGGCAACACCCAAGAATAGTCTGTCACACAAGGCGGTACCTCGATAGTAAAGCTGGCCTGAGAATATCCGCAAAGAATCTGATCACCGATGATCTCACCTATTTGGCAATCTAGCACCTCAATGATGATGGTATTGGAAGTTGCCGGATTGTTTGTTAAACAAGGAGCTGTTGAGTTCGAGTTTACCACCACCCAAACATTATCCCCGTTTTGTAATGCAGTGGTAGAGTATGAAGAACCTGTGGCACCCGAAACTGCTGATCCATTCAGGAACCATTGATAACTAGGAGACGACCCGCCATTAGCAACTGTTGAAGTAAATGTGACAGATTCTCCTGGTATTATGCTGATATCACTGGCCGTTATCGTAACACTGACCGGAACACTAGGAGAAACGGTTATGAATTCTTCCGTGATTGATGAACATCCATTTGTAGTTCCAGTAACCGCAATTGTAGTTGGATTACCCGGAAGAGCTGTTGGAGTGACCGTAACAGTATTACCAACAGTAGTATTGAGAATCTCGGCCGGAGACCATACGTAACTATCAGCCCCACTGACAGTAAGAACTGTGGAACTACCTTCACAAACATTTGTATTACCCGAAATAATGAGCACAGGTGACGGATTGACTGTAACCGTTGTTACAGCAGATGTTACCTGACAACCGTTTGCATACGTTACTGTTACTGAGTAATTCCCGGATTGATTAACTAAAATACTCGCCGCAGTTGCTCCGTTCGACCATAAATAGCTTTGTGCAGCTCCTGTGAACAAGGTAACCTGACCTCCCTGACAGAACGTTAACGGACCAGTAGCAGAAATTACAGGAACCGGTGCTGGATTAACCGTAACTACTGTTGTTGATGAAGTGGCCTGACAGCCATTTGCATTCGTAATTGTAACGCTATAGTTCCCTGATGCGGTAACCGTGATCGACTGTGTTGTTGCTCCGTTACTCCATAACCAGCTGCTTCCGGCACTTGCAGTTAATGTCACGCTGCCACCCTCACAGAAAGTTGTGGATCCACTTGGCGTGATCGTCGCTGTGAATGCCGCAGGCTGTGTGATCGTAACTGATGCTGTTGTGGTACAACCATTCGCATCGGTTACTGTTACCGTGTATGTTCCCGCTCCGATCGATGAAAGATCCTGGCTTGTTGCTCCGTTTGACCAGCTGTAAGTATATGGTGCTGTGCCACCCGTTACCGTCAGGTCTACTGCTCCTGTGGAGTTGCCAAAACACAGTACGTTGGTCTGAGTAGTACTTGCTGCAAGTGCTGCCGCAGGCTGTGTGATCGTTACTGATGCTGTTGTGGTACAACCGTTCGCATCTGTTACTGTTACCGTATATGTTCCTGCTCCGATCGATGAAAGATCCTGGCT
>Ga0315904_10002704_pt1 | contig 27104 bp, 20 predicted proteins | sample LakEriMetagenome_6_FD_203529 | JGI IMG/M metagenome (GOLD analysis project Ga0315904, IMG submission 203529) | Freshwater fungal communities from buoy surface, Lake Erie, Ohio, United States - Buoy 12 MA120 | ecosystem: Environmental > Aquatic > Freshwater > Lake | place: USA: Lake Erie, Ohio...
GCGGGTTGATCCAATCGCCCACTGAATTCCCTTTCCCCAATTTGCAGATCCAACCGCTGCGACGAATCAACCGGTGGCATTTGAGCGAATTGTCGGCCCGGCTCAACTAACGCCTTAATTTCTCCGACATCGAGGGCTCGACGATAAAGTCGTAATTCATCAATCATTCCCCAGAAGAGCTGAGCATTTCGAATACGCCCGATTAGCAGCGACATCGCAGTATTATCTAAATCGGCATCACCGATCGTTCCAGTCGCAACTTCATAACCATTGACATAAAGCTTCGTAGCTTTCTCGCCCCGCTTGACCACTGCAGCCACATGCTGCCATGTATTCACTCGCAAGGTATTGGGTGGAGTTTCAACAGTACCGTTATGGGCTCCATCCTTATTGGCTGTTTCCAATCGCAAGACACCATTTGGCCCCGGCATATCGAAGAGCCAGCCGTGCGTGTAACCGTAACCACCAAGACTCGCAATCCCTCCCTGCCGTAACTCCCTCGGATGAATCCACGCTGCAACCGTGAACTCTCCACCACCAATATTCATCGTTGCATCACGTGGTATCTCCACGGCGCCACGACTACCGTCCACCGACAATGCTTTGCCAAACGGCGACCCTACGCGTTCCGCACCTTCCGAACTCGTTCCTTCAGCGATTGCGCTATTTTGCTTAGCTTTCCAATCCTCATCGAATGACCAATAGCCTATGAGTCCTTCGTTTAATCGTGACGCGTCGGGTTCGCCCACATGCTGAATAGCTTGATGCAACAAAACATCGACTTGATAAACACCACTTTCGCTGATTTGATATTTCAATTCTCCTGACGTAGCACCAAGATGCAATCGAGTCTGCGTATCGACAACCGCTGCGGCCACTCCTGGTTCCAGCAACAGCCCATCGTCATACTTCGCCGCTTTCACTTTGACTCGAAAGTTCCCTTGCTCCGGTAATTCCCGCAGCGATATCTTGAAGTTCGCCTGCGGCCCGTACGTACTCGACTCTCCGAATATCTCGCGACTTGGTATCGCCGGTCGCAATAACAAGCCTTGTGGGACGGTTTGATAAGCTAATCCCTTGGGATATCCTTCGTTACCTCGCATGCAAGCGAATACAGAATGATAGATACTGTCATATTCACGCCATCCACGAACCGTATCATTGCCTGCGTAACCCTCAATAAATTTCCAGTTCGTTTGCATGCGGAAAGGATGATAGGCAAATGGCTTTTCCGGACTCAACTCCGTCACCACAAAATCGGCATTTGCTAATAGATGGTTATTCGCTCCCAAGATCAAATTATCCGGGCATGGTTGCGAATTAATTCCCCTTCCCAAGTCCATTCGAAATGTCTGAATCTGGGGTGGTTTTGAATCCTTGACCAACGCTAAATCGAGAGCTTTCTCGGCGATCGTAAAATAGGCTTCCAATTGCAATGGTGACAATTGCAACGTCTGGGTGTTGTTGGTGAATCCATCTTTCGAAACACCATCGGGAGGTAGAAGAGTAGTGAGATTTTCTTGAATGCCTAGCAAATCAGAGATCGTATTTGCGTACTGCGCGACCGTCAGTCGCCGCGCTATACCGTTTCTGGAATCCTCGCGCAACTTCGCCCATTCAACACCTTTGCCAATCCACTGGAGTACCCGCTGGCGTTCCTCCTCCGAGGGCTGCGGTTCTTCGGCAGGTGGCATCTCGCCATCAGCAATCAATCGCTCCACAACTTCCCAAAGCTTTAATGTGGAATCCTCGAGAGCCGCAGAAAGATGATCAACACGAACGCCTGACTCTCTCTTGTCGACATTGTGACATCGCACACAATGATTCTTTAAGAAGCTCTCTACATCCGAGCGAAATTGCTCCTCGGCAAAACTCTTCTCGCCCGTCGTATTCGACCTCAAACCTTGATCCGTTTCGTCAGCCACGCCGGTAGTCAACCCAAGCGACAACAGAATGGCAACTAACAGCATCGCAGTATTTGTAAAGCCTCTGAAATCCATATCACCCAACCATTTTCCTCTAACAACACTCTTGCCAATCACTTCAATACAAACTTATAAATCGCCTCGCCTACTCGTCTCTTGGCTCCCCCTACCCCATCTTCATTGTACTCCACTAACACCCTGCATTCACCCCTTACCCTTCCCAACTCCTCTCTCCTAGCTCCTAGCTCCTAGCTCCTAGCTCCTAGCTCCTAGCGCCTCCTATACGCGATCACACTCTTCTCTCCCCGGATATAGATCGTATCCCGATCTATTGCAGGAGTCGCTGCAATCGCTTCAGGTAACTGCACTTGCAATACCACATTAAACTTTTCGGTAGCTTCAAGAATGGTCAGCACACCTTCATCGGACAGGACATAGAGAAATCCAGCAGCTATGACGGGTGACGCCCGATATTGCCCACCGGCCGATACTCGTTTGCGAAAAACAACCTTGCCAGTCTGCCTATTCACCGCCGTCATCAATCCACCGTTGCCGACCATGTAAATAATCTCCTCCCAGAGAACGGGAGAGGGAATTTCAGGAATCCCCTGATGCAACGCCCACACAACATGCGATTCCGTCACATCACCCAGTCCCCCATCACGCACAGCTAACAAATTCGGTTTCCCTCGATCAAACGAAATCACACGCAGGAACTCATCTTTGTCCCAGCCTCCATCCCGATTTCGATCAACTCCAGAGAACATCGAATCAAGTCGCTCTGTGCGTTTAGCAGGATCACGCGGCAAGGGTACACCAAAGCCAGGATGACCGATCGGCAATTCGGGCCGAAACGGAAAGGAAAACTTCTCCGTCATTTCATTTCGCTGCAATCTTTGATCACCATTGGCATCAAACTGCATCAGCGCTTGCCAGTAGGGTTCGCGATCAGGTTGCTCATCGGCCACTCCACCGATCATCGAGGCCGAAGCATACACATGCTGCTCGTCAACGATCGGTCGGGAGATCGTTTCTCGCGAAAATCCGTTGACATACCATTTCTCTTCACCACTTCCAGCATCGTAGCAACACAACCGACCACTACCCAACACGATCAAATCCACACTGTTACCATGCTTCCAAATCGTAGGCGTAGACCAACCACTTCGGAAAAAGGGACGAGGTGTCTCCCATACGATTTCTCCATCGCTACAACGAATCGCCATGACTCGCGATGCGCTCGCAGCACTTCCAGGCAAATTGTTATCGTCGTCGACCACTAAGAAGAGTCTTCCATCATGAACGATAGGACTGGTCGTCACTCCGTAGAGGCTTCGCGGAGTGGCCAATCGCCGCTCCCATCTTTTTTCTCCATCGATTCGATAGGCAATTAACCCATACGAACCAAAGTAGACATACACGTTTTCCTGATCCGCTACAGCCGAACATGCCGCCGGACTATTCATTTCATGTGTCTGCTCAAGTGGCACATCCGGCAACACCTGCTTCCACGCGACACTGCCATCGCTTCGCTTTAGTGCCAACGTTTGTAACCGGCCCTCTTCTAATCCCGTAAGGATCAACAACTCACCCGCTATGATTGGCGATGAAATGCCACTAGGAACAGAAGTCTTCCACGCTGGCTTGTTCGGATCGATCTCCACTGGTGGATTACACTCTTTCGCCACGCCGGAACCATTCGCTCCGCGAAACTCATTCCACTGAGGTGCCAGCGATTCATCACCAAGTAGTAGCCCCACCGTAGCGACCTGCAGGATACAAACGAAGATGCAGCCAAATGAACAGCATCCCTGCAACGATTGCATGTTGCGGGTTGTAAAAACCGATTCCATCTAAGAATTCCCTCAACTCTGCTTGTTTCAGACTGCTTGTGCCAGGATACTCGACGCTTTAAATCCTCTAGACTCTACCTGCTTACGCGTTACTTTGATATTCCCCAAACGAATCATTACGCTTCCTATGCTTTTATCAAACCTTTGCTCCAAGCCGATTCACATAGTCGCCTACGCCTTTGCCTCGTTAGCTCTACTGATGACCAGCCCAGGCAGATGTCAGGATTCTGCAAAAACGACTGAGCTACCATCGCCAACCTACAAAACGATACTCTTTCTCGGCAACAGCATCACGCTACACAGTCCCGCGCCACAAATCGGCTGGAATGGCAATTGGGGAATGGCGGCCAGTTCCGCGGACAAGGATTTCGTGCATATGTTCAGCAAACATGTTGAACGTCAGCAAGACTCTCACCCCAAACTGATCGTTCGTAATATCGCGGATTTCGAACGCAGCCTATCGCAGTATGATATTCCTAAACAGTTGACCGAATTATTTAAAGAGAAGCCCGAGCTTGTCATCATTGCGATCGGCGAAAATGTTCCCGATCTCACGGCACCGGAGAAACAAACAGAGTTCCAGGAGTCCTTTGATAAGTTATTACAATTCGCAAAGACTCATTCAGATGCGACCATCATGGTTCGCAGTTGTTTCTGGGGTAACGAAATCAAAGATCGCATTATGCGGGAGCAATCGAAAGCTAAGGATATTATGTTCGTTGACATCGGCAGCTTAGGTGCAGATCCACGTAATCGGGCAAGTGCAGAACGAGAATTCACTCATGCTGGCGTAGCTGCCCATCCAGGCGATCGTGGCATGGCCGAGATCGCCGATGCACTTTGGATGGCACTTCAAAACTCGTCTAAAGCACCAGTGATTAAGTAAGAGCTCGAAACTTGCCCCATCCAAACCGCCCACTAATCCCCACCGCTGACAGTCGTTACCAAATCCTCGTCACCGACGACGGATCCTACAGCCTCATGGATACGGTACTAGAAGAGTCTTACCACAGCGGATCAGGGGCTGCGGCTGAATCGTATGTGGTATACCTCCAAAACAGTCGTATTGCTTCCCGACTTCGGCAATCCGACAATCTTCCAACCCGCGTTTTCGAATATGGTTTCGGCACGGGAATGAATTTCATCATTACTGCAAGTCTGGCAGCCGCAGAAAAACAACCGCTACTTTTTACCTCATGGGAGCATCGCCTTCTTCCCGGCGTCGTCTTCGAACAACTGCAGATTCCCAGCTCAATCATTGCGGCCGAGAAACTAGAACTGCTTCATGACTGCTCTGCTCATGCTCGTTCAATCACTGATGCGTTTCTCCGTTTTCGCGATGAGCTTGGCAATACTCCAGAAAAAGGGGTTTATCGATTTGCATACACCGACGACATTATTCTCGAGCTGAATATCGGCGATGCCACGACGATTTCGCCAACTGCTCTACGCGATTCTTACCAATCTGTTTATTTCGATGCTTTCAGCCCAAAGACCAATCCAGACCTTTGGACTGAACCAGTTCTACGTACAGCCTTTGAATTGCTCGAAAATAACGGAACTCTAGTTACCTATTGCGTCAATAGCGTCGTGAGAAAGCTTGTCGCCCAGTGCGGATTTAAGGTGACTAAAGAACCTGGCCCTATAGGTGGAAAACGCGAGGTTCTTGTAGCGATAAAAACTCCAGATCGATGAGGTTTATTCGTCGCATTTTTTGCAGCCCTCCTCTCTCCACCGAAAACTGGACGATCCAATTCGACTTCTAAAGCAAATTCCGTTAACCTTTGTCTTAAGTTCCCTTCATTTCAAAAGTTTTCAAGAAACTATTGCAATCTCTTGAAACCCCTCCCGCCAATACCTACGAGCGTTCCTCACAATGGTCATCACGAATATCGATTGGAATCAACCTGGCAAACAGCAATCGTTTCTCCGCGTTCCCTATTCTCATAATCTCGGCGGTTGGGCCAACGTGATGATTCCTATCACCACTGTCGCGCCCGAACATGGTCGAACCAAGACCGGCCCAACAGTGCTTTTGCTCGGCGGTAATCATGGCGATGAATATCAAGGTCAAATTGCCGCGATGAGACTAGCCCGCGAACTCACACCATCGATGGTCAACAGCCGTATCATTATCATTCCTTCGCTGAACTTTCCTGCCGCCCGCGCTGCTACCAGACTTTCGCCCCTGGACGGCATGAACATGAATCGTGCTTTCCCCGGCGATGCGAACGGCACGGTGACAAGCCAAATCGCCCACTACTTGACGCACACGCTATTCCCAATGAGCGATGTTGTTATCGATATTCACTCGGGAGGACGAAGTATGGAGTTTCTTCCTTGCGCCCACATGCATGTTGTCCCGGATCGCGAGCAGCGTCAGCGAATGCTTAAGGCGATGCTTGCTTGGAACACCGATTTCGCTTTTCTTTACACCGACATCGCTGGGAACGGCCTGCTGCCGGTCGAAGCGGAAAATCAGGGCAAAACGGTCGTCACAACCGAACTAGGCGGCGGTGAAGCAATCCCAGCCCACATCCATCGCATCGCACAAAGCGGATTACGAAACGTCCTCATCCACCTCGGTCTTCTTGAAGGAAAAGAGCAGACACGAGAGAGCCTAGGTAAACCTCCCACCATTCTCACCCAAGCTCTCAGTGTCGATGACTACCTGCTTGCGCCTGAGTCGGGGATTTTTGAAATATGTCATGAACTTGGATCTCCTATCCGTCGCGGCGACACCATCGGCTTTATCCATCACCTCGAACGACCCGACCGGGCGCCGGAGAAAATTGTCGCCTTGACTGAAGGTTATCTCATGACGATGCGCGCACCTTGCTTAACTCAGCAAGGTGACTGTGTCGCAGTGATTGCCCAAGCCGTAGATCCCATCACGTTGGCTTGACCACAATTTTCACTGCTTTAATTTTCAATGAGATAGCTGCAATCTTTATCCCACCGAGCGTACCCTACCTCGTTTTCCTGGAGCCCTCATGAGCAACCCTCGATCGCAACTATCGGGACCGATGCTTTTGAGCCTCGTCGCCTTCATGTGGGGGGCGTACTTTCTGAATTATTGCGATCGTCAAGCAATCTTCGCGATGTTCCCGGTACTCAAAAAAGAACTAGCGATGACCGATTGGCAACTCGGATTAACGGGCACCATTTTTCTTTGGGTCTACGGCATCGGCTGCCCGATCGCTGGCCAACTTGCGGATCGCTTCTCAAAACGCTGGCTAGTGACTCTCAGCTTGGCGATTTGGAGTGTCGTCACACTGGCTACCGGCTTAGCTCACTCCGCTTTGTTTCTGCTTGCACTTCGAGCGTTGATGGGAATTTCCGAATCACTTTACATGCCGGCAGCGATCGCGCTGACAGCTGATGCGACTCCCGCCGACAAACGATCTCGGGCGGTTTCATTGCTAACGACTGCCCAGATCGCTGGCACCGTGGGAGGCGCGTGGTTCGGTGGCTGGATGGCCGAACAAGGTTATTGGAGAGCAGCCTTCTATTGTCTCGGTGCTATTGGACTACTCTATGCGATTCCTTACTACTTCTTTCTTTTACAAGTTAACGAACACGCTGAGAATGAAACCCGGAAAGGTAACTCACTTTTTGCCATCGTATCGCTTGCCCAGATACCAACCTTTTATTTTCTCTGTTTTGCATTTCCCATTTTTGTGTTCGGACTCTGGATGCTCTACAGTTGGCTACCGAGTTTTCTACAGGAAAAGTTTTCGCTCGGATTAACTGACGCCGCCTTCAACGCTTCGGTCTACATGCAAGTCTCCACTTTGATCGGACTCCTTACCGGCGGCTTTCTAGCGGATTTCCTATTTCGATTCACTAAGGCCTCCCGTCTTTGGCTCCTGGTAGCGAGCTTACTTTTCTGTGCTCCCTGCCTCATTGGTATTGGTTACAGTGAAACCTTGAACTTGACTCGCGTCAGCCTCGCAGCTTTTGGTCTATTCGCCGGCTTCTTGATGGGCAATATCTTCCCAGCTGCCTTTGAGGTTGTTCCCTCAGATACCCGGGCATCTGCTGTGGGCATACTCAATTTTTTTGGCTCTGCATTATCAGGCTTTGCACCACTGGTCGTGGGCACCTGGAAGAAAACGGTGGGTATCGAACGCATGCTCGCTTTCACTTCGATCGCCTACTTGGTCGCTGCGCTCGTACTGATCCTCACCATAGCAACATGCTTTCGCTACGATTGGCTTAAGGTTCATTCCACGGAGCCAACCAAACCATCCTCTCCTTAACAATGCAATAGCCAACCATGACTAGAATATTGATCGCGGAATGCAAACAGGAAGTTTCTACTTTTAATCCACACCTCAGCGGTTATGAGGATTTTGGAATTCGTCGTGGTCAAGCAATCATCGACTACCACAGCACCGTACGCAATGAAATCGGTGGGGCTCTCGAGGTCTTTCGAAACGCAGACGTTGAACTTGTCCCAACCTACAGCGCTTTTTTCATCACCTCCGGCGGCACTCTTCGCGAATCAGATTGGCAACGCATCGCTACTGAATTTCTCGACGAGATTCGCCAAGCGATACAAAGTGGCCCCATCGATGGTATCTATTTTTGCATGCATGGCGCGATGGCCAGTGAACAGGAACTTGATCCGGAAGGATATCTTCTGCAAGAAACCCGGAAGATCGTCGGTGAGAACTTACCTCTGGTCGTCTCACTAGACCTTCATGGCATCCTTACCGACCGCATGCTTGAGCAGAGCGATGCGATTGTCGCCTATCACACCTATCCTCATGTCGATTTTTTCCAGACCGGTCAGCGAGCCGCAAATTTGCTTTTGAAGATTATTCGAAAAGAAGCCAAGCCGATCACAGCGAAGGTAGCCATTCCGGCCTTGGTACGGGGCGATGAATTAATCACCGAAACTGGTCTATTCGGAAAGAGCATTCGGCTTGCACAGCAATACGAGACCGGACCTAATGGTTTATCTGCCGGCATGTTCATCGGCAATCCATTTACCGATGTCCCTGCACTGCAAACTTATAGCTTTGTCGTAACCGATCGCGACGAACGCCTCGCCTCAAAAGCTGCTCTTGAAATCGCGGATTCTTTTTGGAACCATCACGAGAAGATGCAAGTACCATTGGTAAAGCTTCCCCAACTCGCGACCGAACTACAACGTCGTCAACGTGACCATCGTCGCGGTACCGTGATTCTCGTCGACGCCGCGGATGCCACTAGCTCAGGAGCTTCTGGCGACAGCAATGCGATCTATTCGGTGGTGAAATCAAGTCATTATTCAGGACGCACCTTGATCCCAATCGTCGATGCTCCAGCTGCCGCCCTCGCCTTCTCCAGCGGAATTGGCTCAACGATCACCACGCCACTGGGCGGAACTCTTGATCCGCAAAGATTTACGCCTATTACAGTGACCGCCAGAGTTCGCTCGCTGAGCGACGGTGATTTCCGCAGTGAGTCCTTTGGTGAACGCTGGTCGTCAGGGCCAACTGCTGTGCTTGAAGCGGATAACGTCACATTGGTAGTAGGGAGCCGAGCCGTCAACCTATACGATCGCTCATACTTCTACGCCAACGGCCAGAATCCGAAAGCTTTCGACGCTGTTGTCGTCAAATCGCCTCATTGCCAAAAACATATGTATCAAGCGTGGTGCGATGAAATGATCTTGATCGATGCCCCCGGATCATCAAGCGCCAATCTCCCTTACCTCGGCCACAAACGCTGCCCACGTCCCATTTTCCCGCTCGATGAAAATGTTACATTCAAGCCCCAGGTAAAGATCTTTAAACGAAACTAACTTTAAGAAAATTCTTACTGCTTCGACAGGAATAACAAGATGAAAATCCGCGAGATTCGCTGCGCTGGATTACGTGGCGCAACGCCGGAAGGTGGTTGGAGCAACGAAATACGCCCCGAAGACTGCGTGCATACATTACTAGCAGTCCATACCGATCAAGGGATCGTGGGACTCGGCAGCGTCTTCACCAATGACGCTCTCGTACACGCAGCACTGAAGATCCTCGAACCACTTTACGTCGGTGAGAATGCACTTGAACCGGAACGCGTTAGCGAAAAACTTCATCAGCATATGTTTTGGCTAGGTCGTGGTGGATCCATTACGCATGCAATCAGCGGGATCGATATCGCCTTGTGGGACATTCTCGGAAAAGCGACAGGGCAACCCGTTGGCCGCTTGCTGGGGGGCCGCTATCGCGAACGGATTCATCCCTATGCTTCGCTGCTGATGGATGAACCTGAACGTTTGCGCGATCACCTTCTGTCGGTCAAACAACAAGGCTTCCGCGCCTTCAAGATCGGCTGGGGGCCGTTCGGCCGACGCAATGCCGCAACCGATGAAGCGATCGTCGCTGCGGCTCGCGATGCGATTGGACCGGACTGCAAGCTCATGGTTGATGCCGGTGGAAGTGACGCTTACTGGAAAGGACGCTACAAGTGGGCCATCAACACAGCCCACATGCTCGCCAATTACGACGTGACTTGGTTCGAAGAAGCTTTACCACCGGATGCATTGACAGATTTCATCAAACTACGTGAACACTCTCCCGTCCCTATTTCCGGCGGAGAGGTTTTAACACGGCGACAAGCGTTTCAACCTTGGCTAGAAAATCAAGCCTTCGACATCATTCAACCGGATGTCACGAAAGTAGGCGGTATCAGCGAAGAACGTCGTATCGCTTGGATGGCAGAGGATTACGGTGTCAAATTCATTCCGCACGGTTGGAATACGGCTGTCGGTTTAGCCGCGGATCTGCATCTCGCTTCCGCCATTTCAACCACCGACTATGTCGAATACCTTACCGGCTCACCCTTTATCGATGAAATCACCCAAGGGGGATGGCACCTTGATTCCGATGGGATGCTGACCATCCCCAGCAGTCCAGGCCTCGGCTTAGAACTCAATCTCGATGCCGTCGAGAAATATACAGGCAGGAAAGACTTAATTTAATCCGTTACTCTTTGCTTCCGCAGGATTGCAAACGAATCGTCTACTCCACAAACTAGTCGCTAGGCTAAACCTGGTTTCACATCCATAGGAAACTCGCTATTGCATGGCCACTTAAAACAGCACTGCGCGGCATCACCTATCTCGAGAGATCTACAACTTGAGTCATTGGACTCGAAAACTCAACCAACTCGCTCGTATCATTTCGAGGAATAGCAACTCATGGCTCGCAATATCGCCTCTAGATCCCTCTCGATTGTGCTCTCGTGCTTGGCAATGATCGCAAGTCAATGCTATTACTGTCGTGCGCAAGAGCCTAACTCCTCAGCTAACAATTCATCCAATTACGTCTTCAGTTTCTTTCGCGATAACGGTCAGGATGGTGTGTATCTGGCAGTCAGCGATGATGCGAGGAATTGGCAAGAAGTAAACCAGGGTCGCCCAGTCTTGGTCCCGAAAGTTGGCGGCAAACTGACTCGCGACCCAAGTATCTGCAAAGGGCCCGATGGCCTTTACCATATGGTTTGGACAACCTCATGGACCGATAAAGGCTTCGGTGTCGCTCATTCCAAGAACCTAACCGAGTGGTCCGATCAGCAATTTATCGAAGTCAATAAGGATGAGCCCAAAGCGAACAACACCTGGGCTCCTGAAATCTTTTTTGATGATGCCACAAAAAATTATGTGGTGATTTGGGCAACCACAATTGTAGGAGCATTTCCAGAAACTCAAGTCAAAGGCGACGGCGGACTCAATCATCGCATCTACGCCACGATGACCAAAGATTTCAAAACCTGGACTCCAACGAAACTTTTCTACAATGGCGGCTTCAACGTGATCGATGCGTTTTTGTTTCGATACCAAAACAAATACGGCATGATAGTTAAAGATGAAACGATTGAACCAGTAGCGGCCAAGAACCTGCATGTTGTCTGGTCAGACAATGGTGTTGATGGTCCGTGGGGTAAGGTCGGTCCCGCTTTCACCGATAACCAAGTTGCTTTTGCGGAAGGACCATCTGTCATCCAAGTCAAAGACAAATGGTTGATTTACTTCGATGAATACAACAAAGCTGGTTACGGCGCTGTCGAGACAAAGGATTTTGTTTCGTTCGAAAGAGTACCGGTCAAACTACCTGCTGGTATTCGGCATGGGACTGTTCTTGAAATCGATACCGCAACCGCAAACCATCTCAACCAAACCAATAACGCTCGTTAATTGATCCACTCTCAAAGACTCTCCCATCAGACGAGGCCCACATGCTCCAGCGATTTACTATCGGATGTTTATTGACCATTTCGGTCTTGCTCTCCACTCGTATCTCAGAGGCAGAAGATCACCTACCCGATGTTAAACGAGTCGTATTCCTCGGTGACAGCATCACTCATGCTGGAGGCTATGTCTCTGCAATCGAGACAGCGATCTATTTGCAGCATCCTGAGAGCCACATCGAACTGATTAACTTAGGTTTGCCGAGTGAAACGGTATCTGGCTTATCCGAGCCAGGTCATGCCGGAGGTGCCTTCCCTCGCCCCGATTTGCACGAACGACTACAACGCGTCTTGGAACTTACAAAGCCCAATCTCGTCATAGCCTGTTACGGCATGAACGATGGCATCTATTACCCACTCGGTGACGATCGCTTCGAAAAGTTCAAAGATGGCATGGAACGATTGCATATCGCCGTCGAGAAAAGTGGAGCTAAGATCATCCATCTGACACCTGCCTTTTTTGATGCATTACCGATTAAGGACCGCCTTCTTCCCGCAGGCCTACCCGAGTATCGCCAACCCTACGCTGGCTACGACGATGTGCTAGAAGCTTATGCAAACTGGTTGATCGGTAAGAAGAAACAAGGTTGGGAAGTACTCGACGTGCATGGTGCTATGAAGACAGCGGTCTTGGAACAACGCAAAACCAATCCAACGTTTACTTTTGCCGGTGATGGAGTGCATCCCAATCTAGAAGGGCAAATCGTTGTTGCCGCGCCATTGGCGGCCTACTGGGGCTTGAAACTTGACGCTGCTGCATCCAGCGACGCAACCACAGTAGATAGCGTGAAAAAGCTAGTCGACAAGAAACAACAAGTTCTCAAACTTGCTTGGCTATCGCATACAAAACATGTCCGCCCTGGGATCCCTCAAGGCTTGCCAATCGCCGATGCCGAAAAAGAAGCAGCCCAACTTGATCAGCAAATTCGAACTCTGCTGAAACAGTAGCCCCTACCTCCACGGTCGCAATAATTATCTCGTTAGATCTGCGTCAATTTACACGGCTCTCGTTCACGAAGTATTAACTTGGCCAAATACACCACAGCGGGATCGATGATGACTGCAACAAGGTCACTAATGGCATGGTCGTTTTTGATGCTTGTCAGCTTGTTTCCGCTCCCGCTTTGTGCCCAAGCAATTGAATGGGACGTCCAAGCAATTCGTGCCGAGACCAGTTTCCGTGGACTCTATGTTTGCAACGACGATGTCGCTTGGCTTTGCGGCGGCAAAGGTAGTATTTACAAGACGATCGATCGTGGAAAGAACTGGATCGATTGCTCTCCCGGTTCTTTCCCGATGCTCGAATTCCGTAGCATCTATGCCGAGGACGCGCAAATTGCAGTCGCTGCCAGTGCAGGTGTTCCCGCTATCTTGCTCAAGACGATAGATGGTGGAAAGAGTTGGAAGGAAGTCTACCGCAATGATTCCCCCCAAGCATTTTTTGATGGCTTGATTTTCCGCTCCGCAAAAGATGGCATTGCTGTGAGCGATCCGATTGGTGATTCTTGGTTGTTGGTAAACACAACCGATGGTGGCGATTCATGGCATGACCTTGTAAAGAACAATTGTCCGGCTTCTCTCAAATCAGAAGCAGCCTTCGCCGCCAGCAACGGCAGCCTAGCCTACAGCGACGATGGTTTTATTTGGCTCGGTACCGGTGGAGCAACCGGACAACCTCATGCATCGCTGTTGATCGGCAACATCAATTCATCAAAGTGGTCGCGTATCGACACACCACTCGTCACTGGCGAATCCTCGGGAATCTTCGCCGTCGATTTCTCTCAGTATCCTCGTGGCATTATCGTGGGAGGGGACTACAAAAAAGAAGCCAGCCCTGAATCCGCTGCTGCGTACAGTAACGATGGAGGTCGCACATGGACTCTGTCCAACAAGCAACCCTCTGGTTTCCGATCCTCCGTTGCTTTTGCCAAACCTGCCGGAAAACCAGGGATTTATATTACTGTAGGCCCCAATGGTACCGACGCGTCCACCGACGGTGATGCCTGGAATCGTGTCTCTGATGATGGTTTTCACGCAATCCGAACATCGCCTAGCGGTCACCTCTGGGCGGTCGGATCAGGCGGGCGAGTGGGTCGTTTTGAGTGGAAGTAAGTCACCCAACTCGCCGTAAAGAATACTTTCCTACGTGGCAATAGGCACGACGCACTTCGACCGAGCCAGCACAGAGCCTATCGCGTTCTTACATGTGGTTAGAATCTTTATCCTGTTGTGCCTAGGCCACTAGCAATCGCGTTGACGGTCAACAACAACTGCGGAATCAGTTGCTCGGCAGATTGTGGCTGCTGCATCCGATGGTAACTACGCCACATCCGCAACAAATCAATTTGTTGTTGATGCAACACGCGCAAGCCAGCGTTGCGAAGGTTCATCATTCGCTGAATATTAGGGCGTCGCTCCGCTAGTGGCCCACCATAAATCTTCTCAACCATTTCCCGAGTCAACTCCAACTCCGACTCGATCAGCCCCATGCATCTCTGCCGTAGTGATGTATCCTCGACCATCGCTGCATAAGCGTGCATGATCTCTTTATCGGTCGCTGCAATACTGGTTGCAACATTGCTGATAAGATAATGCACCGGAGCCCAGGTGGTCATCGTGGAAATGATCTCGCTGAACTTATCGGGATCGGTTCGCTGTAGCTGCAACAAGGCCGAACCGACACCATACCATCCTGATAAAAAGAAACGAGCTTGTCCCCAACTAAACACCCAGGGGATCGCGCGAAGATCCGCAAGCGTTTGCTGCCCCGTGCGTCTTGCAGGCCGAGAACCGATTCGACTCTGTTCGATGGCATCGATCGGTGTTGCTTGCCGAAAAAATTGCACAAAGCCATCCGAGTGCAACAGTTCCGTATAAGTCTCTCTCGCCCAATCCGAAAGCTGCGTTAACGTTGCCTCCAGCGGATGCTCGTTGGCAGGTTCCAATCGGTCGGTTAGTGTCTTGCGAGTTACACCGGAGAGAAATAATTCTAAGTTGTAAATCGCTGTGGAATGATGAGCGTACTTCTGTGGTATCGTCTCCCCCTGCTCTGTGACTCGAAGATTTCCACCAAGCGTTTCGTTGGGCAAAGCCTTAATGAATCGATGGGTTGGCCCAGCTCCTCGACTGATCGTACCGCCACGACCATGAAAGAACCGAACCTGGACGCCTTGTTTCCTCGCTACTTCACTGAGAAGCTTTTGCGAGTGACGAAGATTCACCAAGCTCGCCAAAATCCCACCATCCTTATTGCTGTCGCTATATCCGATCATCACTTGACCAATGGGATGATCCTGCTTCTTTCTCGCTTGAATCGATGCCAAGCTTCGCGCCGTTATGGGATGCCGCAAGAATCCTTCATAGATCGCTGGGCTATGCTTCAAATCGTCAACCGTTTCAAACAGTGGAACCACTGGCAGGGGACATTCAAGTCCCTGGGCTGTTTCATCAAGTAATCCTACTTCACGAGCCAGCAAGTACACGACCAGAAGATCCGATACACTGCGAGTCATACTGACGATTAAAGCCCCCAGGCCATCTAGCCCATAAGCTTTACGATACTCGTTGAGTACTCGGAGCGCCGACAATACAGCGTCCGCCTCAGCACCAAGGGAGATATCCTGTCGCGCAAAAGGACGCTTTGAAGCCAACTCTTTTTCAAGGAATTCAAGCCGTTCCTCTTCGGACCACTGAGAAAAGTTCGTCTTTGTGAAACCTGCTGCGACCAACAGCTGTTCGACGGCCCGATCATGAAACGCGCTGTTCTGACGCACATCCAGAACTGCGAGGTGAAAACCAAACGTCTGCACGATTCGCATCAAAGGTTGAACAGCAAAATCGGCCGGCCGTCGCTGCCCACTCGCTACCAAACTATCGTAAAGCAATTTCAAATCACCCAGCAACTCTTCCGCACTTTGATAAGCTGGCGCTGTTTCGCGCTCAATGAGATCCGACGATGAGTCGATTTTTGGGAGGCGAGCTAACATCGTATTGATGAATTGTCGCCATGGCTCGTTGGGATTTCTTTCCACGGCCTTCTTCCCTTCAGCACCTAGTCGCTCGGAAGCTTCCGCCAATGCCATCAAGAATTCTGGATTGGGACGTTGCCAGTAAGCCGAAAGGCTTAGCAGACGAGCCAGTTGTTGTAAATGACGTTGTATCAGTCCCAAAGCGCTTCGTCGCATCTCCAGCAAACTTTGCCGAGTCACATCAGCTGTCACCAGCGGATGCCCATCGCGATCCCCGCCAACCCACGTTCCAAAAGTAAGCTTAGGGAATATCAACGGATCGGAAAACACAGAAGGATCCAGACCTACTTCCGTCCACGCCTGCCTGAGTCGTTGATCCAGTGGTCTTAAAACGGCTGGGAAAACATGAGTGAGATAATCGAGAACGTTGCGTCGTTCCGACTGAATGTCTGGCTTGTCGAGATAAATTTCACCGGTTCGCCAAAGGATCGCCAACAAAGCTCGCACAGCAAAATCATTTTCTTCCAACTGCGGATCTTGGCCTGAGGCATCTTGATTGATCAATTGCTGATGCTGCTGAAATCGCTCGTAGAGTCGTCGATGATGAGCTAATACGGTGGCTCGTTTCGCCTCTGTTGGATGGGCTGTCAACACCAGCTCGACTTGCATCTTGGGCAATTGTCGGGCAATCTCTTCGGATGATAACCCACTTTCCTTGAGCTGCTTGAGCGCATCTCCCCAAAGCGCTGGCAACGCGTCAACGCCCGACTTGCGTTCGATCGTCTTGCGAAAGAAATCCGCCGCATTTTGCTCAGCCATCCCAAGCAACTGGAAGGCAATCGAGTAAGCCTGTGTTAAGTAAACGGAGTGACTGAGCGATCCGGTTGTTGCCGGCACGTCACTCACCATCGGTAAGCTTTGCGCCAACTCCGTTTCACCTGACTCCACCAAAACGTCGCGCAAGCATTCCAGAATCCAATTCCATTGCTCTAGCAGATTCTGCTCGTTGAGCGCAAGCACACTCTCAGCAACCATGGTAAAAATTGCCCTGCTGTAAACAGTATGTTCGAAATAAATTGTTCTATCTGTCGAGGCGTTGAGAGGAATGCATAAATTAAACGCCCCACCAACATTTTGCCATCCGAAATCCCCGGTTCTTACGAAAGTCCTACCACTCGCCCAAAATCGACAAGGCAAAGCACAATTTCAATTGCTATGATCTAAGGCAATAGGCAGGAAATTCCGTTGCTGCGGATTCCCCACCACGACCCAACGATTGATATGATGCGACGACCACTTTGACATTGTCCCGCAGGAGATCAGCCATGAGCAAAACAAGTGTCACCCTGATAGTAGTTGTGCTGCTATCATTCGGATTGCTAATAAACTTCTCCGGTAAGGCTAGCTCCGAGGAAAAACAGGTCCCCTTAGCCGCCACCCTTGAAAACATTCTCCACGAGCAGGAGAAAGCCTGGAATCGTGGCGACATCGATGCGTTTATGATCCCCTACTGGAAAAGCGAATCTTTGACATTTTCATCAGGAGGCGAGACGCAGCGTGGCTGGAACGCAACCCGCGATCGCTACAAAGCTCGCTACCCCAACGAAAAGACCATGGGCAAACTATCCTTCAGCAATCTGGAAGTGCAATCGCTAGGAAAGGATGCCGCGCTGATGCTCGGCCAATGGCAACTGCAAAGAGACGAACCGATCGGAGGTAACTTTAGCCTCGTCTGGCGACGCGAAGGGGATCACTGGGTGATCATGCACGATCATACTTCGGCGCGGAAATAGTTCACCAACACCAACGACTTTCCCATAACACTCGAAATTGGCACACATCCTAAAGCAGTGCTGAATAGAAAACGTGTCGAAAAGATACCGCGAGGACCTATCCTCGCTTCGCCGAAACGCGACTTATCTTTACCGGACAATAACCTGAACTCGAATGAACTTTCGTCCCCTGACAACGTAAACATCACCGTCAGCAGGAATCCTGATTGCGCCTGCTTTTCAGTTTCTGATCGATCATCCAGCCAGTTGCTTTTTCCGAGGAACCAAGAGTGTCAAACGATGTTTCTTTAGCTGCTGAAGCTAACGAATTTATCTCCACCTGCAAAACCGCAGTGCTTGCAACAGTATCTCCTAACGATGCGACGCCTAACGCCAGTTACGCACCTTACCTAAAGTGGAAAGATCGTTTTTATGTGCTCGTCAGTGGACTGGCCCAACATACAGGCAATCTCCTTCAGAGCCGCAAATGCCACCTGATGTTCTTGGCAGATGAACACGAGTCGGTTAATCCCTTCGCCAGAAAACGAGTCAGCTACCAGTGTGTAGCAACGGAAGTACTTCGAGAGGAAGAAAGGGCGAGTCAAATCCTGGATGCCATGACGGACAAGTTCGGCCCAACGATCGTCATGCTCAGGCAATTACCCGACTTCCGTCTGATTGAACTCTATCCCCAAGAGGGTCTATTTGTGCGTGGCTTTGGTCAAGCGTTTCCTCTGGCAAGTCACTAAGTTTCTCCCTGCCCGTCTAGACGGCGATTGCACTAGTCGTTCTGATACTATGAGGTGGCGTAGAAGAGCCTCTATACCCATTCACTTCCGTTATCTCGAGATTAAGTTCGTTGGAGCAACAAGCATGACTTTTCATCCATCCAAAGAGCCCAACCTTTCTTCCACCCTCAGTCGTAGATTTTTTATGGCGATGGCAGGTGGAACGGCTTTGATCTCGGGAAGTTCAACCTATGCAGAAGATCCTAAAGCAGAGGCTCCCAAGCCAACCGGCCCAGTAGAGGCCGCATTCCAGCGCGACTACGACGAACCGAAATTTAAGCCCTCATGGAAGAAGGAGCAGATCAATCGCCAAATGCTCCAGGATTTCGTAATCCTCGCGCACTCAGAGTTTGAAATGGTGAAGAAACTTCTGGATCGCGAACCGGGCTTACTAAATGGCGCAGTTGATTGGGGTGGTGGCGATTTTGAAACCGCCCTTGGTGGAGCATCACACATGGGCCGACGCGACATCGCCGAATACCTCATCAGCAAAGGGGCACGTATCGACATCTTTTGCGCAGCGATGCTGGGCCAACTAGACGCCGTTCGCTCCTTCCTTACGCTTCAGCCAACACTGATCGATGCCAAGGGCCCGCATGGTTTCAGCCTTCATGTCCATGCCCAGGCTGGCGGCGAACAGTCGCAAGCTGTGCTTGATTATCTTCAGTCGATCAAGAAATTAGAACTTCGACCACTTCCCTTTTTAAAGAAATCGTAATTCGCTTTATCAAAATTATATGATTTCACCAACGTTCGCGCGGCGAGGCCTAGAAACTATGCTCTAGCCATCTCAGGTAAGGGCAATGACGGGGAAACAACTCGCCGCGTCGCGTTATCGGTAGTCACCTTTCCCCCCTATCTCGCACCGGTCGAACGCATGCATTGGCAAAGAATGCGATGAGCAGTAGCGCTGCCATTAAGAACATGGTCGTGTTGTAAAGGTTTGTCGAGGGATCTGCAGTCCCACCCGGCGCGATCTCAAGCAACCTCGGGATGGTTACCGTTTTCTTCTCAATCAGCGACGGCAACTCGATTAGGGGCGCCCCAAAGGCTTTCTCGAATTCGGTCGAAGACACCTTCTTCGCTAAATCGTTGATCGCTCCTCGGCTCGCATTCTCGCGCAGCGCGGTAATAGCCCACGGCCCAATCACACCAGCAACGCTCCAGGCAGTTAAAAGTCGACCATGTATGGCCCCTACATACTGCGTTCCAAAAAGATCGGCCAAATACGCCGGTATCGTCGCGAAGCCGCCTCCATACATCGTAAAGATCAACATCGTAACCACGTAGAATGCGACCAACCAAATAACACTAGGTACCGCATTCACCTGCCAAGCGATCCAAGGTATCAAACAGTAGAGAATACAACCAACCGAGAAGAACAGTGCGTAGGTATTCTTGCGTCCAATCTTGTCGGATATCGTTGCCCAGAAAAATCGGCCGACCATGTTGAACGTACTTGTCATTAAAACAAAAGTTGCAGCAAAAGATCCTGTCACAATTGTTGGTAATGCCGAACCGAAAATCTCAGTCAACATCGTTTTAGCCACGCCCAAGACACCGATACCAGCGGTCACGTTAAAGCAGAGCATGATCCACAAGAGATAGAATTGAGGCGTACGAATCGCTTGGTCCGGATCAATACTCTCACCTTGCCGAATCAACCGTGAACTCGCTGCTGCTTGCTGAGAATCCCACCCCGCAGGCTTCCAATCCTTTGGTGGAATTCGATAGAGCATCGCAGCGCCTAAAATGACAATCATGTGCGCGATACCGAGAATGAAAAACGTCTCGCCTACTCCGCAGCTACCTGTGCCTACGACATAAACGCCCGGCACAACGGAAAGAGACAAGCTGGCGATTTCCTTTTCGCCAACAACAACCACCTCTCTCGTTTGATCCCCAACACGCGCCCAACGCTTTCCCTGCTCCGTGGACAACTCAACTGAATCCGCTTTGCCAAGATATTGCGGCGCTACGTAATTCTTTTTCATCAGCCATTCTTGAATCGGCGCACCAACCATCGCGCCGCCACCGAATCCCATGATGGCTAATCCGGCTGCCATACCACGTCGGTCTGGAAACCAACGAATCAGTGTGCTCACCGGTGATACATAACCAAGCCCTAACCCTATCCCGCCTAGTACGCCATAGCCAACGTACAACAGCCACAATTGGTGCATCCAAATGCCGAAAGCACCTAGCAATAATCCTGATCCCCAACTTAATCCAGATACGATTCCCACAGTTCGCGGGCCGACACGCTCCAACCACTTTCCCGCAAAGGCTGCCGACAATCCTAAGAATACGATCGCAACAGTGAAGACCCAAACAACTTGCGACAACGTCCAATCTTCACCAGCACTCGCGACCACTCCCTGAACTCGAATGAGCGCCGGATTAAAAATACTCCAGGCATAGACCGAGCCGATGCAAAGATGAATCGCAACCGATGCCGGCGGCACACGCCAACGATTGAAGCCGCTATTGGCAACAATACTCTCTTTGGAGAAGAAACTACTAAGCTCAATCATTCCATTCCTTCTTCTTTACACGATCGAATTGATAAGCTTTGTAGTGTACGGTAAAAGTCGCAGCTGTCTGATTTTTTCTGCATCAACAATTCTCGCTTTTTAAAATCCTTGTGAGTGGTAATGACAGATACTCAACTGCTGACAAATTGCCCGAAGTCACCAAGACCGGGGCTACTACAGAGATTTGCCGATGTATCTGAAAATCGCCGCTCCACATCACATTTTTCTCTTTTTTTGAATTTCAGCTCCCCCAAAAAGTAGCTTTTGATCCCACCATAAATACACGAGCAGGGCACAGCAACCGCAACCAATCCAACGGACAATTCCCGCCTTGAATACGATGGCACCGTTGAAAGCAATGAAGATCAGAAAACAATTCACGCACTGGTAATAAAAGGCTGGTAGACGCTCATAGCGTCCTGGTGCGATCATCCTAAAACTCGCATCGATTATCCAAACAAGCACGAAAACGTAATTGACATACAGCCCCGCTCCGAAAGCAAATCCCAGCAATTCGCGAGTTTGCTCAGCGGTCGATGCCACAGCATCCGCTTGACTACCATGATGAAATGTCAGCAACGATCCAATGCTGTGCCCGAGCGCTAACAGCGATCCCAGAAACCAAATCGAAACCACTCTGCGATCGACCGCTCGCAAGCCCCTAAGCTGCATCGCTAGGGCAATCACCATGGACAATAGCGACAGGCGAATCGACCACAGCGATGCATGCTCCCAAAACGACACCGCCACTGGTATCGACGCTATCGTGATCAAATTCGCCGTATTCATTCTCTCGCCACGCCACTGCTCGACAAACTTGAAATTCCTATCGTTTACTCAGACTCTCTTGGAGACGATTTTAGCTATTGCTCAGCACAAGAAGATAACGCTGTATCCAGCATTGCTCTCCTAGGAAACGATTGCCACCAACCTTTCGATTTTACCCGCGTTACACGCCATCAGTAGGAGGGGTAAAAAAATACCTATCCTCCCTAACTAACCTTTAGCCATACGGCAACTACTTTTGCCACCTCACCGTGTATCTTCGTCACTAAACCCAAAGATGCCAACTTCTACTCAAGAAGTCGGTTTTTGCCATAGACAGAGCCGCGGATTTTTTAGATGGTCCAAGCTGGTGCAATACAGACGTAAGCTGCTTCCCGAGTAAATCACAGAGCCTCGGCATCAACGATAAAAAACTGATCGCGATGGAATCCTCACCACGTATGGAAACGAACTCCAGCCCCACTGAACAAACTGTCGTATTGGTGCATGGCACCTTCAGTGACAGTACCAGCGATGTTGGTCATCATTGGTGGCAGTTGGGAAGTCGCACAGCCGACGAACTCGAAAAGCGACTCCCGGGGAATGTGAAGCTACCAGCCGAGGGCCATGTTTTCCATTGGTCCGGTGAAAACAGTGAACGTGAACGCATCAAGGCTGCCGGCGATCTACTAGAATATCTACAAGACCTCGAACAATCGGGGCGTCCCTATCATCTAATCGGTCACAGCCACGGTGGCTCGGTTATATGGCACACACTTCGCATGAGTATCTTGCGACGCACTCCTCTTCTTGCCATGCGCAGCTGGGCAACGATCGGCACCCCCTTTCTTCATGTACGCACACGCATGGGAAATGGACTAAGCAACCTACTCAGCATCGTACTTGCACTTATCCTCATTAAACCGGTGCTAACCACCTCAGGAAAAATCCTTCGCATCTTTTTAGCTCCATCCAGTAGCACCTGGCTCAATGGTTCAGCAGCTAAACAGATCAAGGAGATTACGCTTTGGGATACCCCGGTTCTTTGGTTACTCAAGCAACTTGGCGAGCCGATACAAGCTACCAGCACTGGTCTTCAGATAGGCCGATTTTCAACAGACAAACCAGTAACACTATCAGAGTTCTTTAGCCACTACGAAGGCTGGCTCTTCATTGTTGTTGCCCTACTTTTTATCTACGTTCTCTTGAATATCGTTATCTTCCTCATCACGCCCGTTATGGAATCGTTTCGCCTTAAGGGAGAACATCTCCTCGAGGACAAGACGTTTGACATGTACGGAAAGCGATGGCTAGGAATCTGGTCTAAAGACGACGAAGCGATCAACGGCCTGCGAGCCACACTAGACCTTACGGTTTCCTTTGTTTCAAGGCTGATGATTCGCGAGCCAGTCCTCGCGTCCGATTATCTTATGCTGATATCACGACCCTACTACTGGTTGATCACTCCAATTTATAATACGGGGATCCAACCACTACTCGATCGCCTGGTGCGTTCCATCGTGATCAAAAAAGCTCAAGGTAATAACCGTCCCGCTGCTGAAGTCGTCAGAGTCTCACCTTCGCCACTACACTCCAGCGGAGACGAATTATTTCCTGCGATTCCTGAACCACTCAACAATCAATTGGTCAGTTACGCTAACACACACGCCAGCGGAGCTGCAGCAACGTTTCGAAAACTTCTAGCCACCCCTTCATTTGCTGCCGGCCTAGAACAACTAGGATCGCAAATCTCTGGCAAGGAATTAATCCACACTTCCTACTTCGACCACCCAGAGATCCTCGATTTGCTAACTTTGCACATCGCCTGGGCCAATCAAGAAACAATATGGACAGAGTTCAAATTGACCGACTCCAACAACCTCGTTCGCTGGCTGGTTGATGCGAAAACACATATCGGCGCGACAATCACAATCCCCACACAGCAACAGCCTGAGCAACCAGAACCAATTCTTCTCGCTTTCCCAAGAATCAAACCTCGACGGCGAAATCTCAAAGCGGCGGCATAACAAGCGAATACGAATTTTTCTTACGCCTAAAACTCACGCTTAGGATCCTTCCAAACACTCGATCACCTAGCGCAAGTTAAGTGAGGATCATCTTGAGTCCAGCAATCACTAGCACCATCCCCAACAGTGCTTTGATGAGCGGGATCTTTAGTCGCTTGGCACCAAGCTCTGATCCGATCCAGCCTCCTAATACTGCGGCCGCTAACCACCACACAGCGTCGAAAGGCACGCGGTCGATACTTTGAAAGTTACCAAGCAGCCCCGCGATCGAATTGACAAGGATGAATGCTGCAGTAACTCCCGATGCTTGACGCATCGAAGCCCAACCTGAAAACAGCAAAAGAGGACTTAAAAAGATCCCACCTCCGACACCTGTCAGTCCTGAAAGAAAACCAATAACTCCACCGAGTCCGAGCGCCACCGGAATCGGTAACGCTGAACCATCAATCTCGGAATAATCCCGCTTGCCAAATATCAATCGAGCAGCAGCCAACAACAATACGCTGCCCAGCAGCGGTTTGTAATAGATTGCCGGTAGATCCATCGCGCCTCCTAGATACGCTAGCGGAATGGAACAGACAGCAAACGGCCAGAATAATCGCCACTGAAAAAATCCAGCGCGATAAAACTTATAGGTTGCCAACGAAGCGACTGCGATATTCAAAACCAAGGCTGTCGGTTTCATCACTTCCGGGGCGATACCAAATAAGCTCATTACCGCCAAATACCCTGAAGCACCTGCATGCCCGACCGACGAATAAAGCACCGCGGCAAAAAACAAAAGTAAAGTTGTGACAAAGTGAATCATCGGCATGTCATTTCGTGAAATGGATAACCGCCGTTTTTCTCAAGATGCCTCGCGCAACGAGCCATCACGCCCCCGCTTCCTAACCCCAACCTGCCTTAAGTTCGCGCTGGACGTCAAACGAGCCAGTTATCGAAGTAGCCAAACGGACCGATTTACTAAGTTGGAACCAAGGCGGCTACTCAAATCGCCATCCTTTCGATTTGCAATCGTTTCGAACCGTAACCTCAAAAAAGTAGCGATACCCCTTGCCAACCTACACTTTTCTTTGCACAAAACCGATATGACTCCCCGAAAAACCACAAACCTCCGCAGATTAATACCGGAAGCACCCTTGCTCGCCTGCTAAATTCACTAACCTAAAGCTATATTCGCAGTACGCGAGACGTTCCCGAATCGACTCCCCTAACTACGATTACTCTTATAATCCGGGAACAGTCCGCATTGTCGATACAATCGATTCGATGAATTACGATAATGCAAGTCGATGCCTAAACTGGCATGCTGAGTTGCCGTTCGAGATCGGCAGAGTGTTTTACAAGTAGATTTGATTGAGGACAGGTAGCAAATGTTTGGACTGAGTCGGCTTAGTATTCAATCTAAAATGATTCTGTTGTTGCTGTTGGTCAGCCTTTTGTCGATCGCCATCATGGCAGGAATCGGGTATTACTCCGCCCAAGCCGCTCTGCGTGCTGCTGTTGCCGATAGCTTACAAGGCACTCGTGTCGCTAAAACAACAACTCTCAGGGCGATGCTCGACTCGCTGCGCAACCAAGTCATATCTATGTCAGATAGCAAGATAGCTATCTCCGGGATGAAAGCCTTTAAGACAGCCTATCAAGAACTTAAAAATGAAACCGTTTCGCCCGAACAGAAGAAGGCTCTCGAAGAATTCTATGCCAAGAAATTCCTGCCAGAACTCGCGAAAACGCTTTCTGCGGAACCCGTTTTGGAAATGTACCTACCGTCGACACCCGTCGAGCAATATCTTCAATATCATTATCTAGTTAAAAACCCACATCCTTATCTGAAGATGAATGACTTAGAGGTATCGGAAACCGATAAGTCGAGCTACGGGAAAGTACACGAGGAGTTTCACAAGTCTTTCGACAGAATTGTTGACATCTTCGGTTTCGAAGATGTCCTACTGATCGACCCAGATACGCTTGACATCGTCTACAATTATCGGAAGACAAGCGAGTTCGGAACCAATCTCCAAAACGGTCCGTACTCGAATACATTATTAGCCGATAAGGTTCGCACGATAAGCAACTCCAAAGATCGCGACGATTTCAAAATCGCCGACTTTGAATCCTATCGCCCCAATTTCGGTCGCCCTATGGGCTTTGCCATCAGCCCCATTTTCGATGGTTCTCAAATGATTGGCCTCCTAGCACTTCAATTTCCGATCGACGATTTCAATAAAGTGCTGACAGGTGACAAGAAGTGGAAGGAAGAAGGCTTAGGGGAAACGGGCGAATGCTACCTCGTCGGACCTGATCGCACGATGCGCAGTCGCTCTCGTTTTATGATCAATGATCCTAAAGCTTTCGTCCAAGTCCTTCGCGACAACGGCATGAACAGCGCCGTGGTTGATCAGGTAGAACGACAGGGCAATGTCATGTGCGTCCTACCTGTCAAAACAGAAAGTGTCGATGAAGCGTTTAAAGGGAAAGAGGGAATCACCGTCGTCACCGATTATCGCGGTGAAGAAGTTCTTAGCGCCTATGGCCCCCTTGAATTGGACTCACTTCGCTGGGCAGTGATCGCCGAAATGGATACCGAAGAAGCGTATCGGCCCATTCGTGAATTCGGACGCACGGTTCTGGTAGTAGCCAGCGGCATGGCAATCGCCGTTACGCTGATGGCACTTGGATTTTCCTATCTTCTAACTCGGCCACTTCGAATCCTAACCGAGGGCGCAAGGCGAATCGGCGCAGGCGAATCCGATGTGCGAGTCAACCTGGCCGGTAAAGATGAATTCGGCGAACTCGGTCGCGTTTTTAATGAAATGTCCGACAGCATTCGCAAGCAGAAAGAAGAACTTGAAACGCAGGTGCAAGAAAATCAGAACCTTTTGCTGAGCATTCTTCCCGCCTCCGCCGTCGCGCAGCGTCAGGAAGGGGACGAAAAAGCAAGCCGCATGTTCTCAGACGTCTCAGTGATGTTTGCAGAACTTGTTGGAATGGAAGAACTCAGCACAAGGATAGGAGAAGCGAAATCGCTATCGCTGCTTGGCGATCTAATCACCAGTTTCGATGAAGCGGGAGAGAAATTTGGGATTGAGAAAGTCAAAACCATCGGTGGATCCTATCTGGCAGTCTGTGGCCTATCCGTGACGCGTCCCGATCATGCTCGCCGCGTCGTACAATTCGGCCAGGAAATGGCAAGGATCGTAAGTGTCTTCAATCGTGAGCATCAAACCGATATCGCTT